>Ga0209798_10000373_pt1 | contig 26322 bp, 24 predicted proteins | sample DOMMetBare3Fresh_FD_187475 | JGI IMG/M metagenome (GOLD analysis project Ga0209798, IMG submission 187475) | Wetland sediment microbial communities from St. Louis River estuary, USA, under dissolved organic matter induced mercury methylation -... | ecosystem: Environmental > Aquatic >... | reverse complement strand
GTTGCTTTGCTGATGAAATCAAAATCTGCACCTTCCGGGGCTGTAAGACTTGCCCGTACCCGATTTCTGTCTTCCATGGGTGCTAATTCCGAAGGTAGATCTTTACCGATAAAATAAATTATACCTACGCAGGCCAGCACAATGATTAACGCAGCCAATCTCAGTTTCATGAAAGCCGTAAGAGTTTGACGGTATAATTTTTCAAGCCCAATAAAAAAAGGTTCTGTTAGCCGGTAAAACCATGAATGTTTGGTTGGGTCTTTTTTTGAAAGAAAAATATTTAATACCGGCGTAAGCGATAGTGAAACAAATGCTGATATCAATACAGCACCTGCAACAACTATTCCGAATTCACGAAACAACCTTCCGACAAAGCCCTGTAAAAAAATAATAGGAAGAAATACAATAGCTAGCGTTATTGAAGTTGCAATAACTGCAAAATAAATTTCTTTGGAACCTTCCAGGGCTGCTTTGTGTTTGTTCATGCCCAGTTCCATTTTTTTGAAAATATTTTCAGTTACAACAATTCCGTCATCTACTACAAGACCCGTTGCGAGTACTACTGCCAGAAGTGTAAGAACATTTATCGAAAAGCCGGAAAGATACATTATGAAGAAAGCTCCTATCAATGAAACCGGAATATCTATTAATGGACGTAATGCCAAAGACCATTCACGGAAAAAGAAGAAAATAATAAGTACTACTAGTCCTATCGCTATAAAAAGCGTTTCTTTTACTTCACTCACAGCCTTGCGGACAAAACCAGTCCGGTCATAACCTACTTCCACTGAAATATCGGATGGCATATCTTTTCTGATTTCATCTATCCGCTTATAAACTTCATCTGCAATTTCAATCTGATTGCTGCCCGGTTGGGCTACGATACGTAATCCTGCAAACTCAATATTGTTTGAACGAAATGAAAATTCATCACTATCCGGACCAAGCATGGCAGTGCCAATATCACGAAAACGGATTATACGTCCGGCATTTTCACTGATAATAAGATCGTTGAATTCAGTTTCAGTTGTTAGTTTGCCGTAAGTCTTTACAATCAACTGTGTAGTGTTTCCCCTGATTTTACCACCGGGCAATTCAATATTTTCCCGATCCAATGCTGCACGGATATCCTGTATTGTTAATTTATAAGCAGCAAGTTTTGAGGGGTCAATCCATAGCCTCATGGAATATAATTTTCCAAAAGCGTTGGCTGAACTTACACCGGCTATAGTTTGCAGACGCTCCTGAACAACATTTTCTGCAAAATCTGTTAATTCGAGCAAGCTCTTTTTCTTACTTTGTATTCCAATAAAAATAATGGGATCAGAATCTGAATCAGCTTTGCTGACAATAGGAGGTGCATCAATATCCTGTGGCAGATTACTTACGGCCTGGCCCACTTTATCCCTTACATCATTGGCAGCTTTTTCCAGGTCTACGCTTAATTCAAATTCTACAGTAATACTGCTGCTTCCCTGGGCACTGTTGGAAGTAATATTTTTTACACCCTGAACCCCGTTGATAGCTTTTTCCAGCGGTTCAGTAATCTGTTGTTCAATGATGTCTGCACTTGCTCCTATGTATGATGTACGGACACTGATTACTGCCGGGTCTATCGCCGGGTATTCCCTCACTCCTAAAAAGGAATAACCGATTGCACCAAATATGATGATCAGGATGGAACAAACTATGGCCAGTACCGGCCTTTTTAAACTAAGTTCTGATAAATTCATTGATACAAAGTTGGATCAGTTTGTTTTCGAAATTTTTACATCACTGCCCGGTTTAATAAATAACAATCCGGTAGTAATCACTGTATCACCAAAATTTAAACCACTAATTACCTGGATATTTGTTGAGTCACGAATGCCGGTTGTAATTTCAGCTGGTATTGCTTTCCCGTTTTTATAAAGAAAAATTTGTTTTTTACGTCCCAGTGGTACTACCGCTTCGGTAGGAATCATCATGGCATTATTATTTTCGCCTAATTCAATTTTGACTTTAGCAAATACGCCGGGTATTAAAAACGGGTCTTGCGATTTTACAATGGCCCTTACAGAAAGACTGCGGGTATTTTCTTCTATAAATACTTCTTTGGCCGATACATTTGCACGATAAATTTTCGGAGAGCCATCTACTGTGAAATTGATATCCTGGCCATTTTTTATTTCTGAACTATATTTTTCCGGTACAGAAAATTGCAATTTCAATTGAGTCAACTGGCTGACAGTACAAATAATAATAGCTGGTGTAATAAAAGCACCGGGACTGATATTTTTAAATCCGAGTTTACCACTGTAAGGCGATCGGATTTCTGTTTTCCGGATTTCTTCATTCACTATATTAATATCTGCATTCAGGTTGTGTACCTGTAAAAGACTTAAATCATATTCCTGTTGACTGATACCCTGAATTTTTAAAAGTTCAGATTGACGTTTTTCCGTTTGTGCAGCAATTTTTAATTGTACTTCCAGTTTTCGTTTCTGTGCCTGTAAATCACCATCATACAGCTTGGCAAGTAATGCACCTTTTGATACAAAACTTCCTTCTTTTACATTTAATTGTACCAGTCTTCCTGACACTTCAGGGTGTATTTCGGTAGATTCATATGCCAATAGTGTTCCCGGTACTTCAATATCTGTTACCAGCAGCTGTGATTTAGCAATAATCGCTTCTACCGAAACCGGAGGTTGCTTAGCAGGACCACCTGTCTGAGTTGTATTACTATCTTTTTTGTCTTTGCATGATAAAAAAGATAATGTAGCGATGAAAAGTAAAAAGCTATAAATTAGTTTAGGTGTGTTCACAAAGAGTTTTTAATTGTTGGGTTATAAAGATAATTGATAATCATTAAGATTAGGTGTAAGGACAGCCCGATTTTAAGGAGAAAATTAATTACTTTAAGTGCGGTTGAGATAGCAGATAGATGGCAATCATGCCTTTACTTTTAATGTCTGCTTTATTTTATTCGATTTATGAAGCAGATCCTGTTTTTCTCTGCTAAGTAAGGTTACATGCCCCATTTTACGGCCGGGTTTTGTTTCTTTTTTCCCATATAAATGCACAAAGGCATTTTCTATTTTCAGCACTTCATCAAGGCCTTCATATTTTACATTTCCGCTGTAACCATCAGCGCCGATAATATTTACCATAATGGATGGTAAAATTGCATCTGTATTACCAAGAGGATATCCAAGCATTATTCTCCAAAGCATATCAAATTGAGAACAGTAATGTGCCTCAATTGTATGGTGACCGCTATTATGAACTCTTGGTGCAGTTTCATTCACTAATACATCACCATTTTTATCGATAAACATTTCTACAGCAAAAATTCCCGGTGATTTAAAGTTCCGGACTACAGCCAGTGAGATTGCTTCAACTTTCCATAGGGTTTTTGTTTCCATTTCAGCAGGGCAAAGCTGGTAGTCCAGAAGATTAAGCATCGGGTCAAACAACATTTCTACAGGTGGGTATAATTCTGTTTCGCCTTTTTCATTAATAGCCACCATCTGCGCAATTTCTTTTCTGATGGGTACCATTTTCTCAAGTACAGAGGGTGTATTGAATCCTTTAGAAAGGTCTTCTTTGGTATTCAGCAGTTGCACACCACGACCGTCATAGCCTCCTTCGCCAACTTTATGAACGGCGGGTAAAAAATGTTCTTGTTGATTTAATTCTTCAAGATTGCTGGTAATAATAAAGTCAGCAGATGGGATCTGATTATTTCTGTAATATTCTTTCTGAAGAATTTTATTTTTGATTGTTCTTAAAACTCCTGGTTTTGGAAAAATTTTTACTCCTTCAGATTCCAGTTTTTCCAGCGCCTCAATATTTACATTTTCAATTTCAATAGTAATTGCATCAAGCCCAACACCAAAATTGTAAACTGCATTAAATTCTTTAATGTCTCCTTTAATAAAATGGTGGCAAAGATGGGCTGCCGGGCACTCTTCATCATTTTCCATAATATATGTTTCTACAGGATAATTTGCTGCTGCCTGTAAAAGCATTCTTCCTAATTGTCCGCCACCGAGGATGCCGATTTTTAACATATTTGCAAATATAGTCAGAGCAGATTAAGGAATAAGGTCCGGATTTTATATAAATTTGCTTCATGATTCCAGACTATCCACATAAACTCTTTTCTGATGAACGCAGCAACTTCAATTTGCTGATGGAATCATTGGCTATGGATAGAATTTGATTTTGAACCACTACTGAACGGCATAGATAACTGCCAGTAACATTATTTTACTCATTAATTTCAAAGTCATGAATACAAAAACACTTTCCAATAAAAACACAGAAGTTCAGACTGATTTCCTTCCACTGGAAGGAACTGACTATGTTGAATTTTATGTAGGTAATGCCAAACAGGCAGCTCATTATTACATGAGTGCCTTTGGTTTCCAAGCATTGGCTTATTGCGGCCCCGAAACAGGTGTAAAGGACCGTGCCAGTTATGCAGTAAGACAAAATAAATTGACATTGGTATTAACAACTCCATTGAGAACAGGTGATGCAATTTCTGATCACATTAAAAAACATGGGGATGGAGTAAAATCGCTTTCGCTAAGGGTAAAAGATGCCACGAAAGCTTGGGTTGAAACTACAAAACGTGGTGCAAAAAGCTACATGGAACCCCAGCGGCTGCAAGATAAAGATGGCGAATTGGTAATGAGTGGTATTCATACCTATGGGGATACCGTACATCTTTTTATTGAAAGGGAAAATTATCATGGTCCGTTTATGCCGGGTTACAGGGCATGGAGTAATCCTTACTACAGTCCGGCAGATACCGGATTGTTGTATGTTGATCATTGTGTTGGAAATGTAGGCTGGAACCAGATGAACCCATGGGTAAAATTTTATGAAGATGTAATGGGATTTAGAAACATCCTGAGTTTCGATGATAATGATATTTCAACAGAATATTCAGCCCTGATGAGTAAAGTGATGAGTAATGGAAATGGGTTTGTAAAATTTCCCATTAATGAACCGGCGGAAGGGAAAAAGAAAAGTCAGGTAGAAGAATATCTTGAATTTTATAATGGGGAAGGAGTGCAACATGTAGCAATGGCTACCAATAATATTGTAAAAACGGTAACTGAATTAAGAAACCGTGGCGTTGAATTTTTAAGAGTTCCAGATTCTTATTATGATGATTTGCTGGATCGGGTAGGTAAGATTGATGAAGATTTAGCGCCATTGAGAGAACTTGGCGTACTGGTTGACAGAGATGAAGAAGGCTACCTGCTTCAATTATTTACGAAACCTGTAGAAGACAGGCCTACTTTATTTTTTGAGATTATACAGCGAAAAGGTGCAAAAAGTTTCGGGAAAGGAAATTTCAAAGCACTTTTCGAAGCACTTGAAAAAGAACAGGAAGCAAGAGGAAACTTATAATTTGATTTAAGAAATCCGAATTGCTTTCCGGTTAATTAAAACTTAAAAACAGCGGTCACGAAATCCTGAATTACCTGTTCCATTTTAATAAGTATCTTTACAAATTGTTTAGCATTTGAAGTGAGAATATAATCCGCTTTTTTACGTTAAACTGCTATATTAATGAATATGAGGATTTTTTTAGTCTTTTCTTTTTTAATGGGGTTTTTACTCCGTCTTTCTGCACAACCTTCAGCACAAAAGGGAGGCGGTGATTCTTTTTCATTCATTGATTATCAGAAATCTTTTACAAGACCTGGCGAGGCAATAGAGAAAAAGGAGGATACATTGCAAAAACAATTTGAAGCTAAAAAATTGCAATGGCCTGCAAAATATATTTATATCCGTTCTTTCAAATACGATAGTCAGCTGGAAGTGTGGGTAAAGAATGAGTTAAAAGATCAATTTAAGTTATTTAAAACATACAAAGTTTGTGCATTGGCAGGTACACTTGGTCCCAAAAGGATGGAGGGGGATTACCAGGTGCCAGAAGGTTTTTACTATATAAATGAGTTTAATCCAAATAGTAATTATTACTTATCTCTTGGGATTAATTATCCAAACTTGTCTGATAGATTACTCAGTGATTCTTTGAGGCCGGGCGGAGAAATTTATATTCATGGAAGTTGTGTTACTGTTGGTTGTATACCAATCAGGGATGAACAGATAGAGGAACTTTATATATTAGCAGCACATGCAAAAAACCAGGGACAGGATTTTATCCCGGTACATATTTTCCCAATACGATACAACGTCGAAAGAAGTGTAAAGTACCTGGATAATCTTACTAAAGATGATCAGGCACTAAAAAAGTTTTCTGATAAACTTGAAGATGCATTTGATTATTTTGAAAAATACAGGCAATTACCTGTTGTGATGATTGGCAAGAAAGGGCAATATATAATTAATGATGTATCACCCCGTAAAGTAAAATCACCTTTTGATGATGCGCCTGTGAAGAAACCTCCTATGCAGTTTCGGACAAGGAATGTGGGGGTTTTGGCAGATGCAGTGCAACAATGGCCTCAATATCCCGGTGGTGGTGATGCATTTATGAAATATCTGGATGTACTCGGAAAAGATATTGTATCGTTTTTACCTAAAGGGATTAAAAAAGCCTTTGTACAAGTTGAGTTTATAATAGATAAAGATGGAGTGCCTGTTAATTTTAAGATATTAAAAGGTGTAAAAAACGGTGATGAACTGCATGAAGAAATTATTGGCCGTATGGAAAATATGGGCACCTGGAAACCTGCAATACTGAATGATAAGCCGGTTGCAAAAAAAATGATTCAGACAATTTCAGTCGAACTTCCTCAGTAAAAACAATCAGCATTATTTCAGCAAAAGCTGAATGGTATCCGGTGTTTGCTGACGCAGGATGATATTCCTTTCTTTTGTAAGCTTTTCAAAAACTTCCTGTGTATAATGTCTTATTGTAAGCAGCGATAAATCTTTTTTAACCTGTACATCCAGAAAAGAAGATGCTTCTAAAGCAAGTTTTTCAATTTTTTCAGTTCTGTCGTCCAGTACACAAACAAAACTGATAGCTCCGTTTTGAGTGAGGTTTGGTTTAATATGAAGCCGCTCAAAAAGATGGTATAAATGACCAACATGCTGTTCGCCGATAAAAGAAAAATCTCTTGAGCTCATTTCAATCATCGCTTGTTTTTCTTTTAATACAAAAATGGGTGGCAGATTATGTACCGGTTTATTATGAATGACTGTGCCATTAAGAGTCGGGTCTAAAAAACATTTTACATACAACGGGATCCCCTTGTTTTGTAAAGGTTTGATAGTTTTTGGATGTATAACCTGGGCACCATAATAGGCCATTTCAATTACTTCATTATAATTTAATTCCGGAATTGAAACAGCATCAGGGAATTGTTTCGGATCAGCATTCATTACACTTTCCACATCTTTCCAGATTGTCAGGCTTTCAGCATTCAGCATGTTAGCAAAAACAGCAGCTGTATAATCGCTGCCTTCCCTTCCCAGTGTAGTACTTTCATTTTCATCTGTAGCACCAATAAATCCCTGTGTCAGGATAATATTATATTCTTTAAGCGTTTCTGCAACTTTATCAGTAACGTTCATTTGTGTAAACTCCCAGTCTATTGTTGCATCTCTGAAATCATCGTCTGTTCTGATAATATCCCGTACATCGATCCATTTATTGATAATACCGGCCTCATTGAGATAGGCACTGACAATGGCGGTAGAAAATAATTCGCCGGCACAAACAATCTGGTCGTAGTAATAATCATAATCTCTTACCGGTTTATCATGCAGCAGCCATTCTACTTCAGTAAAAAAATCTTTTAACTGTGCTTCACATGGCAGATAATGAGTTACCAGTAAATATTTTGATGTGGTCAGATGTTGTTGTTTTACCTGATCAAAGAGGTGTAAAGCTTCTTCTTTTTTTTCTGCACAGAAAGCATCAACTACTTTTTCCAAAGCATTCGTTGTTTTGCCCATGGCAGAAATAATTACGACAATTTTTTCATCAGCGTGGGTATTAAGAATATTACCAACGTTATGGATTCTTTCCACACTATTTACAGATGCTCCGCCAAATTTGAAGACCTTCATTTTTTCTAAAGAGGGTTTATATTATACAAGTTGAAAATTGTTTGCAAATGTCGGAATAATCCGGTCAACTTATCAACTTATAGCCCTTATAACTTACAGCTAATCCCTTACTTTTGTCTCAGTCAAAACTGCCATTATGAATGTAAACCGGAAAGTTCAAACTCTTGATGAATTCACTATCCAGCAGCTACGGGATTTTCCTAATGCAACAGGGGAATTATCAAATCTGCTTCGAAATATAGGGCTGGCTGCAAAAAGGATAAATGTAGAGGTTAATAAGGCAGGGTTAGTAGATATTTTGGGTGAAGCCGGAACAATAAATGTGCAGGGAGAGGAGGTTAAAAAACTGGATGTTTTCGCAAATGATCAGTTTACCAGGGTGCTGCAGCATGGTATCAGCTGCGCAGGTATTGCAAGCGAGGAATTAGATGACTTTGTCGCCTTTGATGATGCAAAAAGTGTTAATTCCAAATACGTATGCCTCTTCGATCCGTTGGATGGAAGTGCCAACATTGATGTCAATGTTTCTATTGGAACTATTTTTTCTATATACCGTCGCCTGTCACCACTGGGCACAGTAGTAACAAGCGAAGATTATCTGCAACCCGGAAATCAGCAAGTGGCAGCGGGATATGTAGTTTATGGTTCTTCCACTATGCTGGTATACGCTACCCGCAGAGGTGTAAATGGATTTACCCTCGACCCCTCAATAGGTGAGTGGACACTTAGCCATCCTGATATTAAATGCCCGGAAACAGGAAAAATATATTCTGTGAATCATGGAAATTTTTTCCAGTATGATGAAGGGGTAAAAAATTACATAACTGTTTGTCAGAAAAAAGATAAAACAAACGGCGGACCTTATACGCAGCGTTATATTGGCAGTATGGTTTCGGATGTACACCGTAATCTGATAAAGGGTGGCATATTTATGTATCCGGGTACAATCCAAAAACCAAAAGGAAAACTTCGGTTGCTGTATGAGTGCAATCCTTTTGCATTTATTGTAACAGTGGCAGGTGGCAAAGCCACAAATGGTAAAATAAGGATACTGGATGTTATACCTTCAGAACTGCACCAGCGAACGCCATTTTTTGTAGGCAGTAAAACCATGATGGAAGAATTAGAAACATATCTTTAGTGATTAATTCGGAATATGACAAAAAATATTATTTCAGTAAAAGGGCTTGTAAAAAATTACGGGAACTTCCAGGCCGTAAAAGGAATTTCTTTCGAGGTAATTGAAGGAGAAATATTTGGCTTGCTGGGACCAAACGGTGCTGGTAAATCAACTACCCTGGAGATAATTGAAACCTTACGAACAAAAACAAGTGGGGAAATAATAGTAGATGGTTTTAATCTTGATAAAGACCCCGGAGAAATTAAAAAAATAATCGGAGTGCAGTTACAGACCAGTGGTTTCTATCCGGGCTTAAATCTTATTCAGTTGATTGAATTATTCTGTGGGTTATATAACCGGGATGTAAATCCTATGGAATTACTGGAAATGGTAAACCTTAGGGACAAAGCAAAATCAAAAGTAAAAGAGCTCAGCGGAGGCCAGAAACAACGATTTTCAGTGGCGACTACATTAATAAATGAACCAAGAATTATTTTTCTGGACGAACCAACAACAGGACTTGATCCACAGGCACGGAGAAGTCTTTGGGAGTTGATTAAAAATATACGGGAAAGGGGAACGACGGTAATCATTACCACGCATTACATGGATGAAGCAGAATACCTATGTGATAGAGTTGCAATTATTGATATGGGAAATATAATTGCATTGGATACACCTGACAGATTGGTCGACAATCTGATCGCAAAGGGATTCGACAGGCCAAAAGAAATGAAATTGGCTAATCTTGAAGATGTTTTTATTGATTTAACCGGTCATTCACTAAGGGAAGAATAAACCATGAGTATTCAAAATAAATTAAAAGAATATATGAACAACAAAATCGAAGCGCAAAAAGCAACAGGAATCGCTTTTCTGACAGAAAATAAAAAGAACGAAGGTGTAAAAGAATTGCCGGAAGGAATACAATATGAAGTGATTAAAGAAGGCACCGGCTCTCAGCCTTTATTAAAAGATAAAGTGAAGGCACATTATAAGGGTACACTGCTTGATGGCAAAGAGTTTGATAACTCTTTTAAAAGAGGTCAGCCTTTTTCAGCGCCACTTACTGCTTTAATAAAAGGCTGGCAGATTGTATTGCCATTAATGAAAGAAGGAAGCCATTGGAGATTATGGATACCTTCTGAATTGGCCTACGGTGACAGAGGTGCCGGCAACGATATTCCCGGAGGCGCAACGCTTATTTTTGAAGTTGAATTATTAGAAGTTGTAAAATAAAATTTATTTTATGCCTTTAACAGCTAATGATCCCCGCTATCCAATAGGACAATATGAAGCAAAGCCATTTTCAATTGAACAAAAAATTGAATGGCTGGCAGATATTAAATTTCTGCCGTTGCAGATTGAAAATGCAGTACTGAACCTGGATGAGGCACAATTACATACTCCTTACCGGGAAGATGGCTGGACAGTTCACCAGTTGATTCATCATGTAGCTGATAGTCATATGAATGCTTATATAAGATTTAAAGTTGGGTTAACTGAAGATAATCCAACTATCAAGCCATACAATGAAAAATTATGGGCTGAGCTGCACGATGTTCAAAAATTGCCGGTGAATATTTCACTTACTTTATTACATGCTTTACATGCGAGATTATTTGAGGTATTGAAGTATGTAAAAGATGATGATTGGAACAACAAGACAGTTTTTCATCCGGAGCAAAAAAAGACAATGCGACTTTGGTTTCTGTTGGGATTGTATGCATGGCATGGAAAGCATCATGTGGCACATATAACTTCGCTTAGAGAAAAAATGAAATGGTAAGTTTGTCCTATGAAAGACTTAAAATGGAAAACTCTCTCATCAGAATATCTTTTCAATGACAGCTGGTTTAAAGTGCGGAGAGAAAAATGCGAAACACCAGGCGGCAAGGTTGTTGATCCGTATTATATATATGAATTTTCAACCTGGGTAGGAGCTTTACCTGTAACAGAAGATGGGAAAATAGTTATGGTTCGCCAGTACCGGCATGCACTGGGAGAAACCTGTATTGAAGTGCCCGGTGGTTGTGTGGATAATACAGATAAAGATTTACAGGGAGCTGTGGCAAGAGAACTACTGGAAGAAACAGGATATTCATTTTCCTCATACGATTATTTAGGAAAAATTTCCCCTAACCCTTCTACTAACAGTAATTTGCTGCATATGTTTCTGGCGAAAGGAGGGAAGAAAATAGCTGAACAGCAGCTTGATGATAATGAAGAGATAGAAGTACTTCTGTTAAGCGTCGATGAACTGAAACAATTACTCAGGGAAAATAAATTACTTCAGGCAATGCATGTAAGCTGCATCATGTATGCTTTGGAGAAACTGGGAGAATTGAAGTATTAACTTCACCTACAAGAAATACACTGCCGCAAACAATGATAAGATCATCGTTGTCAGCATGGTTAAGAGCAGCATGCAGGGCTTTATTCACTTCTGAGTATGCTTTCCCTTTTAAACCTGCTGTGGTTGCTTTGGCAGCCAGTACATCTTCCGGAAGAGCCCTTGGAATTTGAGCTTTTGTAAAATAATAAATTGCTTTTTCCGGAAGCAGTGCCAGTACTTTTTCCACTTCTTTGTCTTTTACAATTCCAAAAACTATATGAAGATTTTTATAGTCAGTTACTTCAACCTGTTGAATAAGCTGTTTTATACCATCTGTATTGTGAGCAACATCTAAAACTACTTTGGGTAAATAATGTATAATATCCCATCTTCCATGCAAGCCGGTAAGTTTCTTAACATTCGATAAAGCATTTTTTATTGAGGCATCATCAATTTTCCAGCCCGACTGTTTTAATTGGGTACAGGCTTCCAGCACCGTTATCAGGTTTTTTGTCTGGTATATTCCCGGTAAATCAAGTTGATAATATTTATGGTCGGGTTTATTTATTTCTGCTACTTCAACAGTTAATAAATTTTTTTCCCAGAACCAGTTTGTTGTTTGTCTTTTTAATGAAGCAAAATGAACAGGTGCATTTTTTTCATTGGCTTTTTTTTCAAATATTGGTTTTGTTTCCGGTAAGAATTCACCAATTACAACCGGGGTACTGTTCTTAATAATACCTGCTTTTTCAATTGCAATTTTTTCAAGGGTGTCACCCAGCAAATTCATATGGTCAAAGCCAATATTGGTAATAACTGATAGTTCTGGCGAAATAATATTTGTACTGTCCAGCCTGCCGCCCAGGCCTGTTTCAATCACTGCAATATCTACTTTGTGTTCTGCAAAATATTCAAATGCCATCGCCACTGTAATTTCAAAAAAGCTTGGTTCAATTTTCTCAATTAATGGTTTTATTTTTTCAGTGAAACCAATGACAAACTCTTCGCTTATCATTTCACCATTTATTTTTATTCTTTCTCTGAAATCTTTTAAATGGGGCGATGTATAGAGACCTGTTTTATATCCTGCTGTTTGTAAAATGGCCGCCAGCATATGACTGGCTGAGCCTTTACCATTTGTTCCTGCTACATGTATTGATTTTATTTTATTCTGTGGATTATGTAAAGCAGCACATAATTGAATAGTATTTGAAAGGTCTGCTTTATATGCTGCAGCGCCTATTCTGCTGAACATGGGAAGCCTTGAAAACAAGTAATCTACAGTTTGCTGGTAAGTCATCACGGCAAAAATAAGAAAGGGCCGTTACGGTTTTCCTGTAACAGCCCTTTTAATTATTATTGAAACAGATTAATTGACTTTGAAATTAAACTGAACAGTCAGCATTGACTCATGGTCAGCTTTATCAAACCTGATATTTTGCAGATATTGCATGATTGCCTGTTTATATGCATTATTACTGTTAGAAGAACCTTTAGCAATGCTTATAAATCTCCCGATGCCCTCCGGAGAAACATTAATATTGGCATAAACTACTGCTTTATCTAAATCTCCTTCAAATGAGTAGTATCGTACAATTTTTCTATCACCTCTGGTAACTTTAGGGCCGCTACCAGTTCCATTGCCCGAACCATTGCCACCTCCATTGCCAGATCCGGAGCCGCCACCCGTTCCGCTTCCATTTCCTACGCCACTGCCTGTTCCACTACCACCGCTTCTGTCATAATCATCCGCACCACCGCCACGGCCTGTTCCTGTAGTGGTTTTTCCTAGTACTGCTTTTGGCACTCTCGGGGCAGGATTTTCAACCACAGGTTTAGGTTCTGCTTTTGCTATAGAAGTATTTGTAATAGTTGTTGCTTTTGGCTTTACTACTATGGGCTTGGTGATTTCAGGGCTTTCCTTGTCGTCGTTTTCTACAATGTCTTTCGAATCTTTCTCTTCACCCGGTGCAGGAGGAGTATATGGGGCAATTCCAGGATTTCCGGCCGCCTGAACTGGATTTCCGCCGCCACCACCGCCATTAGCCAGCACTTCCGGTTCTTCAGGCAGGTTTAATTCTACTTCAATCCCGGGTTCCTGTGCAGTTCTCTCAAAAACAGGCAGTTCCCATTTTAACAAGAACATAATGAGGATTGCCAACCCGGCAAAACCTGCTGTAATCATATAAGCCTGGGATCTGTATTTGGCCTCAAGAGTTGCAGACATGATGTAATAATTATTCATACAAATTTAAGCTTTGATTATCAATGACTGGTGATGTTGTTTATTCACACCTGTTACTAACGATGCAAATGCCATGCAACTTGCACAGAACCTCATTTATAAAATGTTAAGATTTTGGGAAAGGATTGGTCTGTTCTTCGAATCCTGGAATTATTTAAGCTTAAAAGAAATCCCTGCAGCCACAACATATTTTCCATATCCAGCTTCAATGTATGGATATATAGAAGACGTTAATCCATATTTTACACCAACCATTGCATTGTATGCCACAGGAGTGGGGGCATTAAAATTTTTATATTCATCGCCATTGGCAGATCTGTATTCTCCGCTCCAGAGGTTCAATCCCACATTTCCCTTCGCATAAATCAAATATTTACTTTCATTCTGAAAATATTTAATGGAGTGAATCATCAGGGCCGTATTTCTGATCTTTCCGGTAAATGCAGCAGAGAATCCAAATACATCTTTATAGTCGGCGCTGTATGAGGCGTATGAAAGATTAATGCCGATACTGAATTCAGGTTTGATATGATATTCGTAAGCAATGCTTACCGGGCCAATACTTTTTTTATTGGTTTGATCAAAACCAAAGAATGATTCCAGGGAATTCTTAATCGTATTTGGGAATCCATGCTGAAATGAAATAAATTGATCTTTTTTTTCAAAAGGAAAAGTGTAACGCTTTTTTTGACTTAATGCAACAACAGGTAAAAACAGGAGCACTGCAAATAGTTTTTTCATCTTTTAACAATTAAGTGAATAATTTGATTTTAAATCTTGCTTTGAGGGTTTAGAAATTAATGTGCAAAATCCTTTTCAAATTTTCCCTTAATCCGCTCGATAGGAGGATTAAAGTAACCGTATTGTAAATCAGGAAATTCTTCATGAATCAGTTCCTGTAATTGTTTTACACCCAGGCATTCTCCGGTTTCAGATATGCCAATCTTTCCTAAATACCAGTCGGGGTCAATATTGAAATTGCGCCACTGAATCATTTTTAATCCAGTGTTTTTAATCAGCTTGCGTAATGCTTCATATTCAGCGACAGAATCTGTCATACCCGGAAAAACAAAGTAGTTAATGCTGGTCCATCCGCCAAAACTATTTACTACTTTCAAACTCTCAACTATATCGTCAAAATCATAATTGTTTGGCCGGTAGTAGGGCATATAAATTTCTCTTCTGGCAGAATTGGTACTCACCCTTATTGAATCTAGCCCGGCTTCACACAGTGCTTTTACTGTAACAGGATTTGAACCATTTGTGTTGATATTAATACTTCCTTTTTTAGTGTGTTTTCTGATTTCAATTATTGCATCTCTTATTGTTTCCCACATCAATAAAGGCTCACCTTCACAACCTTGGCCAAAACTTATTATCGGGAAGGGGGCAGTTTCAAGATGTGGCACTGTGAACTCAATAATTTCTTCTGCAGTTGGTTTAAAATTCAGGCGGTCCTGTGTAGAAACAATGGGTTCTTCATCAGGCTGCAATGAAATGCACCCTACACAATTAGCATTACATGCAGGTGATGCTGGTACCGGGCATTCCCATCTTCCTAACGCAAAATTCCTGGCTGCGGGACAATGATAGGTTAATGCACAGTTATTCATCAGGTGAGCCACCAATCGGTTATGTGGGTAATGTTTTAATAACTCAATGGCACCTTTTTCAACTTTCTTTTGATCATAACCTGCACAATCCTGTCTAATATCAGGTTCTATACGGGTAGCAGGAACATAGAATTTTTCATTGAGCCATCCAGCAGCAGTATAACAGAATAAAGGAAGAATGGGGGCATCCGGTGCAGATTCATACGCTGATAAATAATAACCTGTATGTGCTGGTGGAATAAATGCTGCAACAGCCCAGCCTTTTTCACACAAACGCATGTCACCTGTCTTTACATCTATACCGATACCCCTTCGGCCAGGTAGTTCATACAGCGATCCGCCCTCTGGTAATTCAATCCATTCATCTTCTGGAACCGGGATGGCATCCCATCCGCTTCTGCCAGCTGCATAGAGTGTAGTGTCTTCAAATATTTTTCCTTTGCCGTCGGAATAAAGAATATATGGTGATTGGCTTAAACTCATTTTTTTAATTGTACCCGGCAAAAGTCGTTAAATTCCTTTTCAGTTTCAGAATAACCTTCTTCAGCATCCCAATTATCTATTCCTGAAGCAACAATGGATTCACTCCAGTCTGGTTCTACCTGTAATACTTTATTAGTTGTAAAATCAATCGTCAATAATCCATCTTTCAGTATTACATTATTAAATGCCGACCAGAAATATTCTTTTTTATTAAAACCGTTTATAACCAGATTTTTAACCGAAACATCGATTGTAAAATCGGATTCAAGCCTGTATTGCAGAAAAAGCATTACTATGAAAAGTATCGAAAAATACCACATTGAAGTATCAGATATCCATACTGCGGCTATTAATAAATAAACTGCTACGAAAGACCTTTCTTTCTTTTTTTTATACTTCCAGTTGTAAACAGCGTATGCAAAAAGAATAAATGAGGATGTAAGAAGTATTATCCTGGAGGAGATAGAAGTTGTAGTTATAGCCAATACAATGAAAAACAGCGCATTTACCAGGAAAAGAAAAGAAGCAATTTTTTTATAGCTTTCATATTTGTAATCCTTAATTATAAAAGTATACAACTGCCTCATGTTAGCTATTGCTGGTCACCAATAAATTGCAAAGTTTATATAACACCCTGGCTCCTACATTCGCATCCCAATCTGTATCGCCGCCTATGCCAACCTCATTAAGATCAAAACCAATAATCTTTTTCCCGCTTTTTAATACTTTGCTGAAAAGATAAAAAACCTGTTCAAGTTCAAAGCCACCGGGAACCGGAGTGCCTGTAAATGGGCAGAGTTTGCGGTCAAGACCATCTATATCAAAGCTGATATATACATGCTGTGGCAGTTTACTTACAATTTCCTCAGCAATATTTTTCCAGGTATCGCCTTCATACTGACGATTTCTTATTTGTTTATCCAGGTATACTTCAACCCGGGAGTTGCTGTTTTCTACATATTCCCATTCATCACTGCCGAAATCTCTGATGCCAGCCTGAACCAGTTTCTTCATTTGTGGAATTTCATTCAGTACATTGTACATAATGCTTGCATGCGAATAATTAAATCCTTCATAGGCTTTTCTTAAATCACAATGGGCATCAATCTGAAGAATTCCAAAATCACCATATTTTTCCCCAATAGCTTTCATAAAACCAATTGGAGTGCTATGATCACCTCCGAGTACGCATACCAGTTTATCATTGTTAAGTAATGCCTTAGTTTGCTCATACACCCAGTTATTGAGGAAGATGCTTCCTTCATTCACTTCTTTGAGTGTTTTAGTCATAAACTGGTTAGCTGAAACTTCATCGCCTTTGGAAATATAATCGATATATAGTTCAGCCTCTTTTCTCAGGTAATCACTTTTCATCAATATCTTTTTGTCGACTGGTCTGATGAAATATCCCTGTTTCCATGTTTCCGGGAATTCGGTATCGAATAAATCAACCTGAAGACTTGCTTTCAAAATCGCATCGGCACCGCGGGCAGTGCCTGCACCATAACTTACAGTTACTTCCCATGGAACGGGTAATATAACCAGCCTGGCATCAAGTTCATTAGTAGGTAAGCCAAAAATATTGTTGTTGGGATTGCCAACACTATTCGGGTCATAATTTGCGAAATCAACCATAGAGTATATTTATTAAAATGCTGTGCAAGTTAAATGGCTTTCGGATAGCTGCAAAATAAGGTCTGAAAATGTGGATAAGCTTAGGGTTTAAAAAAGGGAAAAATAAAAAAGGAGCAAGAGGCTCCTTTTTTAAAATAGTATTTATTTCTAAAATTTATTTTCGGCTGAGTGCTTTTAGATGTGATACATGTGAAGCGATTGCCAATCTCATTTTTGGGTATTCTATGTATGGGACATTGAATTCCTGGCAGGTCTTTTTAATTATTTTACTGATAGCAGGGTAGTGTACATGTGATATTCTTGGGAAAAGATGATGTTCTACCTGGAAATTTAAACCACCTACCCACCATGAAATTAATTTACTGCGGGTGGCAAAGTTTGCTGTTGTCTTTAATTGATGTATCGCCCATTCATCTTCCATTCTTCCGCTATTTACATTGGCCTTTGGAAAATCTGTATGTTCTACGGTATGTGCCAGCTGGAATACAATACTTAACACAATACCGGTGAACATTCCATAAATGAGAAATCCAATAAGCCAGGTTGAAAATCCTAATGTATAAATAGGAACAGCTACAAAAATAAACGCATGCAGCAATTTAAAACCCCAGAATGAAATGTGCTCACCAATTGTCATTTTTCTTAAAGGAGTTGGTCCAATTCTCCTGAGAAAATATTTTTTATAATCCGTAAAGAAAACCCACCAGATATAAAGTAACGAGTAAGCTAGCCAGAAATACCAATGTTGAAAGCGGTGTATTTTATAATACTTCTGTGTCTCGCAAAGACGAAGCAATGGTTTAGCTTCTATATCATCATCAATTCCTTCAATATTAGTGTAAGTGTGATGAATGATATTGTGCTTGGTACGCCACATGAAGTTGTTTGCGCCTAAAAAATTAAGTGATAAGCCAGCCATTTCATTCATCCATTTGTGGCGGCTGAAACTTCCATGAAGGCCATCATGCATAATATTAAAACCGATAGCAGCTGTTAATCCGCCAAGTATAATACACTCAATTATAGCCATCCAGGTAACCGGTGTATAAAACACAAGATGAATATAAACAGAAAGAAAACTTACAACCAGCAGAATTGCTTTGAAGTGTAATGAAAAATTACCGGTAGCTTTTTTACCTGATTTTTTAAAGTACTCACTGATTCTTCTCTTCAATTCGCCATGAAAAGACTGGGTTGCACTGGAGAATTTTGGGCTTGACATATTTTATTAATTCGAATGCAAAGGTAGTCTTAATTAGTGTAGAAATCGTGGAAAAGTCAACCTGATATTATCGTTATTAAGGAACTGAAATTTGTTTAACATTTCAGATTAATTTGAATAAACAGCCTAACAAACGGTTATGTTTCGTTTTGAATCAACGCATTAAGGCTTCGGATACCAATCTTTTTTTCACTTATAAAACCTTCTGCAAATTTTACACCTATTCGTTTTCCCAGCATCCGGGCTCTTGCTATTACGCTTTCTAGAAAATCTGGTGTGGATATATATGTTTGAGGCCCTTCATTATCGCTGTCAGATGTATGAAATTGAGTTGAATAAGCTTCAATTGCTTTCATTCGTTGTTCAAAAACATCGCTGATATCAATTAACAAATCTGGTTCGTGATACCAATCCTGAATATAATGCAATACATATGCAGGCCTCCATCTTTCTTGTAGATTACCTTTTTCATCTTTTGTTTCTATTTTAGAAAGTCCTGCCAGAAAGGAACAATCGGCTATCAATTTTCCGGCCCGTCCATGATCGGGATGACGATCATGTAATACATTTCCAATAACAATGTCAGGTTGAAATTTTCTGATAGCTTGTATGAGTTTAATTTTATTTTCCTCATTATTTTCAAAAAAACCATCTCTCATTTTCAGATTCTCTCTTACATGTATTCCCATTATCATAGCTGCTTTTGCAGATTCTTCATAGCGGGTATCTATTGTTCCCCTGGTTCCAAGTTCACCCTGTGTCAGGTCTACAACACCAACTTTTTTCCCATTTTTTATTTCGTTAATTATTGTGCCAGAGCATCCCAGTTCTACATCATCAGGATGTACTCCGATAGCAAGAATATCTAGTTTCATTTTTAAAAATTATATAACAAAAGTAGCGGGAAAAGACTATGAATATAAAATTACTTACGGTGGGGATTTCCATACCAGGTACCATCAATTTCATTAACTATATTTTCAATCTGGCGGTCTAATTTATTTTCTTTTAAATCCCATTCCTGTTTAAGATTACCGCCAACAAAAAATGCAACGGTCTGGTAGAATCTTGCATTAAATCCACCCTTGTATTCTTTTATGATTTCATAACAGTTATTACCGGTTTGCCTGTTGATGAGTTTCATAAGAATTTTTCCCTGGTATACAGAAAGATTCGACAAGGGTTCAGTGAATTGACTTTTCAGTTCCTTCTCTCTTGATTTTATATAAGACTTCCGTTCTTTTTTTTCTGTCACCTTTGCAAGGTTTACATTAATATCATTAATCGTACTACCGGCAATTCTGGCAAAAGGATATGTAACATAAACAGCGTTTCGTAATCTTGTCCATTCTGCAATGAATTTGGCTAATTTATCAGGTGATAGTTTTGACACCCAGGCCATTTCCATTTCTTTGTAATTAATTATTTCATTGTTGTACCATAATGCAGGTAAAATGATGGTATCATTTGGCCCCCACTTTTTTGCCTGTTCTTTCATCACATATGGAGGTGCGTAATAAGAGGAATCGGGGATAGCTGGAAGCGGAACAATCTGGGCAAATAATTGATTTATTGAGCCTGAAAACAGAATCAATAATAGTAATAATTTGTGTTTATTTCCACCTATAAAATGCATTAAAAGTAAAGTTAGAAAACAGAAATGGCATTTCACAACCAGACCACAAAGCTAATAAAGACGCTGTTTTGGAAAAGCTAAAATTATACCTGTGGTTCTGTTATTCTGTTTAACTGTATTCTGCGCACCATACTGATAATGATGCCAATAGCAGTAACTGCTACACCAAGCCAAAGAAGAAGTATATAAGGGTACTTATAGGCCTTGATGGTTACATATTTCATAATTGCATTTGATTCTTTTATACCAAGATCAATGCTTTTATCTGAATTTACTTTCTGCGTTTGAAGAATTAGATTTTCTGAAACAATAGTGTCAGGAATTGCCAGTGTTTCTCCTTTGGCTATTGCTAGCCTTGAAGTAACTGAAAAAACAGACCCGCTTTTAGAGTATATTTTTATCGGGGATTCATATAAGCTGCCATTTTTACCAAATAATTCTTCTGGTAAACTGTCTTTCCTGATTATATCCTGTAAAATCATAAAACCACTGGAATAAAAAACTGTATCGCCCGGCTTGAGGGTCTTTGGTTTGAACAATGCAGTGTCTTTTATTTCATCGGGGTTTGAAATAGAAGTGATATAAGTAAATACATCATGATCCAAGTAATGCCTGGAATCAGGGTTCGACATCAGACCGGTATTGCCCTTGTAGTTTACAAAGGAGTTGGGCGTTAATGTAAATTCTTCTTTTCCATCTTTACTCTTGAAATGAATTTTGTAAAACGATAGCTGTTTTTTTGGATGGGCAGAATCGCCAACATAAGTAAGGTTATATTTCCCCATATCAACAGTAAGTCCTTTTACCAGCGTAAGATTTTCCATGGGGTTTTCGCCTTCACCCAATGGCGTTGGAATGCCATTCAGATTATTAGTAAGAATTTCTTTATTGGAAGAGGAAATCAGAATGCCTAATAATACCATTCCAAAACCTACATGTGCTATTGAACCACCAGCCAGTTTTAATTTTCCTTTTATTCCCAACCATATATAACCTGCATTTGCAACAATGGTATAAATGCTGCAGATAATCGCCAGCCAGATAGAACCAAGAAATACCGGCCCTTTTTTGATGTAATTAACTCTTGTAAAAATCAGGGCTGCAGCAGTTATAACTAATGCAATAATTGTTGGAGTAAGAATTTTTTTCCAGAAAAATTTAGTGTCGGTATCCTTGTATTTAAGGTATTGTCCAATGGCTGTCAATGCAGCAACAATTACTGCAACATAAACCTGTATGCTGTTGTAGGTAAATTCAGCATCTTCCGGTGGTGCAATTTTGGTTCCGAATATCTTATTTAAAACCGGCAAAGAAGTTTTACCAATGATAACTATGGCAGATAAGAAAAAAACCAGGGAGCCAATAAACATCCAGAATTCTCTTGATGAAATATTTTCTTCTTTTTGAACTGTCGGTATTTCTTTATACCTGTAAAAAAAGAATACAAGTGCAGGTACTACAAAAACCAGCAGGAAGGCCAGCAGTTGCCAGTTCATTCCCAGGTCAGTAAATGCATGTACAGATGAATCGCCCAAAATGCCACTTCGGGTTAAAAAAGTAGAATATAGTATAAAGCCAAATGCAAGAATAAAAAATAAGTGTGTAGCTCTTAATGAATGACCGGTATGTTTATAAATTAAAAGCGTATGTATTCCTGAAATCAGAATCATCCAGGGTACCAAAGATGCATTTTCAACAGGATCCCATGCCCAGTAACCGCCAAAAGTCAGTGATTCATATGCCCACATACCACCCATCATTATTCCTACACCTAAAACTGCAGCAGAAAAGAGTGCCCACGGTAAAGCAGGTTTTGTGCACTCGCCGTATTTTTTTGACCAAAGCCCGGCAATAACATATGCAAAAGGAACAATGGTAGAAGCAAATCCCAGGAACAATACCGGTGGGTGTATTACCATCCAGTAGTTTTGAAGTAATGGATTTAAGTCGTTTCCGTCTTTAATTGATGAAAGGTAATCGGGTTTTAATGCTTTGGTAATATCAAAATCAAGATGAAGGGCAGGAGCATTATCGAGTACACCAGAGTCTCTTAAAAGTATGAAAGGATTCGAACCCATTTTCCATCCTAAGATGTAGATGCCGGCAATCATTGTGGCTAGGCAGAATTGTGCAAAACTCACAACAGTCATTACCGGAGCTTCCCATTTCTTACTTGTTTTTATAAGAATTAATCCGAGTACACAATGCCAGACACTCCAAAGCATAAAGCTACCTTCCTGTCCTTCCCAGAAGCAGGCAAGCAGGTATTTAAATTCAAGAGAAAGACTGCTGTGCTGCCAGGCATATTTATATTCGAAAAGATGGTTATAGATTATGTAAAACAGAATACCAAAAATGGCGAATACTGAAAATACTTCAATGATAAATGAAAACCGGGCTAATTTTTTCCATTGATTTGCATCTTCATCAATTTTTGATGTTGTGGATAAGAAATAAGCAAATGTGGCTATTAATGAGGCTACTAAAGAAAGTACTATAAAGAAATTACCAAGTTTGCCTGGTAAAAGATGCTCGCCGATATAATCCATCTTTCTTTGTTAAGTTATTTGTTGATTTTTATCAGATTTAATTGCACTTAAATTGAGCTTATAACTTAGTTTCTTCCTCAATTTTGTTGCCAGCTTTTGACATATCATCTTTATACTTTGACGGGCATTTTGTCTGAATATCTTTGCATTCAAAAAGACCATCCTGGTATTTCCCTTTTAATACAATTCTGTCACTGATTTCAAGGTTATCGGGTTTTGCATTATGGTAGACTACTTTTATTGCTTTACCCAACGTATCAACAGCTGTAAAGCTTAAATAGTTGGGATTTTTTATCGCATCATATTCAATAGGTTGCGATTTGTCTAACCTTGCCATCAGGTGAACATATTTTCCGGGTTTTGCTATGGCAGTATCAACAGTATCATAAGTGCTGGCAGTTTTCAAAAAAGTAAGAAGTACAGCGATAGCACCGGCAATCAAAACAAGTAGAACAATGTGAATTTTTTTCATAGTTTTTCTTTGAGTTTGCAAAGTTAAGCTAAAAGTCATTAAGGTTATTTGCTTTCAGTGCATTTTAAGAAAAGGTTTCAGATCTGTATTTCTTTCCACACTCTGCTTTGCCCTTATCTTTGCGGCAACGAAAAAACGATTACTACCATGTTATTTCAATTGAATGAAGAACATTTAATGATTCAAAAGGCTGCTAGGGATTTTGCTCAAAATGATTGTCTTCCGGGTGTTATTGAAAGGGATGAAAAACAGATCTTTCCAAGGGAACAGATAGAAAAACTTGCTGAACTGGGCTTTTTGGGAATGATGGTTGACCCAAAATATGGCGGTGCCGGTATGGATACGATTAGTTATGTGTTGGCAATGGAAGAAATAAGTAAAGTGGATGCCAGTGTCAGTGTTTGTATGAGTGTTAATAATAGCCTGGTTTGTTATGGATTACAGGAATTTGGAACGGAAGAGCAAAAACAAAAATATCTGACACCTCTTGCACAGGGTAAGAAAGATGGCGAATTATATATTGGCGCATTTATGTTGAGTGAGCCAGAGGCGGGCAGTGATGCTACATCGCAACGAACAACTGCGGAAGATAAAGGCGATTATTATTTATTGAATGGAACAAAAAACTGGATTACCAATGGCGGAACAGCATCAGTTTATCTTGTAATAGCTCAAACAGATCCATCAAAGGGTTCAAAAGGGATTAATACACTCATTGTAGAAAAAAATTGGCCAGGTGTAGTAGTAGCCGCAAAAGAAAATAAACTGGGGATACGGGGAAGTGATACACATACTGTAATGTTTAATGATGTAAAAGTTCCAAAGGCAAATCGTATAGCAGAAGATGGATTCGGATTTAAATTCGCTATGAAAACACTTGCCGGTGGAAGGATAGGAATTGCTTCACAAGCTCTTGGAATTGCCAGCGGCGCATACGAACTGGCCAGGGAATACTCAAAAACAAGAAAAGCCTTTGGTACGGAAATCATGAATCACCAGATTATTGCATTTAAGCTGGCTGATATGGCTACAAAGATTGAAGCGGCAAGATTACTTTGCCTGAAAGCAGCCTGGGAAAAAGATAATAATATTGATTATACCGTAAGTTCATCAATGGCAAAAGTATTTGCATCTGAAACAGCCATGTGGACAACAGTTGAAGCTGTACAGATACATGGCGGCTATGGATTTGTAAAAGAATACCATGTAGAACGGCTAATGCGGGATGCTAAAATCACACAGATTTACGAAGGCACAAGCGAAGTGCAACGTATTGTCATCAGTCGCTCGATTTTAAAATGATTTAAGTAATTGATATATGATATACAAACTGACTGCTACAGCCTGTCAGTATAGTTGACACACCTTCTTACCACCACGGGAGGTTTTAATTTTGAAGGATGTCAGTAAATCTTGAAAAATATAAAGAAATACAATCTGAACTTACAGCAAAAGGTGTAACTCTTGTTGCTGTTTCTAAAACAAAACCTGTTGAAGATATTCTTGAATTATACAATTCAGGCCAACGGGATTTTGGAGAAAATTATGTTCAGGAATTGGTTGAAAAAGCTAAGTTGCTCCCAAAAGACATTCGCTGGCATTTTATTGGTCATTTACAATCAAATAAAGTAAAATTAATTACACCAATTGTGCAACTGATTCATGGAGTTGACAGTCTGAAATTATTAAAGGAAATAAACAAGCAGGCCGAAAAAAATGGGAGAGTAGTTGATTGTTTGCTACAGGTTTATATTGCCCGTGAGGAAACAAAGTTTGGACTGGATGAGCAGGAACTTTATGAGATATTTTCATTGCTGGATAAGGAGCCGATGCATAATATAAAAATAAAGGGATTAATGGGTATGGCGAGTTTTACAGAAGACGGCGAAAAAGTGAGAAAAGAGTTCTTTGTTTTGAAAACACTCTTCAATAAGTTAAAGTTACACTCTGCGAATCATTCGCCATTAACAATTCTGTCAATGGGTATGAGTAATGACTATAAAATAGCAATTGAAGAAGATAGTACTATGGTCAGAATCGGCAGTTTGTTATTCGGAGAAAGAACAAAAAAATAAGACTTTTTTAAAACGGTACTGCCATTTATTTAATTAATCGTAATTTATACTTTTTAAAACTATCAATGCGGGTATTATTCATAGTTATAATATTAATAGTTTCTCAATCCGTATCTGCACAACAGGAAAGAGATACTGTACTGAGACGCTGTCCGGTTTTCATTACGGACACAGTTAGCGGCAATAATTTTTTTATTGAAGGTCTGCCGGCTATACTAAAGGTTTACAGGGTAAAAGGTGAACTGACCATTCAGTTTCAGCAGAAAGAACAATTTTTTTCATTGTATTTTCATGATAAAAAATTAAAAAACACAAAATATAAAATAGAAGCTGGGTCCAACAAAAACAGCGAAGTTGAAGTTTCTTATTCTTTTAAATCCGGAGATCAGGTTTCCTTTATTGCTGTATCGAAAGGTACTGTAGAAACGGTTTTCGATACTAACAAAAATATGTGGCGGATAAAAGTTAATGGATTAATTGGAAACATGATAGAAAGAACAGTTACCTATTACAGGGTAAGGGTAGATTTTTACATTAAATAGTTTTCAGTCGTCTTCTGTTACTGCTGGATTGATTTAACATTTCAAAAAGCGGAATTCAAACTATACATAAATCTCATCAGTTTTTACGATAAGGTCGTAATTGACAAAAAGTTCATCACCGGCCGGTATATCATATAGTGCTTCAAAATACTCCCCATGATTCACAGAGATAACATTTGGGCTAGAAGAATGATTCAGGTAATTGACCAAATCCATGAGTTTAAAACCATAGTCCGGAATGAAATAATTTTCATCATCATACAAACAATAAGTTTCTACAAGGTTTTTTGAATGTTCTGGTAATTTTTCAATTTCAGATTGAGGAATTTTTATCCATTCACCAATACTT
>Ga0209798_10000372_pt1 | contig 26330 bp, 24 predicted proteins | sample DOMMetBare3Fresh_FD_187475 | JGI IMG/M metagenome (GOLD analysis project Ga0209798, IMG submission 187475) | Wetland sediment microbial communities from St. Louis River estuary, USA, under dissolved organic matter induced mercury methylation -... | ecosystem: Environmental > Aquatic >... | reverse complement strand
TAAGGCGGCAAAGCTGAACCTTGGTTCTTCAGAATAAAATGCGCCAAGCACTCCATCAATATTTTTTCTCAACAAATTTTTTTCAAGTGATGAAGAAGAAAATTGTGTGTCGATATTAAAGATCAATAATGGTTGAGAAAGATCAACAAGAGGTTTTGCAAGACAGGCGGTTTCTGATTGACCACGGGTAAGTTTATCAATAAATTTAAAATACAAAGCTTTTACCCGATTTTTATAAATGGAGGTTATTTTTTCAGACAAATGAAACTCATCCTCATGTTTTTGTTGTGCAACAAAGATGAGCCGTGTGCAAAGATTCAATGGCAATGAATCAAGAGACCACTCGAGCAATGTTTTTCCTTTTGCCCCTATCAGCATTTTTGGCAAAGTATAGCCAACCTCACGGAAGCGGCGGCCTTCGCCGGCCATTGTGATCAGGAAATTCATTTTTTATTTTTTACCCCCAAACCCCCTAAAGGGGGCTTTGAACAGATCCCGATATTAAACGATATGTTCGATAATTGGAGTTCACTAAAGTCCCCTTTAGGGGATTTAGGGGTTTTGTTTATTTGTTTCTGCAAATTGTTCTTCTTTATTATCGGGAAATCCGGAACCATCACCATTAATGGAATTCCAGTTCTCAAAACGGAAAGCATTGTCATCAATATATATCTGTGCCCATGGTTTGCCAAAATAGATTTCATCGTAAGGCACTTTGTTTTTGTCAAGCCAGTTTAAAGTGGCAGCACCGATCCGTGCCTGCACACGGCCAACATTTCCATCGCATGTTTTCATGTGTCGTGCCGTTTGAATGATGATATAGTGTCCCGCTTCTTTTAATTGTTTTAATTTTTCAATAGCGCCGGGTACAGGTTCAAGCTGATCATAAGTTTGTCCTTCTTTTTTTAATTGGCAGATAACGCCATCAAGATCAATGCAGATTCTCATATTAAATTTTTTCTCCCCTCTCTGATGGAGAGGGGTTGGGGGTGAGGCTTTTGTTTAGCAAATATAAACCATGTACATACATTAGTTTTTGTCTTCGCAAACTATCGCTATGCAACGGACACATGGAAATGAAAAGCAAAGCAACAAGAATATTGATTTGCCCCGGTGAAAAGCCCATCTTCTTCACCAGTTCAAAACTTAATGAAGTAAGCAGTTCATGATTGGGACGGAGATTAAATGAATAATTGATGGCATTGCCATTCACATCAAAATGCGAAAGATCATTTACAATATAATCATAACTATAAACGGACGAATGAAGAAGCTTTGCAAGATCATATTTGATATCGCCATAAATACCCGGGAGGTCTTCACCAAAACTTCCGCGGGGATCGATCAGGCGAATGGTGCCGCTATAACTATCATAGAGAATGTTGTTGAAACAAAAGTCGCCGTGCATTACACAAAAATCTTTTTCATTAAATAGGTTGTGAATTGCTTTTTCAGTTTTTGGCAATAATGTTTTGAATGACAAACATTCCTCGTTGTTGATAACAAGACCATCATTCAGTAAAAACTCAAGTTTGTTTTCATTTATCCATTTTTCATTTTCCTTTTCACGGTTTAAGGTTTTACCCAAATAAAAATTGAGAAAATCTTCATTACTGATGGTTCCTTTATTGGAAGCGAATTTTTTTAACACGAATTCAAATGCGTCGAAGATGCGGTGCCACTGCACTTCTTCAATATTCCGGTAAAGCTGTAGCTCGGCAATATTCGGATAGGAGAAGTAATCCATTTTTATAGAGGCATGTGTCTTATCCGTTTGTAATTCTTCAATCACTCGTGGAAAAAAGATCTTGAGGTCGGCAGGCAGCTTATCAACATACTTTGTTTCATCAATGAACTTTTTAATGTTGGTGCTTTTCTTTTTTAAAATGCCGGAGACCATTTCAACGCTTAGAGAATTAAATGAACGGCTGGATAAAAGTTTTGCCTTTGCTTCGGTATAATTTACTTCGTGCCCGCAATCGATCCATTCAGTTTTTTTAAAAGAAAGGGCTCCGTCGTTATAAATATGTTCGGCTACTTCAAGAAGATCATTCGTTGTGCATTTATCCAAGGCCGCTTTCAGGTTTTTAAGATTTGTTCTGATGATGCCGGTAAAAGGATAACCAAAATAATCAGCGCCGCTGCCACGATGAAAAAATTTAGGTTTAACATTTTCTATTTCTGCCACGGCAGAATAGAAATGACAAAGCTCCTGGCGGTCTGATAAAACAATGGAATTTGCAGGTGGCATTTCAGAAGGTATTGTTGTGACAACACTCAATATCACATCATCATTAAGTTTGGTTTCTTTTTGCAAAAAGACCTGCAGTGTTTCAATAATGCTTTTTGTATTATCAACTGTAACTAATCTGAAATCGTAAAGTGGTAATTCATTTTTAAGAAGCTGTTCATCTTTCGAATTTGCGATCACAATAACTTCGGTATCCTTTTGCTGGCAATAAAAATCCAGCGAATAACTAAGCAGGCTTTTTGAATTGACCGGGAATAAACCAGCCGATAAAAACTGGGGGCGGAGGGAAGTGAATTTCTGGGCTATTGAACCTGCCGCCGGAATGACAACTGATTTTTTCATAGTCAATTGGTGTGAAATGGGTTATCAGCAGCGAACTTAATACAATTTCTTAAAATACTTTACATCGCTTTTTTGCGTTATTAAGACTGATTCGGACCCAACGACTGTGTTTTTTAAGTATTTTGTTTAAAATCCAAACTAATGAAAGTCATCCTCTTTGAACTTAATGAAGTTCCCTACAAGGTCATTCACCACTTTTGCAAACTCTATCCTGAATCAAATCTCGCCAAAGTTTTATCAAAAGGCAGAAAATATGAGACCTATGCTGAAGATCAGGGGCATCTTTCACCATGGATCACATGGCCGACAGTACATAGAGGAGTTACCAATGAAAAGCATTTTATTTCTGACTTTGGACAAAACCTGAATGAACAGGAAAAAGAATACCCGGCGATATGGAATATGCTGGCAAAAAACGGAGTAAAGGTTGGCTTATTTGGTTCATTACATACTTATCCGATGCCGGAGCACATGGAAAATTTTTCTTTTTATGTACCGGATACTTTTGCAGCAGGCAGTGAGTGTTTCCCAAAAAAATTAGAGACGTTTCAGAAGTTTAACCTTACAATGGCAAGGGATAACAGCCGTGTAGTAAGTAATAGAATTCCGGGTAAAGAAGCTGCACAGCTTTTAATGAAGCTACCGGATATGGGTTTGAAATTTAAAACAGCGACTGACCTCGCTGCACAATTAGTTGATGAAAGAATAAATAAATGGAAAGTTGTAAGAAGAAGAACCTGTCAATCATTGATCGGTTTTGATATCTTTTACAAACAACTTGAGACATATAAACCAGACTTCGTTACTTTCTTTACCAATCATGTGGCGTCATCACAACATCGCTATTGGGCTGCTGCTTTTCCTGATGATTATGAAAGCCTGAAACTTGGAAGAGAATGGGTGGAAACATATAACGGTGAAATTGTTTATACAATGAAAAAAGCCGACGAAATGATCGGCCGTCTTGTAAAATTCATTGATCAAAACCCGGAGTATTCATTGTGGATACTTTCAAGCATGGGACAACAAGCAGTAGAAGCAAAAGAGATTTATACTGATCTGTTTGTTACCAATGCAAAAAAATTCATGGACAATTTTGATCTTGGCCCTGGTTATTATGAGTTGAAACCATCCATGGTACCTCAATTCAATGTGCAGATACATGTAGATAAGAGAAAAGAGTTTGAAGATAAACTGGCTACGTTTCGTATCAATGGACAACAGGTGCAATCACGTCAAAAAGCAGAAGGCTTTTACAGTCTTGATATTGGTTTTCCAAATTTGGATGAAAGTAAAATTAAGATCGAATTTATAGGAAAAGCGATCCCTCTTGAACATTCAGGTATGGAAAATGTCAAAATACAGGACAGGTGCGGTGCAACAGCTTACCATATTCCGCAGGGTTCATTTATTATTTATGCGCCGGCAAAAGGGCTTAATGGTAATGATGTTGCCAATGTTTCAACTACTGATATTGCTCCAACTATTCTTAGGAATTTTAATATAGCAGTTCCCGATTATATGAAGAAAGGAATTTCTCTTTCTAATTAAGAGAAGGCTGATTTTAAAATGAAATCACTGATATTTGCAGCCAAATAAAAATTCCTTGTCCAGGCACTATGAATTTACCTAAGATCAGCATTGTAATTCCCTCTTATAACCAAGGGCAATTTTTAGAAGAAACGATCCTTTCTGTAGTCAACCAACAGTATCCAAATCTTGAATTATTTGTTGTGGATGGTGGCAGTAATGACAACAGCGTTGATGTCATAAAAAAATATGAACAGCATCTTACCTGGTGGGTAAATGAAAAGGATAAAGGGCAAAGTGATGCGATCAATAAAGGTTTTGCGAGGGCAACAGGTGAAATAATAACCTGGCTTTGCAGTGATGACCTGTACACTCCCGGTACATTACATAAGGTTGCTGAATATTTTTCCAAACAGGATGAAAGTGTTGGCCTCATTTATGGCGGCATCACCACTTTTAAAGACGGGAAAGACCTTAAAAGCAATTGGGGCTATAAAGAGTCGCCCATAGAAAGATACCTGGCAGGTATGGCTTTTTCCCAGCCTGCGGCTTTTTACAAAAAAATATATCTTGATAAGATAGGCGGCAGGGTGAATGAGCAATTGCATTATGGAATGGACTTCGATCTGTTTTGCAGACTTGCGATGGTCTGCAAGTTTGTACCAGTCAGCGACATTTTTGCCAAATACCGCCTGCACTATCAAAGCAAGAGTGTGTCACAGGCAAATATGTTCATGGCAGATTGGAACAAAACCTTTGTGAATCTTTGCAATAACATGGGCTGGATTTCGTTAAATGATAAGTTGAGATCCACCGGTGTTGTTGATGATTCTGTGTTTAACTGGCATTATAAATTCAGCTTTACCCCGGAAAAAAAGATCGTTGAAAAGGTAGATACAGAGAAGTTGCTTTTTTATCATCTCTGTTATGTGTTGAAAGATCTTTATTGGAATTCTCATAGACCTGAAGCAAGACGTTTACTTGCATGGTTGAAAAAAAATTACTCCGTTACCCAGCTTAAGAATGAGGAAAAGATCCCTCCGATCATGAAGAAATTAGCATTACCAGATTCGGTGTTGCTCATTCTTAAGAAACTAAACAGGATCAAAAGACGAATTCTATGAATATCCTTTATGCGTTATCGCATATCAACAAATCATTGCAGTGGCAGTGGTTTGCTGAAGAAATGAAAAACCGTGGTATCAATCAAACATACGTCATCGTTGATGACGGTGTTGGAAAAAGCAGTTGCCTGCACCAGGATCTGCTAAACCTCGGCATTAATAGTTACTTCCTTCCCTACGGCAGCAAAGTGCAACATGCTACCAATGTTTTGAAGACAGTTTCAATCATTAAAAAACATAAGTCTGATATTGTGCATACTTCATTGCCTTACGGAAATGCAGTGGGTCAGATGGCAGCATGGATAGCAGGGGTAAAAAACCGCATCACTACTTGCGAGAATGCAAGCTGGGCACATGATTTCAGCCATAAGAAGCAAGAGATAATTGACAAATTCACTTATTGGATGGCAAAGAAAGTGATCGCAGTGGCTGATTCTGCAAAAGAATATCTGAAGAAAAATTATCACCTGACAGATGATAAACTTTTAACCATTTATCATGGATTAAAAGAAAGTGAATATGATAATGTATCGGTAGAAAGAATAAGAAAAATACAGAACCAGTTACAGACAAATGAAAATGATTTTATAGTTGGGGTGGTTTCCAGGTATGAATTCTGGAAAGGACATGAGTATATCAATAAAGCAGCAGCAATTTTAAAACAGCGTGATAAGCATCAAAATATCAAAATACTTGTATTTGGAAGCAAAGGTTCATATTATGACACTGCAATGAAGCAGGTAAATGAACTGGGGGTGGATGATGTGGTTATATCAAAAGGATATATCGATGATCCGGTAGCTTTGTTCCGTTTGTTTGATGTTCATTTGCATGTGCCGGTAAATAAGTATGTGGAGAATTGCGGTATCAACATTATTGAAGGAATGATATCAGAAAGGCCACAAATATTAACGAAGTCTGGCTATGCATGGCAATCTGCAGAACACATGAAGAATGCTTATGTGGTGGATTATCAGAATGCAGATGCTATCGCCGATGGAATTTTATACATGAAAGATAATTATGTCAGGGCAAAGCAGCTTGCTTCGCAGGCACATGCTGATGCACTGAAAGATTATAGTCTTAAAGCAAAAGCAGATAAACATATTGCACTTTACAACGAAATGCTTCAATGATCTTTTTCTCTGTAATTATCCCGGTTTATAACCGTTCACATCTTCTTGCTGAAACAATTGATACAGTTCTGGCTCAGACCTATCCTCACTTCGAGATCATTATTGTAGATGATGGAAGTACCGAGAATATAAAAAAGGTGCTTGATGATAAATACAGTAATGAATCACGGGTAAAATATTTTCACAAACAGAACGAGGAAAGAGGCGCGGCAAGAAATTTTGGTTTAAAGCAAGCCAAAGGCGACTACGCCGTTTTTTTCGATTCAGATGATTTAATGAAGCCGCATTATCTTGAAATGCTTGGCAAGATCGTTTCTGAAAATCCCGGGGCGAAATTGCTTGCTGCTAAATACAACTATGATAATAATGGTAAAACAGAAAATCACCCGGTACTCCAAAATCTTGCAGAAGGCTGGTATGATCAGAATTTGTTTTTAAAAGGAAATATCCTTGCCTGTAATTATTGCATAAAAATTAAAGATCATAGCTACAGGTTGTTTCCACCTGAAAGAGAATTAGCTTCAATGGAAGATTGGTTGTTCTTGCTGGAAAATCTTGCGACTGAAAAAGTATTTATCAAAAATGAAATTTGCGTAACAATGCGCCAGCATGATGAACGATCAATGAGTAATAATCAAAAAGTGATTGAAGCAAGAAAAAAAGCCACAGATTGGGCTTTGAAAGAACTTGAATTATCTCCTTCAAAAAGGAAAAGGTTAATTGCCTGGTCGCATTATTTTTGTGGCATTCACGAATACCTCGATTTTAAAAGAGGCGCAGCAATAAAAGAAGCAATCACAGCAATAAAAGGCGATGGTTTGCAAAAACATTTTTTGTTATTGCTTGCAAAATCTATAGTAGGAAGAAAATTGATCAAAGCAATCAGATGAAACCGGCTGGCAATATTCTTGTTTTCACACAATGGAGTTTTAAAGATGCGCTGGTGCAAACATACACATTGCCCTATGTTGATATTATCAGGGAAATTATTCCAATTGATAAGAAAATCTTTTTAGTTACAGCAGAGCAGCCGCATATTGCTTTAAACAGCGATGAAACAATTCAGATAAATAAAGAATGGGAAAAAAGGAACATGCACCTTCTTTCTGAGCCTTACAAAAGATTTGGCATAAAAAAAATGTTGGCAGCAACCGGAAACCTCGCCAAACTCATTCGTTTTATTAAAAAAGAAAAAATAAAAACGATACATGCTTTTTGCACACCGGCAGGTAGCATCGCTTACATGCTTAGTAAATTCACCGGAGCTGAGTTGATCATAGATAGTTATGAGCCACATGCAGAATCGATGGTCGAGAACGGAACATGGGGTAAGAGTGGAATGGCATATAAAATTTTGTTTTCTCTTGAAAAGAAACAAACGAAACGGGCAAGAGCATTAATAGCTACAACAGCAGGAATGAAACAATATGCAATGGAGCGATATGGTGTAGAAGTAAAGAATTTCTTTGTAAAACCTGCTTGCGTTGATCTGGAAAAATTTTCACCATCAGAAAAAGATGTTTTGCTGATAAAGGAACTGGGATTTGAAAACAAGATAGTTTGTGTTTATGCCGGAAAGCTTGGCGGTATTTATTTAAAAGATGAAGTTTTTGATCTTATAAAATTATGTTATGACCGATGGAAAGATGATTTCCGGTTTTTAATGCTTACAAATGCAAGCAGAGAAGAGATCGACGTTGAAATAAAAAGAGTGAGCTTACCAGAAAATGTTGTTGTCAGTAAGTTTGTTTATCATCATGATGTGCCACGGTATCTTTCATTGGGAGATTTTGCAATCAACCCGGTGAAACCTGTACCTACAAAAAAATTCTGTACCTCAATAAAAGATGGAGAATATTGGGCAATGGGATTGCCGGTTGTAATTCCTCCACGCATATCAGATGATTCAGAAATAATAGAAAATGAACATACCGGCGTTGTTGTTGATTTTTCTGATAAGTCAGCATTAGCAAGGTCAATTGATAAAATAGAAGATTTATTAAAAAGAAAAACAGAATTAAAAGGAAAGATCAGGAAAATAGCTATTAAGTATCGTTCTTATGAAATAGCGAAAAAGATATACATAGAAATTTACAGTTAAGAATTGAGCAGTAATAATAAAACAAAGCCCGTTATTCATTTTTGGGTACCGTACCCCACCGTTGTTGCGCCTTCGCAGCGTTTCAGGGTGGAACTATTTTTACCAAAACTTAAGGAAGAAGGCTTTTCTTTTAAGTTGTTTACTTTTCTTGATAAAACTGCATGGGATATTTTATACAAACCGGGGCACAGGTTTTTAAAAGCATGGGGAACCTTGAAAGGGTTTTTGAGAAGGGTTGTTCATTTATTTCAATCTACAAAAGCGGATTATGTATTTATACATCGGGAAGCTACACCGCTTGGCCCGCCAATTTTTGAATGGTTGCTTGCAAAGATTTTCAGAAAAAAAATTATTCATGAGTATGATGATGCCATTTGGATCCCTGGCGGAGAAAAAATTTCATGGATAAAAAAATGGTTAAAAGCAACCTGGAAAATAAAGTATATAATTAAATGGTCTTATAAAGTAGCAGCAGGAAATAAGTTTTTATGTGATTATGCACTGCAGTATAGCGATTCGGTTTTTTTTGTACCAACAGTTGTTGATACAGCACTTGGTCATTTTAAACAGCGAGATCAAAACGAAGGCAAACGAATAGTGGTGGGATGGACAGGCACACATACAACATTGCATAATCTTGAAGTGATCGAAGGAGTTATTCCTGAACTAAAAAAAGAAATTGATTTCGATTTCCTTGTAATTTCTAATAAACCGCCGCAATGGGATTTTGATTTTATTTATAAGCAATGGGAGCTTGAAACTGAGCAAGATGATCTTTTGAAAATGCATATCGGAATAATGCCTGCAAAGCAAGGCCCCTGGTTTGAAGGTAAATGCGGTTTCAAATTAATTCAATATCATGCCTGTGGCATCCCGGCTGTTGCTTCTCCTGTTGGTGTAAATGGATTGATCACTCTTCATGATAAAACAGGTTTTATTGCCAGCAATAAAGAAGAATGGAAGCTATATCTTAAAAAATTAATTTCTGATGCTGCACTTCGTTCTGAAATGGGAAAAGCAGGAAGAGAGCATATTGAAAAAAAATATAGCCTAAACAGTTTGTTTCCTTTCTTTGTCTCTTTGTTTTCTTAATACCAATTCTTGTTTCGGCGGATAAAATAAAATGATCAGGAAAGCGGTGTAAAAAGGAAGACACGGAATTTTATACCTGACCAACGATCCAAAATTAGAAGTCGACAGACCGACCGCAAATGCAAATATCAATGTAAATATCAGGCAGAACTGAAGGGTTTCATCAGCAAGAATCCGTTGTACCATTCGAATGGGATTGTTTCTTATGATAGCGACAATGGTGAATATAAGGTAAAGCAGCGCTTCTAATGCCGAGATCATTACAATTGGTTTTCTTGCTTCCCATAAATATGGACGAAACAAAGTAACGTTAACACCGGCCGGCGCTTTTTCAAGCATACCAAGCAGCGTAGGGTCCATGTCGCCAAGTGTATAGCCTGAACCATCTTGTTCCGTTGAGATGCGATACAGGTAATCTCTTGTTACAAATGATTTATAAGCGATACTTTCCACATTGTATTCGCCAAATATTTCAGTTTGTAATTTTCCACCTACTAACACAAGCCCGATAATGGCTGAGGCATATAAAAAATACCGGACAAAAAGTATTAGCCTCGCATCTTTTATTCTATATGAAAGCAAGCCTACACCCCAAAGTAATGCGGCTGGCAAAAATGCCATCAGTATATAGGATTTTATTATAAAAGTGACATAAAGAAAGAAGACTGCGAAGACTGAGTTGAGAATAATTTTCTTATTCTCAAAAAAGATCGCATAAAAAAAATGAGTGATCCATCCAATACATGTCATTGTTATTGTATCCTTCATAAAACCCGAACCCCAGAAGATCACACTTGGAATGAACAATATTGCAAAGGCCATATGCTTTGTCAGCCTTGGATAAAGTTTTGTAAATACCACATACATTTTCCATACACCAATGAAAGAAAGGGCTGCAAAGATGACTGATGTTGGAAGATAGGTCGTCATTGTAAATAAACCGATCAGTGCACCAATAATTGAAATAATATACTCAGGAGATTTGATACCGTACCAATATAGTTGTGTGGTATATTTATAAACATCTACATCATAAATTTCTGCTGAAGCTGTTATCATTCGAAACCAGGTGCCAAACGATTCATCAAATGATGAATTGATCACCGTTGTTTGATGCCAGTAATTCAGCGTATCACCGCCTTTATAATAAAATTGATAAATGACCCCAAGTAATATGGCGCCAAGAATTTTCAGAGAGAATGCCGGCATAAAATACGGACGTAACGGATGTCCTTTGGGGTAATATTTATTCTTGAAATAAGATGCGAATATGAAAGCAACAAAAAGATAAATTGGAAGTAAAAGAAAATCAGTTATAGTGATATATTGCATAAAAATTAAGGATACTGTATGTGTGGTATTGCTGGCATAGTTGCCTTCACGGATATTGGCCGGCAACAAGTTTCGAAATTACGACAATCAATCCGAACTCTGGAGACAAGAGGTCCGGATGACGAAGGCATATACCTGTCCGAAAGCATAGGTTTGGCGCAGCGAAGGCTCGCAATTATCGATACCAGCAAAGCCGCCAATCAGCCAATGTGGGATAAAACTGGTCGTTATGTAATCATTTTTAACGGCGAAATATTCAATTACCAGCAGCTTCGGAATAATTATTTTTCTCCTGAAGAGCAACAACAACTCCGTACTACCTCAGACACTGAAATTCTTCTTGAACTTTTCATAAAGCAAGGTGAAAAATGCCTTCCTTTATTGGAAGGTTTCTTTGCTATTGTGATCCATGATACTCAAAATGAAGAATTATTTGTCGCAAGAGACAGGTTTGGAAAAAAGCCGCTTAATTATTTTATTGATGATGACAGGTTCGTTTTTGCTTCAGAAATAAAGGCACTTTATGAATTTGGAATCCCAAAAGAATTAAACTACGAAGCCTTACAGCTTTACCTGCAGTTGGCATACATACCGCAGCCAATGAGTATGCTGAAACATGTAAAAAAGGTTGAACCAGGATCAAGATTGATCCTTAAAGGAAAAAATATAGAGGAAAAGAAATGGTATGAACTTTCTCCTGCTTACGAATACAAAAATGCTCCAAGCTATGAACAGGCGCAAAAGGAATTAGTAAATCTGTTAGAAGAAGCAGTGGTAAAAAGATTAATAAGTGATGTGCCGCTTGGCGCTTTTTTAAGTGGCGGTATTGATTCATCTGTTATTGTTGCATTGGCAAGCCGTCATCAGAAATCATTAAATACTTTTTCAATTGGTTTTAAAGGCGAACAATATTTTGATGAAACTCATTTTGCTGAGCTTGTTGCTGCAAAATTTAAAACCAATCATGCATCATTTCGTTTGGGTTTTGATGATTACCTCTCTCACATTTTTGATGTGCTGAATTATTTTGATGAGCCATTTGCTGATTCAGCATCGCTGCCGCAATTTATTCTTTGCATGGAAACAAGAAAACATGCAACAGTTGCTATTTCCGGTGATGGCGGTGATGAAGTTTTTGCCGGCTATAATAAACATTATGCCGAATGGCTTACAAGAAAAAAATCATTGGCCGGAAGTATAGTGAAAATGGGCTATCCGATATGGAAAATGATGCCTAAAAGCAGGAACAATCGTATCTCAGATCTTTTCAGGCAATTGCATCGTTATGCCGAAGGCGCCGGGCTTTCTGCAAAAGAACGTTACTGGCACTGGGCTTCTACTTTTCCAGAAAGAGATATTGATAAACTTATTTCAAAAGAAACAAGTAGCAAGATCAACCATGCAATTATTGATTCAGTTAAAGAAAAATATCTTTCTAACATCAACGATGATTTTAATTCAGTATTAAAAACTGACCTTGATCTTGTCTTGGTCAGCGATATGCTTGTGAAAGTTGACCTGATGAGCATGGCAAACGGTGTAGAAGTTCGTTCACCTTTTCTTGATCATCATGTGGTAGAGTTTGCTTTTTCATTGCCGTCGGAGTATAAAATAAATAAGGGCGGCAGAAAGACAATTGTAAAGGATGCCTTTCGCAATATTTTACCGCCTGAAATTTATAACCGTGGGAAAAGGGGATTTGAAATTCCTATGCTGAAATGGTTCCGCGAAGAATTGCATACTTATATTTTTGATGATCTGTTGAATGAAAAATTTGTGAAAGAACAGGGCATCTTTAGTACAGAATATATCAGTTGCATGAAAAAACAACTTTATTCTTCTGCTCCGGGACATATCGTGGAGCAGCTATGGGTATTGATCGTTTTTCAGCATTGGTACAAGAGATATTTTATGTAAAACCGTTGTGAGTAAAGGAATATTTACCATATCACTGGACTTTGAGTTATTCTGGGGTGTAAGAGATCACCGCACACTGGAAGACTATGGAAGTAATATCCGTAATGTTCACCATGTTGTTCCGCGGCTGCTTGCTTTATTTGAAAAATATAATGTGCATTGCACATGGGCAACAGTTGGCTTTCTTTTCTTTAATGAGAAAAAAGAAATGCTTCCCTACTTACCCGTTTCCCGTCCAGGTTATCTTCAAAAAGAGTATGATCCTTATACTTATCTTGAACAAAATGATCTTGAAAAAATTTATCATTTTGCCCCGGCATTAATAGAACAAATAAAAAACACAAGGGGGCAGGAGATAGGCACACATACATTCTCACATTTTTATACACTTGAAAGAATTACAACAGTTGAACAATTCAGAAGTGACTTACAGGCTGCAATAAAAATTGCAAAAGAAAAAGGAATTGAGATCAAGAGTATAGTTTTTCCACGTAATCAATATTCTGATGAACATATTAAAGTTTGTTTGGAAGAAGGGATAATAATATACCGGGGCAATGAATTGTCAGGTGCATATAAACCCGTTTCAAGGGAAAATGAAAGTTATTCAAGAAGGGCAGTTCGTTTTGCAGATGCATATATAAATGTAACAGGTAACCATTGCCATGCTATTCCTGCAGCAGCGGAAATTATTAATATACCGGCAAGCCGTTTTCTCAGGCCGTATGATCCGAAATTCAAAATATTTAACGGATTAAAGCTGAAAAGAATAAAACAGGGAATAAAATTTGCAGCAAAGCATGGATCGATCTATCAGCTATGGTGGCATCCGCATAATTTCGGAAAATACATGGATGAAAATTTTGGCTTCCTCGAAGATGTTTTAAAATTTTATCACCAGTTAAGCCAGGAAGGAAAAATTGAATCACTGAATCTTATGGAAATCTATTTAAGAACAAAAAATCCATGAAACCAAAGATCATTATTCTTGCACGGGATTGCGATTCTACCAATGTAGTTTACAACTACCTGAAAAAATATTTTGATATTGACACGGTGGTTTTTGAAAAACCAATTCCCCGAAAAAAACAATTTTTAAACAGGGCAAAACGCCTTGGTTATCTAAATGCGATGAGCCAGGTGATCTTTTTTCTTTGTATTGCTCCTATTATAAAAAGGTTTTCACAAAAAAGAAAAGACGAGATTTTTAAACAGTTTGATCTTGATGAATCCGGTCCGCCGGAGCATTTAATAAAAAGAATCAGGTATGCGAATACTGAAGAAGGCCGTTCGTTACTCAGGGAATTAAAACCTGATCTTATTATCGTGAATGGAACTAGAATTATTTCAAAGAAAACACTTGAGTCTGTCCCGGCAACATTTATAAATATTCATACGGGCATCACGCCGGCATTCCGTGGCGTTCATGGTGGCTATTGGGCTGTGGCAACAGGAAAGAAAGAACTTTTTGGTACCACTATTCATTATGTTGATACAGGCGTGGATACCGGTGGAATTATTGAACAGGTATTTGTTGATCCGCCTAAGAAAAATAATTTTTATACATATCCTTACCTGCAATATGCTACTGTGTTACCTGCTCTTAAGCAGGTGATTCAATCATTTATTGATGGGAATAAGCCGCCAACAAAACCTCCCGTAACAAACGATTCTGAATTATGGTTTCACCCAACAATTTTTCAATGGCTCAGAAACCTGAAAAGAACATCTATTTTTATCCCGCTACTTTCTTTTATACACTTATTCTGAAGTAATTTGCACTTGTAAATGCCAAGAGTCTTAAGAATTCTCAATCGCCTCATCATCGGCGGCCCTTCGAAGAATGCTGTATATCTCACCCGTTATATGCAGCCTGATTTTGATACACTCCTTGTTATCGGCGGTAAAGAAGATCATGAACAGGACGCTGATTTTTTAGCAACTGCAAATAATATAGAACCTGCCTGCATTCCTGAAATGAAAAGACCGATCTCTCCGGTAAATGATTGGGCGGCTTATAATAAATTGAAAAAATTAATTAAAGAGTTTAAACCTGACATCGTTCATACACATGCTGCAAAGTCAGGTGCCCTGGGAAGACTGGCTGCAAAACATTCAAATGTGCCGGTTATTGTTCACACATTTCATGGACACGTTTTTCATTCTTACTTTAATTCATTTAAAACAAATTTATTTATAAGAGCTGAAAGGTACCTGGCTGGTTTGAGTAATGCGATCGTTGCGATCAGCGATGTACAGAAAAAAGAATTATCAGAAGATTTTAAAATAGCCCCACCAGATAAATTCCGCGTCATTCCTCTTGGACTCGATCTTGATAATTTTATTATAGGCAATGATGAAAAGCGAAATAAATTCAGAACAGAATTTGGATTGGATGACGAAACTGTTGCCATTGGTATTATTGGAAGATTGGTTCCTGTAAAAAATCATTCACTGTTTTTAAAAGGATTAAAATATGTATTGGATTACTCTGGTGTAAAGATCAAAGCGTTTATTATTGGCGATGGAGAAAGCAGAGGAGTAATCGAGCAAATGGCAAATGAACTTGGGATAAAATTTTCACAACATACCGATAAAGTGCATCCACACCCGTTGGTTTTCACTTCGTGGAGAACTGATGTTGACACAATTTGCGCCGGGCTTGACATCATTGCACTCACATCTCTTAATGAGGGAACACCGGTAAGTTTAATAGAAGCACAAGCAGCCGGTAAACCGATCGTATCAACAAGGGTGGGCGGAATAACTGATGTAGTTTTGGAAAATATAACAGCTTTGCTTTCTGATATAAATGATGAAGCCGCTTTTTCCAATAACCTGTTGCATCTGGTTAATGATGAAGCGTTGCGTAATAAATTCAGCAATGCAGGTAAAGATTTTGTATTAAGTAAATTCAGCTATCATCGTTTGGTATCGGATATGAGCAACTTATATCATGGTCTCCTTGACAAAAAAAGTAAACAATAATCTTTTATGAAACTGTGGGGCAAAAGCGATTCCGGTGTATTTGATTATAGCCTTTTGGGAACAGATATGCATTCGCATCTTTTACCCGGCATAGATGATGGAGCTCCCAATCTGGACACTTCTATAGAATTGATAAAAGGTTTAATGCATCTTGGTTTTAAAAAGCTAATCACTACTCCGCATATCATGCAGGATATGTATCCCAATAAAAGGGATGATATATTACAGCGATGTGAAAATTTAAAAAATGATCTAAGCGAAAATGGAATTACAGTTGAAATCGAAGCAGCCGCAGAATATTTTCTCGATGATAATTTGAAAAAACTACTAGCCAATAAAGAACCGCTGCTAACAATGGGTGATGGGCTTGTACTGGTTGAATTTTCAATGGCCAGTGAGCCGCTTGATTTCAAAGAATTACTTTTTGAAATGCAGATGCAGAGTTACAGACCTATCATTGCCCATCCTGAACGTTATGTTTATCATGAAAGGAATAAGGAATTTTTCGAAAATCTGAAAAGCGCAGGCTATCTTTTTCAGTTAAATATTATGTCATTGGCCGGGGCATATGGAAAATCTGTTCATGAGCTTGCCCGTTATTTTATTAAACATCAGTACTACGATCTGGCCGGTACGGATATTCATAATCTTCACCATTTTGCCCATCTGCAAAATCCTTCTATTGCTCACGGATTAAAAGAGTTGCTTGATTCGGGGAGATTGATAAATCAAGAACTATAAAGAACTTGGTTGAACTTTTTTAATGGCCATTTGTAATTACAAGCATGACTAAGTTTACCATAAAGGATCTCGAAAATCTTTCCGGTATCAAAGCCCACACCATCCGCATTTGGGAGCAGCGTTATTCTTTTTTAAAACCATCCCGGACGGACACGAATATCCGTTATTACAGTAATGACGACCTGAAAACAATACTGAATATTTCTATTTTAAATAAGTATGGTTATAAGATATCACATATAAATAGAATGTCTGCCGCCGATGTGCAGGTAAGAGTGGCGGAATTAAATTTAGCCGGGGCGCAGCAGGAGCGAATTGTAAATGAGTTGATACAATTGATGGTTGACCTTGACATTGCAGGGTTTGAAAAAATTCTGGATAAACAGATCAATACAAATGGTATTGAGAAAACCATCATTCGTACCATATTCCCTTTCTTTGAACGAATCGGGATACTTTGGCAAACTGGTCACATCAATCCTGCACAGGAACATCTTATCACAAATCTTATCCGTCAAAAAATAATTGTCGGCATTGACCAGGCTAAGCCACTTTTAAAAGTGAAAAGATCTTTTCTCCTTTTTTTACCAGAAAGAGAGTATCATGAGCTGGGCTTGCTGCTTGTTTATTATTTATTAAAGAAACGTGGAGCCGAAGTGTTTTATATTGGCGCTAATGTGCCGTTGAAAGATGTTGAATTTATTACTGAAACAAAAAAGCCTGATTATATATATATACATCTCACCTCTACTTCACCGGGATTCAATTTTCAAAAATTTCTTTCGCAAACGTCGGAGAGAATTTCAAAACCAAAAATTATTATCTCCGGGTATGTTACTCATGACTATAAAAAACCCCTTCCCAAAAACGTTGAGTTCAAACATTCTCTTCTTGAGCTGGTAGAATTTATTTCTTCGCTTTAAGCATCCATTCATTCTTCCCTTCCGTATTTCTGTTTAGCAATTCTATTACATTTTTGTTTAATTATTAAACAAGAGAATTATGAGCCCAAATTTCTGTTTAATTTTGTTCTATTAAAAGTTAAACAAAAAATTTATGTCTACTGCGGAATTCAATGATCTCTTATTAACGAATGCGGGTTCTTTAAGACCATTTGCAGTTAATCTTACCAATGACCAGGATAAAGCAAAGGATCTTTTCCAGGAAACAATGTATAGGGCACTTGCAAACCGTGATAAATACAACACAGGCACAAATATCAAAGCATGGCTTTTTACTATAATGAAAAACATTTTCATCAATGATTACCGGAGAAAGGCTAAGCAGCGAACAATTTTTAATACTTCAGCGAATGAATCTGTGATGAACTCAACAAAAGAAATTGTTAGTAATGGGGGTGAAAATTCTTTGGAAATGAAGGAGATCAACTCCGCCATTTATCAGCTGCCACAAATTTTTAAAACGCCTTTTTTGTTGTACTTTGAAGGTTACCGGTATAATGAGATTTCGGAATCGCTGAACGAACCACTCGGAACTATTAAAAGCAGGATACATTTTGCACGAAAACTTTTGAAAGAACAACTAAGCCGGTATTAAAATTTTCTTATGTCATTATCTGTGATAATTGTGGGAAGCGGATTTGCAGGTTTATCGGCTGCTTCATTTATGGCAAAGGCCGGATGGAGTGTCACAGTTATAGAAAAAAATAATACTCCTGGCGGAAGAGCCCGTCAATTAAAAGAAGATGGTTTCACTTTCGATATGGGACCAAGCTGGTACTGGATGCCCGACGTGTTTGAGAATTATTTTAAAAAATTTGGGAAAAAAGTTTCCGATTATTATTTATTACACCGCCTCGATCCTTCTTACCGTGTTTATTGGAATAATAGTTTAACAGATGTTCCTGCCGATTATAAGGCATTCAAAAAAATGGTGGAGGAATTTGAGCCCGGAGCAAGTGAGCAGCTTGATAAATATTTGGAAGAAGCGGAATATAAATATGAAATTGGGATAAATAAGCTTGTCCATAAACCCGGTCGTTCATTAACTGAATTTATTGATAAAGATATTTTCAAAGGAATTTTTAGATTGGATGTTTTTACTTCTATTAAGAAGCATATTCATAAATATTTTAAGAACGTAAAGCTTCGTCAACTGATGGAGTTTCCTGTTCTGTTTCTTGGTGCTTTGCCCAAAAACACTCCGGCTCTTTATAGCCTGATGAATTATGCAGACATAAAAGGGGGAACCTGGTATCCAAAAGGTGGTATGTTTGCTGTTGTAGAAGCGATGTATGAGCTTGCACTTGAGTTAGGAGTAAAATTTCACTTTAATGAAGAAGTAAAAGAGATATTTATACAGAGCCATGCTGCAAAAAAAATAGTAACAAATAGAAAAGTACATGAAGCTGATGTGATCATCAGCGGCGCAGATTACTATTTTACTGAGGAAAAGCTTTTGCCGGAAGAATATCGTAGTTACAGTAACGCTTATTGGCAAAAAAGAGAGATGGCGCCAAGTTGTTTATTATATTTTGTTGGGTTAAATAAGAAACTTAAGAATGTGATTCATCATTCTTTATTTTTTGATGTGCCATTCGAACAACATGCAGAAGAAATATATGACGACCCGAAATGGCCTACCGATCCGCTTTTTTATGTAAGTGTAAATTCTGTTACTGATAGCACAGTAGCTCCTGTGGGTTGTGATAATATGGTTTTACTGATACCGGTGGCTTCAGGTTTACAGGGCGATGATGAAGTGGTAAGAGAAAAATATTTTCAGCAAATAATCGCAAGAATGGAAAAGCATACCGGTCAATCAATACTTGATGCGGTAATCTATAAAAAAACTTTTTCCGTTTCTGATTTTGCAAATGACTACAATTCTTTTCGGGGTAACGCTTATGGTTTATCAAACACATTAATGCAAACAGCCCTGTTCAAGCCATCATGCAAGAGTAAAAAAGTGAAGAATTTATTTTATACCGGCCAGCTAACAGTGCCTGGACCCGGAGTGCCGCCATGTTTAATAAGCGGCGAAGTAGTAGCCAACGAAGTGATCAAAGAGTATGGTCGGTCTTCCAAGCAGCGCCTGGAAAAATTAGTTAACCATTAAATTGAATGAGTATGATCGAAAAATTCCATAAAGTCAGCAGCAAGTGCAGTGAGGTAACTACGAGGACTTATAGCACCTCGTTTTCATCCGCCATCCGCTTGTTGCATCTTGACATGCAACATCCCATTTATAATATTTATGGTTTCGTTCGCTTAGCCGATGAGATCGTGGATACTTTTCATGACTATGATAAAGCTTCGCTTTTGGATGAATTTAAAAAGGAAACTTATGCCGCCATTGAAAGAGGAATTAGTTTAAATCCGATATTGAATAGTTTTCAGCAAACTGTAAATGATTACAATATCGATCATGATCTGATCGGGGCATTCTTCCATAGCATGGAAATGGACCTGAGTCAAAAAACATATGATACAAGTAACTTTAATGAATATGTTTATGGATCAGCAGAAGTAGTAGGGCTCATGTGTCTGTATGTTTTTTGCGAAGGGAAAAAAGAATTATATGAAAAATTAAAATCGTCTGCGCAGGCCTTAGGGGCCGCATTTCAGAAAGTAAATTTTTTAAGAGACATAAAAGCGGATTACAATGGTTTATCCCGAATGTATTTTCCCGGCTGCGATTTTAATAATTTTACAGAAAGAGATAAAAGGCAGATCGAAGGGGATATTCATAATGATTTTAGAAAAGCATATGATGGCATTTTACAATTACCATTAAAATCAAGATTTGGTGTGTATGTTGCATACAAATACTATTTGTCCCTTTTCAAAAAAATAAAAAGTTTGGAGCCGGCAAGAGTGCTAGAAGCAAGGATAAGGATACCAGACTATAAAAAAGCAATGATCGTATTGAGAGCAGGAGTAAAAAATCAATTAGGACTAATAGGGTGATGGAGAATGATAAAGTAATATTGGTGAATCAGTATGATGACATGGTTGGCATCATTGATAAGATGGAAGCCCACAAACAAGGTTTGCTGCACAGGGCTTTCAGCATTTTTATTTTTAACAGCAAAGGAGAAATGTTGTTGCAGCAAAGAGCATTAAACAAATATCATAGTGGGGGTTTGTGGACAAATGCCTGTTGCAGTCATCCGATGGCTGGAGAAAAAACGATAGATGCAGCACAACGAAGATTGATGGAAGAACTCGGTTTTGAAACACCGGTTGAAAAGATATTTGATTTTGTGTACAAAGCTGATTTTGATAATGGGTTAACAGAACATGAATTTGATCATGTGTTTGCCGGTGAATATGAAGGTAAATTGAACATTAATCCCGGTGAAGTGAATGATTTTTGTTATAAAGAAATTTCAGAAATAAAAAACTCGATGCAATCTCAACCGCAAAAATATACGGCATGGTTTCATCTTGCTTTTCCTAAGATCGAAGAATGGTGGGCATCACGTTATCAAAATATTTCAGCATGACCTGGCTGTATTACATACTTATTCTCATTGCAACGTTCATTATCATGGAAGGAGTGACATGGCTCACCCACCGTTATGTCATGCATGGTTTTCTTTGGTATTTACATAAAGATCATCACCAGGTAGAGCCAGGTTTTTTTGAAAAGAACGATGCATTCTTTGTCATCTTTGCAGTGCCAAGTTTTTTACTCATCTTATTTGGTACAATCGATCATATTTGGTGGATGCAGTCGATAGGTTTTGGCATCATGGCGTATGGCGCCGGATATTTTTTGGTGCATGATGTCATCATTCATCAGCGCTTCAAGTGGTTTACCCGCAGTAGCAACAGTTATGTTCGTGCAATTCGATGGGCACATAAAATGCATCACAAGCATCTCGATCGTCATCAAGGCGAAAGTTTCGGAATGTTACTTGTTCATAAAAAGTATTGGGATAAAATAAGAAGGGATAAAAAACTAATGGCAGGTAATAAGAAAGTGGAATATGCACCAGAATAACCCCAGCCCTGCCTACCGGCAGGCAGGCCCTAAAGGGGTAGAATTAAAAATTTAATTGTTCGATTTAGTCTTCAAATATTAAAAATTACAATGGTTTAAGCATGATTGAATCTAAGTCCCCCTTTAGGGGACAGGGGTATGATTTCATTTTCGCCGGCGCCGGTTGCGCTGCACTAAGCATTGTTATGCGGATGATCAAAAGCGGAAAATTGGCTGACAAAAAAATTCTTCTGATAGATAAAGAGCCTAAAACAAAGAATGACCGCACCTGGTGTTTCTGGGAAAAAGAAAATGGTTTTTTTGATGAGATCGTTTACAAAAAATGGGGCAATCTTTCTTTTCTTAGTGATGATTTTTCAGGTACAATGGATATCTCACCTTATCAATACAAAATGATAAGAGGAATTGATCTTTATAATTATTGTTTTTCAGAAATTACAAAAAACAAAAATATTGACATAGTATATGGCAAGGTAACATCTATTATTTGTGACAGGGGGGGAGTTACAATTGATATTGATAATGTCACACATCAATTCGATCATGCTACGGTATTCAATTCTTTTCCTAAGCATAATGACGAAAATGACAGTAATTCAAAAAAAGAAATCAATCTTCTCCAACATTTTAAAGGATGGATAATTGAAACACCACATGCCGCATTTGAGCCGGGCAAAGCTATATTTATGGATTTCCGGGTGCAGCAGAGCAGGGGAACAACGTTTGCTTATGTATTGCCGTTTTCAGAAACAAAAGCATTGGTTGAGTACACATTGTTTACAAAAGATATTTTGAAAGATGAAGAGTATGAATACGAGTTGAAAATGTATCTCAAAGATTTCCTGAATGTAGCCGAATATAAGATTATTGATGAGGAGTTTGGTGTGATTCCGATGACAACAAAGAAGTTTGATTTTTACACAGGCTACATGTATTATATTGGCACTGCAGGTGGACAAACAAAAGCTTCAAGCGGATACACTTTTCAGTTTATACAGAAGCAAGCTCAGGTAATTACTGAGCATTTAATAAAAAATAAACCTTTAACTGAAATACGTTTTACGCCGGGCCGTTTCCGTTTTTATGATAAGATCTTACTCGATGTATTACATAATAAAAGAGCTACTGGTAAAGACATCTTCACTATACTTTTTAAAAAGAATAAACCTCAACAGGTATTAAAGTTTCTGGATAATGAAAGTTCTTTAAAAGAAGAATTAAAGATCATTTCTTCTTTGCCAACTTTTCCTTTCTTAAAAGCCGCTCTCAAACAACTCTGACTTACTGATCAGGATCCAATTGCATAAACTCTCTCTTCACCGCTTTCAGCATACTGAATAGTTGTGCCACCTGTATTAATAATAAAATTCCTAAGGCAAGGATCACATACCATGGCAATGTAACCGTTCTTACTCCTGGTATCTCCTGGAAATTTTTAATATGATAACCAGTAACCGCCGAACCAATAGCCATGCCTGCAATTAAAAATGAGAGCAATGAAAAAAACACTTTCAAAAACATAATTCGCATGGTGGAATAACCAACTTTGAAATTTTCAAGAATGGCCGCTGGAATAATTAATACCAAAGCGATCCAGCTCCAGTGCTTATTGAACCATGCATCGTCGAGTGCAAGGTTGAGTACCAATACTAATACAATTGATAATAGTCCCCATGGAAATATTAAAAACGACGAGGGTTTACCAGATGGTGCCATGATTTAAATTTTTTATTTGAGAGAAAGGTAAAAATAATTTGCCTATGATTGCATACATTTATTACACATACTTACACCCGTTATTTGCTAAAACCACTAAATTGATATATCATTCTTAAACTCATGTTAGCTTATGAAAATTGTTACAGGTAAAAAGGAATTTTTTCCAGGCATTGGAAAAATAAATTACGAAGGCACTCAGTCAGATAATGCTCTTGCCTATCGCTGGTATGATGAAAATAAAACCGTAGCCGGTAAATCCATGAAGGATTGGTTACGGTTTGCATGTGCTTATTGGCATAGCTTCTGCGGCAGCGGTGCAGATCCTTTTGGCGAACCAACACATTTATTTCCCTGGAATGAAAAAGCTGATGCAGTGGAAAGAGCAAAAGAAAAAGCTGATGCTGCATTTGAGTTTATCACAAAACTTGGCTTGCCTTATTATTGTTTTCATGATGTGGATGCTGTCGATTATACCAATGATGTAAAAGAAAATGACAAACGATTAAATGCGATTACAGATTATTTAAGCGAGAAACAAACAGCAAGCGGTGTAAAGCTTCTATGGGGTACAGCGAATTTATTTTCCAATCGCATGTATATGAATGGCGCTGCTACTAATCCTGACTTTCATGTATTGGCTCATGCTGCTGCACAAGTAAAAGCTGCATTAGATGCAACAATTAAATTAGGCGGCGAAAATTATGTGTTCTGGGGCGGAAGAGAAGGGTACATGAGTTTGCTGAATACAGATATGAAAAGAGAGAAAGAACATTTCGCCATGTTTCTTCACAAAGCAAAGGAATATGCAAGAAACAATGGATTCAAAGGAACATTTTTTATTGAACCAAAACCATGCGAGCCAAGCAAGCATCAGTATGATTATGATTGTGAAACGGTCATCGGGTTTTTAAGGCAATATGATCTGCTGAATGATTTCAAATTAAACGTTGAAGTGAATCATGCAACATTAGCAGGACATACATTCACTCATGAACTACAAGTAGCCGCCGATGCAGGTTTGCTTGGAAGCATTGATGCCAACCGGGGCGATTACCAGAATGGCTGGGACACTGACCAGTTTCCGAATAACATTAATGAACTTGCCGAAGCAATGCTGGTGATATTGGAAGCTGGTGGATTCGGCGGAGGCGGAATAAATTTTGATGCAAAAATTCGCCGAAACTCAACTGACCCCGAGGATCTTTTTCATGCACATATCGGCGGTATGGATGCGTTTGCAAGAGCATTGATAATTGCAGATAATATTTTACAGAAGTCAGATTATAAAAAGATCAGGAAAGATCGCTATGCTTCTTTTGATAAAGCGCAGGGAAAAGAATTTGAAGAAGGGAAATTATCTCTTGAAGATCTGAGAGCTTATGCAATAGCAAATGGTGAACCTTTAATGAAAAGTGGTAAGCAAGAATACATGGAAAATATTATCAACAGGCATATCTGATCACAATTTTAAATTCACTTTCTTTCCAGTTTTAATTGATTCGTAGATCGCATCGATGATCTTCAGATCTTTTAATGCTTCCTCACCATCAACTGGTACAATTGGCTGTTTATTCTCCAAAATTATTCCAGCCATCTCATCCATTTGAACTGTTTGATGCGTAACATGCGGATGAGTCAGTTCACCTTTATTTGTTCTGCCTTTTATCGGTCCATAACCTGTTGATGGTTGCATTTCTGCAAATCCTTTCTCGCCATTCAAAAAGAATTTGTCAAGATTATTCATACTATAAGTAGATAAACAGGAAGCAACAGCACCACCAGGAAATCCTAATTCAAATTGAATCGTTTCATCAACACCTTCTTTGAATTTTTTTTTATCCGTTTTTGTTTCATGTGCTGTCACCCACTTCGGTTCTTCACCGATCATATAACGGGAGCCATTGATAGAGTAAATTCCAATATCCATCATTGCTCCACCACCCGCCAATTCTTTTTTCAATCTCCATTGTGCCGGATCACCAATTCGAAAACCGGATAACCCCTGGAAGAATAAAATTTTTCCAAACTCTCCATCTTTTCTCATTCGGATAACTTCAAGTGTCTTTGGTTCAAAGTGCATACGATAACCCACCAATAATTTCACATTTGCTTTTTTGCAAGCGGCTATCATTTCTTCACCTTCTTTTGCGTTTATCGCCATTGGTTTTTCACAGATCACATGCTTGCCTGCTCTTGCCACTCTTATAGCCGCATCTTTGTGCAATGCATTTGGTGTAATGATATAGACTGCATCGATATCAGGATTATTTTTTATGTTATCGTAGTTTTCATAGTTATAGCAATTTTTTTCAGGAATATTATACCTGGCCTGCCAGTTATTTATTTTCGATGGAGTGCCGCTTATTACAGCAACTAATTTTGCTTTTGTACAATCTTTCATTGCTTCAGCTACACGGGTGCCATAGCTACCAAGACCCATTATAGCAACACGCAATGCCGGTCCATCATATCCTTTATCATTTATACTTTTCAGTCTTTCTAAATAATTTTGTTTTGATAAAAATGGTAATGCGATTAATGAACCAGTAAGTTTCTGTAAAAAATTTCTGCGGGTATTCATGGTTTGGCAGTTTTACTTAATTTATAGTCTCTTTTTTATATCTTCAATCAGCGAACCAAAGATGTGATGGCCTATAGAAGTCGATCAGTAATTTACAAAAAGATATTCTTCTTTATAAAGACAACCTGTAACTTTTGAAAATATCATAACGAAACATGAAAAGTGAAATAAAACTTCGCAGCCAGGGTTGGTTTGGTAAAAAAGATAAAGACGGAATTATTTATCGCAGTTGGATGAAGAACCAGGGCATGCCTCCTGATCATTTCGATGGAAGAACTGTGATCGGTATTTGCAATACATTCAGTGAACTGACCCCGTGTAATGCACATTTTCGTGAACATGCTGAATCAGTAAAACGTGGTGTATTGGAAGCCGGCGGATTCCCTGTTGAATTTCCGATAATGAGTTTGGGTGAAACATTATTGAAACCAACAGCCATGTTGTTTCGCAATTTGGCAAGTATGGATGCAGAAGAAAGTATTCGTGGCAATCCAATTGATGGTGTTGT
>Ga0209798_10000369_pt1 | contig 26378 bp, 26 predicted proteins | sample DOMMetBare3Fresh_FD_187475 | JGI IMG/M metagenome (GOLD analysis project Ga0209798, IMG submission 187475) | Wetland sediment microbial communities from St. Louis River estuary, USA, under dissolved organic matter induced mercury methylation -... | ecosystem: Environmental > Aquatic >... | reverse complement strand
GCCGTGATCACGGTGCCGGCCTACTTCAACGACAGCCAGCGCCAGGCGACCAAGGACGCCGGCCGCATCGCCGGCCTGGACGTCAAGCGCATCATCAACGAGCCCACGGCCGCGGCACTGGCCTTCGGCCTGGACAAGCACGGCAAGGGCGACCGCAAGATCGCGGTCTATGACCTCGGCGGCGGCACCTTCGACATCTCGATCATCGAGATCGCCGACGTTGACGGCGAGATGCAGTTCGAGGTCCTGTCAACCAACGGCGACACCTTCCTCGGCGGCGAGGACTTCGACCAGCGCATCATCGACTACATCGTCACCGAGTTCAGGAAGGAGCAAGGCGTCGACCTCACGAAGGACGTGCTCGCACTGCAGCGCCTGAAGGAAGCGGCCGAGAAGGCCAAGATCGAGCTGTCATCGTCGACGCAGACCGACGTCAACCTGCCCTACATCACCGCCGATGCCACAGGCCCGCGGCACCTGAACATCAAGCTCACCCGCGCCAAGCTCGAGGCCCTGGTCGAGGACCTGATCGGAAAGACGGTCGAGCCCTGCCGCATCGCGATCAAGGACGCGGGCGTCAAGACGACCGAGATCGACGACGTCATCTTGGTGGGCGGCATGACGCGCATGCCCAAGGTGCAGGACACGGTCAAGGCCTTCTTCGGCAAGGAGCCGCGCAAGGATGTCAACCCTGACGAAGCGGTCGCGGTGGGCGCCGCGATCCAGGGCCAGGTGCTCTCGGGTGACCGCAAGGACGTCCTGCTGCTGGATGTCACCCCGCTGTCTCTGGGCATCGAGACCCTGGGCGGGGTGATGACCAAGATGATCAAGAAGAACACGACGATCCCGACCAAGTTCTCGCAGGTGTTCTCCACGGCCGACGACAACCAGCCGGCAGTGACGATCAAGGTCTACCAGGGCGAGCGCGAGATGGCCTCGGGCAACAAGAGCCTGGGCGAGTTCAACCTCGAGGGCATCCCGCCAGCGCCGCGCGGCTTGCCGCAGATCGAGGTCACGTTCGACATCGACGCCAACGGCATCCTGCATGTGCACGCCAAGGACAAAGGCACCGGCAAGGAAAACAAGATCACGATCAAGGCCAACTCGGGACTGTCCGAGGCCGAGATCGAGAAGATGGTCAAGGACGCCGAGGCCAACGCCGCCGAGGACCACAAGAAGCTCGAACTCGTGCAGGCGCGCAACCACGCCGACGCGATGGCACACAGCGTGAAGAAGAGCCTGGCCGAGCACGGCAAGGAGCTCCCCGACGACGAGAAGGCCAAGATTGAGGCGGCCCTCAAGGAGGTCGAGGAAGCGATGAAGGGCGACGACAAGGAAACAATCACAGCCAAGACCGATGCGATGATGGCCGCCAGCCACAAGTTGTCGGAGAAGATGTACGCTGACGTGCAGAAGGCCGCGGCGGCGCAAGGGGCAGCCGAGGCGGCGCAGCCGCAGCGCGAGGCGCGCGGTGGTGATACCAAGGGTGACGACGATGTCGTCGATGCGGAGGTGAAGGAAGTCAGGAAGTGACGTTCCGGTCGGGCCTGCGTCCCGCCGGAGCCTCTCGCCGCGTTCGGACCTGCAGGATCGGCCTGCCGTCCGGCGCGGCGGCTTTGCTTCCTGACTGCTGAAGGTTTGTATGGCAAAGCGCGACTTTTACGACGTCCTCGGCGTGCCCAAGAACGCCTCCGAGGACGACATCAAGAAGGCCTACCGCAAGCTGGCCATGAAGCACCACCCCGATCGCAACCAGGGCGACGGGGCCAAGGCGTCGGAGGAGAAGTTCAAGGAGGCCAAGGAGGCCTACGAAATCTTGTCGGACGCGACCAAGCGCCAGGCCTACGACCAGTTCGGCCATCAGGGGGTCGACCCGAACATCGGGGGTGGATTCCGCGGTGGGCCGGGGGCCGAAGGTTTCGGCGGCTTCGCGGAGGCCTTCGGCGACATCTTCGGCGACATCTTCGGCGGCGCGGGGGGCGGTGCCCGGCGCGGCGGCCAACAGGTCTACCGAGGCTCGGACCTGTCGTACGCGCTGGAGATCACGCTGGAGGAGGCCGCGCTCGGCAAGGACACGCAGATCCGCATCCCGAGCTGGGACAGCTGCGCAACCTGCGAGGGCAGCGGCGCCAAGCCGGGCACTGCGGCCAAGACCTGCCCGCAGTGCAACGGCACGGGCACGGTCCACCTGCGCCAGGGCTTCTTCTCGATCCAGCAGACCTGCCCGCAGTGCCGCGGCGCAGGCAAGATCATTCCCGAGCCCTGCGCCACCTGCCACGGCGCGGGCAAGGTCAAGAAGCAGAAGACGCTGGAGGTCAAGATCCCGGCAGGTATCAGCGAGGGCATGCGCATCCGCTCGGCCGGCAATGGCGAGCCGGGCAGCAACGGCGGGCCGCCGGGCGACCTGTACATCGAGATCCGAGTCAAGCAGCACGACGTATTCGAGCGTGATGGCGATGACCTGCACTGCACCGTTCCGGTGGGCATGACAACGGCCGCGCTGGGCGGCTCGATCGAGGTGCCCACGCTGGCCGGTACGGTCGAGATCGAGCTGCCCGAGAGCACGCAGCACGGCAAGACCTTTCGCTTGAAGGGCAAGGGCGTGAAGGGCCTGCGCTCGAGTTATCCGGGCGATCTGTACTGCCACGTCTCGATCGAAACGCCCATCAAGCTCACGGAGCATCAGAAGAAGCTTCTGCGCGAGCTCGACGAATCGCTGAAGAAGGGCGGTGCGCGCCACTCGCCCGACGAGAAGAGCTGGACCGACCGGGTGAAGGACCTGTTCAAGTAGGCCGCGTCAGCGCGATCGGAGCCGCGGCCCCGTTGCCTTCTCAGAACAGGCTGGCTTGGCGAAGGGCGCCGGCCTCCGGTGCCGGTGCCTGACGCCGGAACTGCGCGAGGTCGAGGTCGAGCCGTTCGGTGCGAAGTCGCAGCCGAGCGGTCGCCTTGGCAAATCGCTGTGCCAGCAAATCGCCCCACACCCCCTGCCCCGTCATGCGGTGGCCGAAGCGCGCATCGTTGTCGTGCCCTCCGCGCAGGTCGCGCGCGCGAGCCATCACGCGCGCTGCGCGTTCGGGGAAGTGCTGCGCCAGCCACTGCTGGAACAGCGGGTTCACCTCCCAGGGCAGCCGCAGCGGTGTGGCAAAAGCCGAAGAGGCGCCCGCTCCACGCGCGCGTTCGAGCACCCGTTCAAGTTCCGGGTCGTTGATGAAGGGAATCAGCGGCGACACGCTCACGCCCACCGGAATGCCGGCGCGAGCAAGGCGTTCGATGATTCGCAGGCGCCTGTCGGGTGCCGCCGCGCGCGGCTCCATGATGCGCGCCAGGGCGACGTCGAGCGTCGGGATCGACACATAGGCGGCGCACAGGCGATCGCGCGCCAACGGCGCCAGCAGATCGATGTCACGCTCGATGCCCGAGGACTTGGTGATGATCGAGAACGGGTGCCTGAACTCGGCCAGCACCTCGATCACGCCGCGCGTGATGCGCAGCCGCCGCTCGATGGGCTGGTAGGCGTCAGTGGCCGACCCGATGTTCAGCGGCAGGGGCTCGTAGCTCGGCGTCGACAGCGCGGCGCGCAGTCGTTCGGCCGCATTCATCTTGGCAACGATGCGCGTTTCGAAATCCAGGCCGGGCGAGAGGTTGAGGTAACTGTGCGTGGGCCGCGCGAAGCAATAGACGCAACCATGTTCGCAGCCGCGGTAGGGGTTGATCGACAGGTCGAACGGTATGTCGGGCGAATCGTTTCCCGAAAGGATCGAGCGGACCCGCTGCTCGATGATCTGCGTGGCCGGTGACGTGGCCTCGATGCGCGCCGCCTGCTCCAGCGAGCCCCAGCCGTCGTCGAACGACTCGTGATGCTCGCCGCTGAAGCGGTGCTCGATCGCCCAGGCGGTGCCTCGACCCTTGAGGGCACCCGCGGGCATGTAGACCATGGTTGCCGCCATACTGTAAATATATACAGTTTCACCGGCGGTGCAAGAGGGGTCAGTACGGGTCGCTGCCTGCCGAGCCGGGCGCCATGTTGTCGAACCGCGTCAGTGGCTTCAGGAAAGTGAGCCTGGTCGTGCCGGTCGGGCCGTTGCGCTGCTTTCCGATCACGATCTCCGCGACGCCCGGCTCCTTGCTTTCCTTGTTGTAGTAGTCGTCGCGGTAGATGAACATGATGACGTCGGCGTCCTGCTCGATCGCGCCCGACTCGCGCAAGTCACTCATCATCGGTCGCTTGTCGTTGCGCGTCTCGACGCTGCGATTCAACTGGGACAACGCCATCACCGGGCATTGCAGCTCCTTGGCCAGCGCCTTCAGTCCGCGCGAGATCTCGCCCAGCTCGGTCGCCCGGTTCTCCTCGCTGCCGCTGCTCGCGCTCATCAGCTGAAGGTAGTCGACGACGATCAGCCCGAGACGTCCGCAGATGCGCGCCTGGCGCCGGGCCCGGGCGCGGAGTTCGGCAGGGTTCAGCGCCGGCGTCTCGTCGATGAACACGCTCGCGTTCTTGAGGCGGTCGACCGCGTCCGACAGGCGCCCCCATTCGTCGTCGTTCAGGCGACCGGTGCGCAGGTGGCTCTGGTCGATGCGACCGAGCGAGCCCACCATGCGCAGCGCCAGCTGCGACGCACCCATTTCCATCGAGAACACCACGACAGGCAGGCCCTCCGCGACCGCCACGTTCTCGGCGATGTTCAATGCGAACGCGGTCTTGCCCATCGACGGCCGCGCAGCGAGCACGACCAGGTCGCCGGGCTGCAGGCCGGCAGTCATCTTGTCGAGCTCGTAGAAGCCGGTGCGCACGCCGGTCACGTCCTCGGCGCCGTTCTCGTGGAGTTCGGTCACCCGGTCGATCAGCTGGACCACCAACTGGTCCATGCTCTGGAAGCCCTGCTTGTTGCGCTGGCCCTCCTCGCCGATCTGGAACACGCGGCTCTCGGCCTCGTCGAGGATCTGGCTGACCGAGCGACCTTGCGGATTGAAGGCGTTGGTCGCGATCTCGTCGCTCGCCTCGATCAGCTTACGCAGGATCGCGCGCTCGCGCACGATTTCCGCGTAGCGGCGCAGGTTCGCTGCGCTGGGCACCGACTGGGCCAGCGCGTTCAGGTACGCGATGCCGCCGCACGCTTCGGCCTTGCCGTGGTTCTGCAGCTGTTCGTAGACCGTGATGACATCGGCCGGTTTGCTGGCCGTCACGAGGTCTCCGATGGCCTTGTAGATCGCCTTGTGCTCGTAGCGGTAGAAGTCACTGTCTGTCAGCAAGTCCCCGGCGCGGTCCCAGGCGCTGTTGTCCAGCAGCAGACCCCCGAGTACGCTCTGCTCGGATTCGATCGAGTGCGGCGGCACTCGCAGGCGCGCGACCTCTTCGTCGCGCGGCGCGCTGGTTTCTCGGGGGTCGAATACGGCAGACATCGGGTCAGCTGGATATTAAGCCGCCACGGGCCGCCGCGGTTGTGGGCATCTCTGTGGGCAACTGGTGGATCTGCGGCGAACAGCCCGTGGCCCCAAACGAACAGGGCCAGCATGTGCCGGCCCTGCGCGCCTGGACAGGCAGCGGTCAGTCGACTTCGCCAACCACCACCACGTGGACGTCGACGGTGACGTCCGTGTGCAGGCCCACCGTCAGCGTCTGCTCGCCAGTGTGCTTGATCGGGCCGTGCGGCATGCGGATCGCAGCCTTGGCCACTTCGAATCCCTGGGCCTTGAGCGCCTCGGCGATGTCGGCGTTGGTGACCGAGCCGAAGAGCCGCCCGTCGACCCCCGCCTTCTGCGTGATCGAGATCGACTTGCCGTTGAGCTTGTCGGCCATCGCCTGCGCAGCGCCGAGCTTTTCGCCGGCCATTTTCTCGAGCTCGGCCCGCTTGGCCTCGAACTCCTTGAGTGCGGCATCGGTGGCGCGGCGCGCGCGGCGCGTGGGGATCAGGAAGTTGCGCGCGAATCCATCCTTGACCTTGACGACATCGCCAAGGTCTCCGAGGTTCGCCACTTTTTCGAGCAGGATGACTTGCATGACGTGGGCTCCCTCAGCCGCGGTGCTGGTCGGTGTACGGCAGCAGCGCCAGGAACCGGGCGCGCTTGATCGCCGTCGTGAGCTGGCGCTGGAAGAACGCGCGCGTGCCGGTCAGGCGGGCCGGCGTGATCTTGCCGTTCTCGCCGACGAAATCGCGCAGGGTATCGACGTCCTTGTAGTCGATCCTCTCGACGCCGGCCACGGTGAAGCGACAGAAACGCTTGCGGCGAAACAGCAGGGATTGCTGGTTGCGCTTGGGCTTGCGGTCCTTCGAGAACTTGCCCTTGCCACGGGGTGGTGCCATTGGATTGCTCCTGAAAACTTGAGTCGATGAACAGGGGTCGCCGCGCTCAGGGCGCCTCGACCGCGGTGATGTGGAACACGAGGCCGCGTGCGTTGCGGCTGGCGGCGAGGAAACCGGCGAACTGTGCCGGTGCTCCCAGTGCCATCGCCTGCAGGCCCTTGGTGATGCTCCCGATCGCCACGGCCTTCAGCTCGAGTTGAACTTGGCGGGCTTGGCCGTCTTCGCTGACCTCGGAGTGGTGAGCGAGCACCAGATCCAGGGCCGGCAAGCCGGCGGGGGTGTATCGAAGGGCGCTGCGCTGGGCGATGCTCGCTGCCAGCAGCAGCCGGTTCAGGCCGTGCTCTCCTGGGCTGCCTTGCGCGCTTCCTCGCGCTCGACGTGCTTCATCATGATCGAAGGGGTCGTCTCCGCCTTGTCCATCGCCACGGTCAGGTGGCGCAGCACGGCATCGTTGAAGCGAAACCCCGTCTCGAGCTCGCCCAGCGTCGCGCTGCTCGCTTCGATGTTCAGGCACAGGTAATGCGCCTTCGCGAGCTTGTCGATCTGATAGGCGAGCTGGCGGCGGCCCCAATCTTCGAAGCGGTGCACCTTGCCGCCGCCGGCGGTGACCAGAGCCTTGTAGCGCTCCAGCATGGCCGGAACCTGTTCACTCTGATCCGGGTGGATCAGCAGAACGATCTCGTAATGACGCATGGATGACTCCTTATGGATTCCAGCCCACCAAAGGGCCGAGGAAGCCGCCCCGCAGCGTCAACAGCGGGTGCGGCAAGGGGAAAGCTCATAAGTATACGCGAGGCTAACGCCGCTTTGCGAGGCGCTCCCAGGTTTCGGCCACCGTGTCCGGGTTCAGCGAGATCGACACGATGCCCTCCTGCGCCAGCCAGTCGGCGAAGTCCGGGTGGTCACTGGGCCCCTGGCCGCAGATGCCGATGTACTTGCCTGTGGCGCGGCAGGCGGCAATGGCGCGCGAGATCATCGCCTTGACCGCCGGGTCGCGCTCGTCGAAGTCCCCGGCCAGCTGCTCCAGCCCGGAGTCGCGGTCCAGTCCGAGCGTGAGCTGGGTCAGGTCGTTGGAGCCGATCGACATTCCGTCGAAATGCTCGAGGAACTGCTCGGCGAGGATCGCGTTGCTCGGGACCTCGCACATCATGATCAGTCGCAGCCCCGCATCGCCGCGCTTCAGGCCGCGCTCGGCCAGCATGACCACCACTCGTTCGGCCTGGCGCACGGTGCGCACGAAGGGCACCATGATTTCGACGTTGGTCAGCCCCATGTCCTTGCGCACGCGCTTGATCGCCTCGCACTCCATGCCGAAGGCGTCTGCGAACTCGCCGCTGATGTAGCGGCTGGCACCCCGGAACCCGAGCATCGGGTTCTCCTCGTCGGGTTCGTAGCGCGAGCCCCCGATCAGCTTGCGGTACTCGTTGCTCTTGAAGTCCGACAGCCGCACGATCACCGGCTTGGGCCAGAACGCCGCGGCGATCGTGGCGATCCCCTCGGAGAGCTTGTCCACGTAGAAAGCGCGCGGGCTGGCGTGACCACGGGCCACCGACTCCACCGCCTTCTTCAGCTCGGCGTCCACATTGGGGTAGTCGAGGATCGCCTTCGGGTGCACGCCGATGTCGTTGTTGATGATGAACTCCAGCCGTGCCAGGCCGACTCCCGCGTTGGGCATCTGCGCGAACTCGAACGCCAGTTGCGGATTGCCCACGTTCATCATGATCTTGATCGGGCAGTACGGCATCGCGCCGCGCCGCACCTCTGTAACCTCGGCCTCCAGCAGACCGTCGTAGACGTAGCCGGTGTCGCCCTCCGAGCAGACCACGGTGACCAGCGCTCCGTCGCCGAGCTTGTCGGTCGCGTTGCCGCAGCCCACGACCGCCGGGATGCCAAGCTCGCGCGCGATGATCGCCGCGTGGCAGGTGCGGCCGCCGCGGTTGGTCACGATGGCGCTGGCCTTCTTCATGACCGGCTCCCAGTTCGGGTCGGTCATGTCGGTGACGAGCACGTCACCGGCCTGCACGCGGTCCATCTCGCTGGCCGACTTGACCAGCCGCACCGGACCGGTCCCGATCTTCTGGCCGATCGCGCGGCCCTCGGCAAGCACGGCGCTGTGGCCCTTGAGCTTGTAGCGCTGCTCGACCTGGCCCGCCGACTGGCTCTTCACCGTCTCGGGCCGCGCCTGCAGGATGTAGAGCTTGCCGTCCACCCCGTCCTTGCCCCACTCGATGTCCATCGGGCGGCCGTAGTGGCGCTCGATCACCATCGCGTAGCGCGCCAGTTCGATCACGTCGGCGTCGGCCAGCGCATAGCGGTTGCGAAGCTCGACCGGATTGTCTTCCGTCTTCACGAGCTTGCCCGTGGCCGCCTTGTCCTGCGCAGTCGTGAAGGTCATGCGCAGCAGCTTCGAGCCCAGGCTGCGCCGGATCAATGCCGCGCGCCCGGTGGCAAGCATCGGCTTGTGCACATAGAACTCGTCGGGGTTCACGGCGCCCTGCACCACCGTCTCGCCCAGGCCCCAGCTCGCGGTGATGAACACCACGTCTTTGAAGCCTGACTCGGTGTCGATCGTGAACATCACGCCGGCACTGCCGAGGTCGGAACGCACCATGCGCTGCACGCCGGCCGACAGCGCGACATCGGCATGGGCGAAGCCCTTGTGAACGCGGTAGCTGATCGCGCGGTCGTTGTACAGCGACGCGAAGACCTCGCGCATCTTGGCCAGCACCTCGTCAATGCCGTGCACGTTCAGGAAGGTCTCCTGCTGGCCGGCGAACGACGCGTCGGGCAGGTCTTCGGCCGTCGCCGACGAGCGCACCGCGAAGGTCGCCTGAGCGTCACCCGCCGACAAGGCCGAGAACGCCTCACGGACCGCCGCCTCCAGCGCGGGTGGGAACGGTGCCGCATGCACCCAGGCACGGATCTCGGCGCCAGCGGCGGCCAGCGCCTTCACGTCGTCGGCATTGAGCGAATCGAGCCGCGCTTTGATGCGCTCGGTGAGGTCGCTGTAGGCAAGGAAATCGCGAAACGCGAGCGCCGTCGTCGCGAAGCCGCCGGGCACGCGCACACCCGAGGTGGCGAGCTGGCTGATCATCTCGCCGAGGCTGGCGTTCTTGCCGCCCACCACCTCGACGTCGGTCATCCTCAGATATTCAAACGGCACGACCAGGGCGGTCGCCAGGTTCTGAAGGGACATGGTGGGGGTGCTCCGTGATGAAGGGAAGAATCCGGCGGCTCCACGGCGCAGGCCGGCGCGTCGACCCCCGACCACGACGGTGGCCGGTTCAAACGAAAGGGGGGGGAGCGCATCGAGGCGGTGCAGTGGCGGCGATCTCGAGGGATTCTACGGGCCGGCATCGCCCTATGATGATCACGCCCCCCTGTATCGAGCGTCGCCATGCCCAACCGCACTGTGTTTTACGTCTCGGACGGTACCGGGATCACCGCCGAGACGTTTGGCAATTCGATCCTGGCGCAGTTCTCGGCGCGCCCGCGCCACGTGCGCCGGCCGTTCATCGACAGCGCCGAGAAAGCCTGGAGCGTGGTCGAGGAGATCAACCGCACCGCCGCGCACGAGGGCCGGCGCCCGATCGTGTTCATCACCCTGGTCAGCGACGACTTGCGCAACATCGTGACCGGCGAAGAGTGCCGAGGCATGGTGTTGGACATGTTCCGCGCCTTCGTCGAGCCGCTGGAGGTCGAGTTCGGCATGAAGAGCAACCACCGTGTCGGGCGATTCTCGGATGCCGCCAAGAGCGAGGAGTATCACGACCGCATCGAAGCGATCAATTTTTCGCTCGCGCACGACGACGGCCAGAGCGCGAAGAACCTCGAGAGCGCTGACGTGATCCTGGTCGGCGTGAGCCGCAGCGGCAAGACGCCCACATCGCTGTACCTCGCGATGCAGCACGGCATCAAGGCCGCCAACTACCCGCTGATCCCCGAGGATTTCGAGCGCGCCAAGCTGCCCTCTTCGCTCGCGCCGTACAAGCACAAGTGTTTCGGGCTCACGATCGATCCCGATCGTCTGGCGCAGATCCGTCATGAGCGGCGCCCCTCCAGCAAGTACGCCTCGCTGGAGAACTGCCGCTACGAGGTCGCGGAGGCCGAGCGCATGATGCGGCGCGAGGGCATCTCCTGGCTGAGCTCGACGCACAAGTCGATCGAGGAGATCGCCACCACGATCCTGCGCGACATCCGGCCCGACCGCTTGATCTACTGAGGCGCGGTCAGCTTCGAAGTCTGAACAGGCCTAGCGTCGGGTGGCGGGCCCGGCCACGAAGAAGCCCTGCGCCTCGCGGTTGAAGGCGATGCGCACGCCGTTGTCGCACTGGGCACACCACCACACGGCCAGCGAGCCGTCAGGCTCGCGGCCGATCGCGGCGAAGGCACTGCCGGGTTCAGGCACCTCGACGAGGAAGCGCATGCGGGGTCGATCGCGATGCGGCTCGACAATGGCCAGGAACAGCCCCTGTTCGCCGGCGCAGCGCCTGTAGGCACCGACAAAGGCGATCTGCGGCTTGTCGCGGCCGTCGAAGCTGCCCTCCACGAGGAAGGCGAGGCCGTCGAGCGGTGCGCCGGCGGCCGGGCCCAGCAGCGTGTCGCCAAACAGTTCGCGGCTGAAGGCCTCGGCGGCGCACCAGTCGGGATGCAGCCGCTTGATGGCCACGCCGTGGACCCGGGTCGAGCGTGGCGACCACAGCGCGCGCCGCCACCATGGAACGGCCGCCGGCTCGGGCGACACGGCGAGCAGCTCGGGCGGCGCCGCGCGCACGCAGGGCGTGCTCGCGGCCAGCGCCCACAGGATGAGCAGCACGATCCCCCTCACGCCGGCCCCCGGTGCGCGCGTGACGCATACAGGCAAATGGCGGCCGCCGCCGCCACGTTGAGCGACTCCTCGCCGCCGGGCTGGGGGATGCGCAGCGAGGCCTGGCAGCGCGCCTCGAGCAACTCATCGACACCTTGGCCCTCGTGCCCGAAGACCCAGGCACAGGGCCAGGGCGGCTCGAACTCGTCGAGTGTGGTCGTCGCGTGTGAACTCGTCGCGAGCATCGGCACCGCGAGCGCTGCGAGCTCGCCGGGCGCCAACCCTTCGCCCAGTCGCAGCGAGAAGTGCGCGCCCATCGCCGCACGCACGACCTTGGGCGACCACAGGCCCGCCGTCCCCTCGATGGCCAGCACCTGCGTGAACCCCATCGCCGCGGCGCTGCGCAGGATGCTGCCCACGTTGCCGGCGTCCTGCACGCGGTCGAGCACCACGGTGGGCAGGCGCACGTCGAGCGGCGTCCCGCCGGGCGCGTCCACCACGAAGCCCAGGCCGGCGGACGAACCCAAAGCACTCAGGCTGTCGAACAGCGCATCGGTCAGACGTGCCACCCGCTCGGCACGCAGTGCCAGGGCGCGTGCAGCCGGTCGGCCCCATGCCGAATCCGCGATGACCGCCTGTGCGACGCCACGCTTTGCGTCCACCCAGGCCTGGCACAGGTGTTCGCCTTCGAGCCAGAGTTCGCCTGCCTTGCGATAGCTGGCACCAGGGCGCGCGAGGCGCCGGATGCGCACGAGCAGCGGGTTGTCACGCGAGGTGATCGTCTGCACCGCGCTCACCGGCGCACTCCCGCATCGCCCTGGCAGACGGCACGCACCGGGGCGAAGCTGCGCCGATGCTGCACGCACGCGCCGTGCAGGCGCAGCGCCTGCAGGTGTTCGGGCGTCGGATAGCCCTTGTGATCGGCGAAGCCGTACTGCGGATGCTCGTCGTGCAGGCGCGCCAGCAATGCGTCACGGTGCACCTTGGCCACGATCGATGCCGCGGCAATCGATGCCACGCGGGCGTCGCCCTTGACGATCGCCTCCGCCGGCACCTTGAGCACCGGCAACCGGTTGCCGTCGACCAGCACGCGCGAGGGCAACAGGCGCAGACCTTCGACCGCGCGGCGCATCGCCAGCATCGTCGCACCCAGGATGTTCAGGTCGTCGATCTCCTGCACGCTGGCCTGGGCCACACTGACACACAGGGCCTTGGCGCGGATCTCGGCATCGAGCCGGCTGCGCGTGGACGCGCCGAGGCTCTTCGAGTCGGCCAGGCCCCTGATCGGATGCAGGTCATCCAGGATCACGGCCGCGGCCACGACCGGACCGGCCAGCGGCCCGCGGCCGACCTCGTCCACGCCAGCCACGAGCCCGGGACCGGACCAGCCGAGGGCCAGCTGTTCAGGCCTGGCCGAGGACTTGCGCGATCGCATCGGTGGCGCAGCGCGCGGTGTCGCGCCGCAGCAGCTGGTGAAGTTCGACGAAGCGCGCGGCCAGCGCCTCGCGGCGTGCGGGCGCATCGAGCCACGCCAGCACGTCGGCCGCCAGCCGTTCGGGCTCGGCTTCACCCTGGAGGCGCTCGGGCACCACGAACTCGCGGCACAGGATGTTGGGCAATCCCACCCAGGGCTGATAGGCCATGCGCTTCATCAGTTGCCAGGACAAGGCGTTCATTCTGTACGCGATGACCATCGGGCGCTTGAACAGTGCGGCCTCGAGCGTGGCCGTGCCGCTGGCGATCAGCGTCACGTCGCAGGCGGCCAGCGCCTCGTGCGATCGCCCATCGAGAAGATCGATGCGCACACCGGGCGCATGGCGACCCAGCATCGGCTCGGTCATCGCGCGCAACCCGGGCACCAGCGGCAGCAGGAAGCGTAACGCAGGGCGCAAGCGCGCCATGCGCGCCGCGGTGGCGAGGAACACGGGCGCGATGTGCTCGATTTCCGAACGCCGGCTGCCGGGCAGCAGCGCCACCACGGCGGCATCGGGCGCGAGGTCCAGCGCCTTGCGCGCTGCCGCGCGCGGCGGCTCGAGCGGAATGACGTCGGCCAGCGGGTGGCCGACATAGGTCGCGGCGATGCCATGGCGGGCCAGCAGCGGTGGCTCGAACGGGAACAGGCAAAGCACGTGGTCGGCGCTGCGCGCCATGCGCTTGGCGCGACCGCCGCGCCAGGCCCACACCGAGGGGCAGACGAAATGGATCGTCGTGATGCCCGCGGCCTTCAGCCGGGCCTCGAGGCCGAGGTTGAAGTCCGGTGCGTCCACACCGATGAAGGCATCGGGCCGCTCGCGCAGCAGGCGGTCGGCCAGCGCATTGCGAATGCCGGAGATCTCGCGGTAATGACGCAAGACCTCGACATACCCGCGCACCGCGAGCTTGTCATGCGGCCACCAGGCCTGAAAGCCCAGAGCGACCATGTGCCGGCCGCCGATGCCTGCCGCGCGCAGGTCAGGCCAGCGCTGCTTCAGGCCGGCCAGCAGCAGGCCGGCCAGCAGGTCGCCGGATGCCTCGCCGGCCACCAGCGCCAGGTTCATTGCCTCGGTGCCCAAGGCCCGGTCCTGGCGGACGCCGCGCCTGCGGCCTTGCCGGTGTGCCGGAGTGATCGCCTCGCGGGCACGCGCCAAGGGGGTCGCTTTGGCGGTGCGCCCGTCACCTGGCGATGCCGCGCGCGGACGCCGCAAGAAAGTCGAGCAGAAGTTGCACGTCGGCGTCGCCCCCCTCGACCTTTCCCTTGAGTTGCGCGATCGAGGCCTTGGCTTGGTCCAGCGTCAAGCCGTCGCGGTACAGCAGCCGGTGCATCTGCTTGACCTGCGCGATGCGCTCCCTGGAGAAACCGCGGCGCCTGAGGCCCTCGACGTTGAAGCCCGAGACGCTCAACGGGTGGCCTGCCACCAGCATGTATGGCGGCACGTCCTGCGACACATGGCTCTGGAACCCGGTCATCGCGTGTGCGCCGATCTTGCAGAACTGGTGCACCCCGGTGAGGCCCCCGACGATGACCCAGTCGCCCACGTGCACATGCCCGGCCAGTGTGGCGTTGTTCGCGAGGATGGTGCGGTGGCCGACCTGCACGTCGTGCGCGAGGTGCACGTAGGCCATGATCCAGTTGTCGTCACCCACGCGCGTGACGCCGCCGTCCTGCACCGTGCCGCGGCTGAAGGTACAGAACTCGCGGATCGTGTTGCGATCGCCGATTGCCAGCCGCGTGGGCTCGCCGCGGTACTTCATGTCCTGCGGCTCGCCGCCCAGGCAGGCATGGGCGTAGATCCGGTTGTTGCGCCCGATCTCGGTCGGACCGTCGATCACCGCATGCGGGCCGACCGTGGTGTTCGCGCCGATGCGCACGCCGGCGCCGATGACCGCGTACGGACCGATGTGCACGCCCGCGTCGAGTTCCACGCCGGGGGCCACCAGGGCCGTAGGATGGATCTGCGTCGCCACGGCCGTCGTCGTCAGGCGACCTTGCGCATCGTGCACATCAGCTCGGCCTCGATCGCGATCTCGTCGCCCACGCGGCCCTGGCCCTTGAACTTGAAGATGCCGGCCTTGGCCCGGTCGAGCCTCACGTCGAACACCAACTGGTCGCCCGGCTCGACCGGCCGCTTGAAGCGTGCGGCGTCGATGCCCGCGAAGTAGAAGACCGAACGGTCGTCGAGGTCGATGCCCAAGGTTTCGATCGACAGCAGCGCGGCGGCCTGGGCCATGGCCTCGAGCATCATCACGCCGGGCATCACGGGGCGGTGCGGAAAATGGCCTGTGAAGAAAGGTTCGTTGATCGTCACGTTCTTCAGCGCGCGGATGCGCACGCCCTTCTCCAGCTCGAGGACGCGGTCGATCAGCAGAATCGGGTAGCGGTGCGGCAGTTTCTGCAGGATCCGGTGGATGTCCATCGCGGTCATGGGGGCCATGCCATCTTCTTCTCGAGGGCGCGCAGCCTGTCGCGCAAGGAGTGCAACTGCCGCAGTGTCGCAGCGTTCTTCTCCCATGTGGCATTGTCGTCGAGGGGAAACATGCCGCTGTACTGGCCCGGCTTGGTGATCGAGCGGCTGACCAGCGAGTAGGCCGTGATGTGCACATGGTCGGCCAGCTCGAGGTGGCCCAGCACGCCCGCGCCGCCACCGATGGTGCAATGGCGCCCGATCCTGGCGCTGCCCGCCACCGCCGAGCAGCCGGCCATCGCGGTGTGCGCGCCGACGCGGACGTTGTGGCCGATCTGGATCAGGTTGTCGAGCTTGACGCCGTCCTCGATCACCGTGTCACCGAGCGCGCCACGGTCGATGCAGGTGTTCGCGCCGATCTCGACGTCGTCGCCGATCCGGACCGCACCGAGCTGGGCGATCTTCTCCCAGCGACCCTCGTGCGGGGCGAAGCCGAAGCCGTCCGCGCCGATGACCACGCCGCTGTGCACGATGCAGCGCGCGCCGATCATGCAGCGCTCGCCCACCGTGACGCGTGCCGCGATGCGCGTGCCCGCGCCGATCAGCGCATCACGGCCGATGAAGCTCAAGGCACCGACGCTCGCGTCGGCTGCGATGCGAGCCCCGGGCTCCACGACCGCGCTCGGGTGGACGCCCGCCGGCGATCGGCGTGTGCGTTCGGCCCACCACTGCGACAGAAGCGCGTAATGCAGATACGGATCTGGCGCGACGATGACGGTGCCGCGCGCCGCCGCTTCGTCGCGCAGACCCGGCGCCACGATCACGCAACCGGCCCGGCTCCCGGCGAGCTGGGTGCGGTAGCGCGGGTGTGCGAGGAATGCGATCTGCGACGGACCGGCCTCGTCGAGCGGGGCGATGCCGTCGATGACCAGGCCCGCGTCGCCCACGCACTCGCCGCCCAGGCGAGCCACGATGTCGGCAACGGTCAGCGGCATCGCCGTGCTGCGTCGCCCGTGTCGGTCACTTGCCCGCGTTGAGCGCGTCGATCACCTTCTTGGTGATGTCCACGCGCGGGCTCCAGTGCACGGCATCCTGCACGATCAGGTCGTACTTCTCCTGATCGAAGATCTGCTTGATGACCTTGTTGGCGCGCTCCACGACCGTGGCCAACTCCTCGTTCTTGCGCTGGTTCAGGTCTTCCTGGAACTCCCTGCGCTTGCGCTGGAAGTCGCGGTCCTGCTCGACGAGGTCACGCTGGCGGCGGTTCTTCTCCGACTCGGACAGCGTCGGTGCTTCCTTCTCGAGCTTGTCCGCCGCGGCCTTCAGTCGGTTGGCCTGCTCGGCCAGGTCCTTCTCGCGCTTGCCGAACTCGGTCTCGAGCTTGGCCTGCGCACGTTTGGCCGGTTCGGCCTCGCGCAGCACGCGTTCACTGTTCACGTAGCCGATCTTCAGCTCCTGCGCCTGCGCCAGCGCCGCGGCGACGCTCAACAGCGCGCCGGCGCCCAGGGTCTTCCACATGTTCATCAGAAAGCCGTACCGATCTGGAATTGGAACTTCTCGATTCTATCCGTGGGCTTGCTCCGCAGCGGCGTGCCCCAGCTCAACTTGAGGGGGCCTACCGGCGAGATCCAGGACAAGCCGATCCCCGCGGATGCCCGGATGCTGTCGGCCGTGATCTTCTCGCGCTCGCCCCACACGTTGCCGGCGTCGACGAAGCCGAACAGACGCAGCGTCCTGTCGTTACCGCCACCAGGAACGGGCACGTACAGCTCGCCGTTGACGTTCAGGCGCCGATTGCCACCGATGTAGTTGTTGGTCACGTCGACGACTCCGAGCGATCCTTGCTCGAAGACACGCACCGAGCCGAGGCCGCCGCCGTAGAAGTTCTTGAAGATCGGGTAGGGCTTGCTGCCCAGCCCCTTGCCCCACCCCAGCTCGGCGTTCAGGCCGAACACGAACTTGTTGGTGATCGGCAGGTACTGCTGGAACTGCAGGTTGGTACGCAGGTAGCGCACGTCACCGGCGACCGACCATTCGAAGTTGACCCGCTGGTAGCGGCCCCGGGTGGGTGTCAGCACGCTGTCGCGCTGGTCACGCGCCCAGCCCAGCGTCAGGGGCACGGCCACGCTGGCCGGGCCGTAGAGCTCGCGGTAATCGCGGTAGCTCTTGTTGGTCACGTTGCCCTTGATCCGGGTCTGCTCGGCGCCGATGCCGAAGAACACCGTATCGAACTCGGAAAACGGCACTCCGAACCGGATCGAGGCGCCCGGGGTGGCCAGCTCGTAGGTCTCGCCCTGGCTGTTGATCGGCTTGGAGGTGCGATAGAAGATGTCCAGTGCACGCGAGATGCCGTCGATCGTCCAGTACGGATCGACCGTCGTCAGCACGAGGTTGCGGTTGGACTTGCTCGTGTTGAACTCCAGGCCGAGGTAGTTGCCTGAGCCGAACACGTTCTCCTGCTTGATCGATGCGGTGAACGAGAGCTTGTCGTTGCTCGAGTACCCCGCGCCCACGAGCAGGTTGCCGGTGGGTTTCTCGACCACCTTGATCGTCAGGTCGACCTGGTCCGGACTGCCCGGCACCTCCTCGGTCTCGACGTTGACTTCCTTGAAGAAGCCCAGCCGGTCGACGCGGTCGCGCGAGAGCTTGATGCGCTCGCCGTCGTACCAGGCCGATTCGAGCTGGCGGAACTCGCGCCGCACGACCTCGTCGCGCGTGCGGTCATTGCCCGCCACGTTGACGCGGCGCACATAGATCCGGCGCTGCGGGTCGGCCGTGAGCACCACCGCGACCTGGCCGGTGGCACGGTCGATCTCGGGCCTCGCCTCGGTGCGTGCGAAGGCGTAGCCATACAGGCTGAACAGGTCGGCGAAGGCCTTGGTCGTGGCGGCCACGTCGGCGCTGCGATAGGGTTCGCCCGGCTTGATCAGGACCGCGCGCTTGAAATCGTCGTCCTTGCCGAGGTATTCACCCTCCAGCCGCACCGCGGTCACCGTGTAGGGTTGGCCTTCGCGGACCGAAATCGTGATCGCGATGTCCTGCTTGTCGGGCGAGATCGTGACCTGGGTCGACTCGACTTCGAACTCGAGGTAGCCGCGGTTCGTGTAATACGCGCGCAGGGTTTCGAGGTCCGCATTGAGCTTGCTGCGCGAATAACGATCGGCCTTGGTGTACCAGCTGAGCCAGCCGCCCGTGGTCTGGTCCATCAGGCCGAGCAGCGTGCTCTCTGAGAAGGCCTTGTTGCCGACGATGCGCACCGCACTGATCTTGGCCGACTCGCCCTCGTTCATCGTGAACACGACGTTGACGCGGTTGCGCTCCAGCGGCGTGATCGTCGTCGTGACCTCGGCACCATACAGGCTGCGCGTCAGGTACTGGCGCTTGATCTCCTGCTCGGCGCGATCGACCAGCGCGCGGTCGAACGGCAGTCCTTCGCCTATGCCGGAGTCCTTCAGTGCCTTGAGCAGCGTGTCGTTGTCGAACTCCTTCAGGCCGACAAAGGTGACGTTGGCGATGATCGATCGCTCGTCGACGACGACGATCACGACCTTGCCATCGATCTCGATGCGCACGTCCTTGAACAGGCCGGTGGCGAACAGAGCGCGCAGCGCCGCAGCACCCTTCTCGTCGGTGTAGGTATCGCCGTTGCGGAACGGCAGTGAAGCGAACACGGTGCCCGGGTCCGTGCGCTGCAGGCCCTCGACGCGGATGTCGATGATCGCGAACGGGTCGGCCGCGTGCGCCAGCGGCGCACCGGCGAGCATGGCGACGGCCACGACGCATGCCGCCACGGGACGCAACGGATGGGAAACGAGCAAGGGCAGCATCAGCGGGGGGGCCGGTCGGCGGGCGCAGCGGCGATCAATGCAGCCCCAGCAGGCGGGCCACGTCGTTGGACAGGGCGAGGGTCATCATCAATGCCAGCACCAGCGCACCGCCGCGCTGGAGCCATCTGAGCCACGCGTCCGAGATCGGGCGGCCCGTCAAGCCCTCGAAAAGATAATACATGAGGTGTCCGCCATCGAGCAGCGGGATGGGAAGCAGGTTCAGCACGCCCAGCCCCACGCTGACCAGTGCGAGAAAGCCCAGGTAGTACGCCAGTCCGCGCTCGGCGGACTGGCCCGCGTAGTCGGCGATCGTGATCGGGCCGGACAGGTTCTTCAGCGAGGCCTCGCCCACCAGCATGCGGCCGAACATCTTGACGGTGAGCTGCGACTGCTCCCACACGAGCGAGACCGCGCGCGCAGCGCCCTCGAACGGGCCCAGGCGCACCGTCACCATCTCGGGGAGCTGACCCACGACCGCATCGATGCGGCCCCAGCGTTTTCCGCCTTCGGCCACGACCCGCGGCCGCACCACGATCTCGACGACGCTGCCGTCGCGCTCGACCGTCCAGGTCATCGGTGCCGCCTGCCCGTCCGGCGTGAGCAAGCGGATGCGCTCGCGCAGCTGGCTCGCGTCGCCGATCGGCACGCCATCGACGCGCTGGACCCGGTCCCCCTTGCGCAGGCCGGCGCGATCGGCCGGACCGCCGGCCACCGGGTCGCCCATCACCGGCGGCGCGTACGGTGCGGTCAGGCCCACCACCTTGCCGAGGAATCCACTGTCGATCGAGGTCGGATCGGCGCGGTCCAGATCGAGCGTGACTTGGCGCCGGCCCTGCCCGTTCGCATCGCTCACCGTCAGGCGAAGGCGTTGGCCGTCGAGAGCGGCCTGCATGACCTGCCAGCGCAGGTCGGTCAGCGATCGGATGTCCTCCCAACGGTCATCACCCTCGCGCGACCAGGAACGCACCCAGTCGCCCGACCGCAGCCCTGCCTTCTCGGCCAACCCGCCCGCCGCCGGCGCAGACAGCACGGCCTTGGGTTCCTCCACGCCGATCCAGTTCTGCGTCGAGTACAGCAGCAGCGCGAGGATCAGGTTCGCGGCCGGGCCGGCGGCGACGATGGACGCACGCTGCCACAAGCTCTTGCGGTTGAACGCCTGGTCGAGTTCGGCAGGCGCGACCGACCCTTCTTGCTCGTCGAGCATGCGCACGTAGCCGCCCAGCGGGATGACCGCCACGACAAACTCGGTGTCCTGCGGCGAGCGCTGGCTGCGCCACAGTGTGCGGCCGAAGCCCACCGAAAACCGCAACACCTTGACGCCGCACAGGCGGGCGACCTTGTAGTGACCCCATTCGTGAACGACGATCAGCACACCCAGCGTGACGAGAAAGGCCAGCAGCGTCGTCACGGCACTCACTTCGCCTCCCCTTCGACCAGGGCACGCGCGCGCTGGCGCGCACGCGCATCGAGGGCCAGCAGCGACTCGATCGACGCCGCGTCACCCGAGACCGGACGCACCGCTTCGAGCGTCTGCGCGTTGACCCGGTGGATGTCCGGGAAACGGATCTCACCGTCGAGGAAGGCCGCCACGGCCACCTCGTTGGCGGCGTTCAGCACGGCCGTGCTGCCGGGCGGAGCGGCCAGTGCCTCCCAGGCCAGGTACAGGCCGGGAAAACGCAGCCGGTCGGCAGGCTCGAAGGTCAGCGCACCCAGCCCGGCGAAGTCCAGCGGCTCGGCCCCGCTGGCCACGCGTTCGGGGAACGTCAAGCCAAAGGCGATCGGCACACGCATGTCGGGTGTGCCCAACTGGGCGAGCACCGAGTGGTCGCGGCAGACGACCATCGAATGGATGACGCTTTGCGGGTGGACGACGACCCGCACCTGTTCGGGCGCAAGATCGAACAACCAACGGGCCTCGATGACTTCGAGCGCCTTGTTCATCATCGTTGCCGAGTCGACGGAGATCTTGCGGCCCATCACCCAGTTCGGGTGGGCGCAGGCCTGCTCGGGTGTCACGTCGGCGAGTGAATCGGCCCGGCGCTCGCGAAACGGCCCACCCGATGCCGTGAGCACGATGTGGTCGATCCGCTCACGCCAGGTCGAGCGATCCTCCGGCAGGCATTGGAAGATCGCCGAGTGTTCGCTGTCGATCGGCATCAACGATGCGCCGCCTTCACGCACCGCGTCCATGAACAAGCCGCCCCCGACGACCAACGCTTCCTTGTTCGCCAGCAGCAGGCGCTTGCCGGCGCGCGCCGCGGCGATGCACGGGGCGAGCCCGGCGGCCCCGACGATCGCGGCCATCACGGTCGTGACCTCCGGATGCGCGGCCAGTTCGACGAGTGCCTGCGGCCCCGACAGCACCTCGGTGCGAACCCCCTGGGCGACGAGCTGTTGGCTCAACGCCGCGGCGCCCGCCGCGTCACCCAGCACCGCGTAGCGCGGGCGCCACCGGATGCATTGCGCCGCCAGCAACTCCACTTGGGAATGCGCGGTCAGCGCGAAGACGTCGAATCGCTCCGGGTGGCGCGCCACCACGTCCAGCGTGTTGGCGCCGATCGAGCCGGTGGCACCGAGGACGAGCAGACGTTGCTTCAAGTCAGTTGCTCCACCGCGCTTCGCGCGAGCCGCTAAGGACGAAGCCCGGCTTCCCGCCACGGATCCGGCCTTGCCGGTCCGTCGGCGGACGGCCCCAAGGGCGGCGCAGAGGCCCCTTCGGGTCCACGGGGGTAGCGAGCGCGAGCGAGCTTGGGGGCTTCATGTCACAGCGAGCGCAGCGCCATCGCAGCGGGCAGCACCGGCAGCAGGGCATCGATGCGGTCGAGCACCCCGCCGTGCCCGGGCAGCAGGCGGCTCGAGTCCTTGGCCCCGGCCGCACGCTTGACGAGCGACTCGAACAGGTCGCCAACGACGCTGAGGCCGGCCAACGCCGCCGCGAGCAACAGCATGGCGATCCAGCCGAACCGTTCGCGCAGGTGGCCGAACAGGCTGGGGCCGTCGATGCCGGACCAGGCATCGACCCCGATCGTCCAGCCCAAGGCGAGCAAGGACACGCCCGCCACGCCGCCGGCGACGCCCTCCCAGGTCTTGCCCGGGCTGATGCTGGGGGCCAGCTTGCGGCGGCCGAACCGGCGGCCGGTGAAGTAGGCCGCGATGTCGGCGACCCACACGATGCACATTGCCGAGAGCACGAAGTTGATCGACACGGTGCGGGCACGGGCCAGCGCGAGCCAGCCGATCCACAGCACGAGCAAGCCGACGAGAAGGCGCAAGGCGGCTGGCCAGCGCGGCCAGGCCGAGGGTCCGCCGTGCAGTGCCATCGCGCCCCCGACGATCCACGCGAACGTCGCGACCCACCACCAGGCAGCCGGCACCCGCTCGAGGCTGTCTGTGTGCACGGCCCAGGCGCCGGCCAGTGCGAGCAGCACCGCAGGGCCGAGCGACGCCACGGTGGCCACCGACTGGAGCTTCGACCACTCCCAGGCCGCCGCGGCGATCAGCAGCAGGGTCAGCAGCGCGAACGGCCACGCCGACGAGGCGAACAATGCAGGCAGCAGCAGCGCAAGCAACACGACCGCAGTGACGACGCGCGTGAACAGCATGGTCCGGACGATGCGCGCGCTCAGCCGTTGGCCGCGCGTGCAGGTACATCGTCGTTGCGCCCGCCGAAGCGGCGCTCACGCTCACGGAAGCTCTGCACCGCCGCGTCGATCTGCTCGGCACCGAAGTCGGGCCAGAGGCAATCGGTGAAGTACAGCTCCGAGTAGGCCAGCTGCCAGAGCAGGAAATTGCTGATGCGGACCTCGCCGCCGGTGCGGATGAACAGATCGGGATCCGGCGCGTAGTGCATCGCCATGCGGCGCGACAGGACATCCTCGTCGAGATCGTCGGGCCGGATGCCGTCGACCATCGCGCGACGTGCCGCCTGCACCACGTCCCAGCGGCCTCCGTAGTTGAAGGCGACCGACAGCGTGATGCGTTCGTTGTGCGCGGTGACACACTCGGCATGGTCCCATGCCTCGCGCACCTTGTCGCTGACCGCATTTCGGTCGCCCACGATACGGATGCGCACGCCCTCGCTCGACAGCTTCATCAGGTACTTGGAGACCGCGACCAGCACCAGGCCCATCAGCCCGGAAACCTCGTCGGAAGAGCGCTTCCAGTTCTCGCTCGAGAAGGCGAACACGGTGAGGTATTCGATGCCGCGGTCGGCACAGGCCTGCACCGTGCGCACCAGGGCGTCGACGCCCTGCTTGTGCCCGAAAAAGCGCGGCATGAAGCGCCGTTTCGCCCAGCGGCCATTGCCGTCCATGACGATGGCCACATGGCGTGGCATGGAGGGATCGCGCGGCACGCTCGGAAGCAAGAGCCTGGCTCAGACGGCCAGGATCTCGCCCTCCTTGGCATGCACCAGCCGATCGATCTCGGCGACCACGCGGTCGGTGAGCTTCTGCACCTCGTCCTGCGCGCGACGTTCGTCGTCCTCGGTCACCACCTTGTCCTTGAGCAGCTTCTTCAGGTGCTCGTTGGCATCGCGACGCAGGTTGCGCACCGCGACCTTGCACTCCTCACCGGCGTGGCGCACGACCTTGGTCAGCTCCTTGCGCCGCTCCTCGGTCAGCGCCGGCATCGGCACGCGCAACAGGTCGCCCTGGGCGGCCGGGTTCAATCCGAGGTCGCTCTCGCGGATCGCCTTCTCGATCTTGGCGCCCATGCCCTTCTCCCACGGCTGGACGCTGATCGTCCGGGCGTCGAGCAGGCTCAGGTTGGCGACCTGCGACAGCGGCACCATCGAGCCGTAGTACTCGACATGCACCTGGTCGAGGATGCCCGGGTGGGCGCGCCCGGTGCGGATCTTTTGCAACTCGCTCTTGAAGGCCTCGAGGGACTTGCCCATCTTGGTTTCGGCGTTCTTCTTGATGTCGGCAATGGTCATGGTCGTTGTCTCCAGCGGCATCGGCTCAGACGTGCACCAGCGTGCCCTCGTCCTCGCCTTGCACCACGCGCTTCAACGCGCCGGGCTTCATGATGGAAAACACCTTGATCGGCAGCTTCTGGTCGCGGCACAGCGCGAACGCGGTCGCGTCCATGACCTGGAGGTTCTTCGCGATCGCCTCGTCGAAGCCGATCGTCGTGTAGCGCTTCGCGCCGGCATCCTTCTTCGGATCGGCGGTATAGACACCGTCGACCTTGGTGGCCTTGAGCACGATCTCGGCGCCGATCTCGGCGCCACGCAGCGCGGCCGCCGTGTCCGTCGTGAAGAACGGGTTTCCGGTGCCGGCGGCGAACACAACGACCTTGCCCTCCTCCAGGTACTGCAGCGCCTTGGGCCGCACGTACGGCTCGACCACCTGCTCGATCGCGATGGCGCTCATCACGCGCGCGGTCATGCCTTCCTGGCGCATCGTGTCAGCGAGCGCCAACGCGTTCATCACCGTGGCCAGCATGCCCATGTAGTCTGCGGTCGCGCGGTCCATTCCCACCGAGCCGCCGGCCACGCCGCGGAAGATGTTGCCCCCGCCGATCACCACCGCCACCTCGACGCCCATCGCGGTCACTTCCTGCACTTCGCGCACCAGGCGCACGATGGTGGCGCGGTTGATGCCGTAGGCATCGTCGCCCATCAGGGCCTCACCGGAGAGTTTCAGCAGGATGCGTTTGTAGGCCGGCATGCGTCTCGATTTCCACTGGCAACAGGCGGAGTTTAAAGGGCCGCACGCGGCGGCCCTTGGAGGACTCAGTGGCCCTTGGCTGCGGCCACCTGTGCCGCGACCTCGGCGGCGAAGTCATCGACCTTCTTCTCGATGCCCTCGCCCACCACGTACAGCGTGAAGCGCTTGACCGTGGTTCCCGCGGCCTTGAGCATCTGCTCGACCGTCTGCTTGCCGTCGGCGGCCTTGACGAAGACCTGGTTGAGCAGGCTCACCTCCTTGAGGAACTTCTGCACCGAGCCGTCGACCATCTTGGCCACGATCTCGGCAGGCTTGCCGCTCTCGGCCGCCTTCTCGGCGGCGATCTTGCGCTCCTTGTCGACCATCTCGCCGGGCACGTCAGCCTGGGACAAGGCGGCGGGCTTCATTGCCGCCACGTGCATCGCGACGTCCTTGGCCGCGACGGCGTCGCCCTGGTACTCGACGAGCACGCCGATGCGGGTGCCGTGCAGGTAATGCGCCAAGCGGCCGCCGCCGGCGTAGCGGTTGAATCGGCGGATCGACATGTTCTCGCCGATCTTGCCGACCAGCCCCTTGCGCACGTCCTCGACCGTCGGGCCGAAGCCGTCCTGGGCATACGCCAGCGACGACAGCGCGGCCAGGTTCGCCGGGTCGTGCTGCGCGACGAGCGAAGCCACGGCCTTGGCAAACGAGAGGAACGATTCGTTCTTGGAGACGAAATCGGTCTCGCAGTTAACCTCGACCAGCGCACCGGTGGTCCCATCGACGGCCGCGGCCACGACCCCCTCTGCGGTGATGCGCGATGCGGCCTTGCCGGCCTTGTTGCCGAGCTTGACGCGCAGGATCTCCTCGGCGCGGTCCGGATTGCCTTCGGCCTCGGTCAGGGCCTTCTTGCACTCCATCATCGGCGCGTCGGTCTTGGCGCGCAGTTCGGCGACCATGCTGGCGGTGATTGCGGGCATTTGTCTGTCACTCCATTGAAACTGGAAAAAAGGGGCCTGCGACAGCCCCTTCGGTTGGCGGCGCGGCGCGCTCGGCTCAGGCGTCTTCGCTGACTTCGACGAACTCGTCGCCGGTGGCCGCCTGCACGACCTCGGTGGTTGCGTTGGCCTTGCCCTCGAGCACCGCGTCGGCAACGGCGCGCGCGTACAGCGCGACGGCCTTGGCCGAGTCGTCGTTGCCGGGGATCACGTAATCGATGCCTTCGGGCGAGTGATTCGAATCGACGACGCCGATGACCGGAATGCCGAGCTTGACGGCCTCGGCCACGGCGATCTTGTGGTAGCCCACGTCGATAACGAAGATCGCGTCGGGCAGCGCGTTCATGTCGGCGATGCCGCCGATGTCCTTCTCGAGCTTGGCGATCTCGCGCTGGAACATCAGCGCTTCCTTCTTGATCGCGGGCTGCGTGCCGGCCTCGACCTGGATGTGCATTTCCTTGAGCTTCTTCAGCGAACCCTTGACCGTCTTGAAGTTGGTCAGCATGCCGCCCAGCCAGCGCTGGTCGACGTAGGGCATGCCAGCGCGCTTGGCCTCCGAGGCGATCACCTCTCGGGCCTGGCGCTTGGTACCCACCATCAGGATCGTGCCGCGCTTGGAGGCGAGCTGACGCACGAACTTCATGGCCCCCTCGAACAGCGGCGCCGTCTTCTCGAGGTTGATGATGTGGATCTTGTTGCGATGGCCGTAGATGTACGGGGCCATCTTGGGGTTCCAGAAGCGCGTCTGGTGTCCGAAATGGACACCGGCTTCCAGCATTTCACGCATCGACACGGACATCAGGGGGCTCCGAAGGTTGGTTCTAGAATCCGGCGCGAATCGCGCGGCCTGGGGCCGCTGCGACACCTTTCGAGGGCCGGTTCGCGAGTGGTTGTCTCCCAGTGCAGATC
>Ga0209798_10000367_pt1 | contig 26542 bp, 21 predicted proteins | sample DOMMetBare3Fresh_FD_187475 | JGI IMG/M metagenome (GOLD analysis project Ga0209798, IMG submission 187475) | Wetland sediment microbial communities from St. Louis River estuary, USA, under dissolved organic matter induced mercury methylation -... | ecosystem: Environmental > Aquatic >... | reverse complement strand
GGCCCGGCCCTCGACGACGTGCATGACGTCCGCGACCTCCTCGTGGTACTCGACCTCGCCCGGGTGGTCACGGCGACCGGCGTCCACCTTCAGCCCGGGCTCGTCCAGCAGCAGGCCGCCGGTGCGGAACCGCTCGTCGACCGCGCGCCGGGGGATGAACACGGCGTCGGCGGCCGACCCTGCCGTGACCGCCCGCTCGACGGCCTGGACACCCAGGACCGACAGCTCATGGTCCTCGTCGGCCGACGAGGCACCGCTGACGCCGACCGCGCCGACGACGTGCCCGCCGACGACGATGGGCATGCCACCCTGCAGCGGCACCGCCCCGGCCAGGTGCAGCGCGGAGGGCCGACCCCCGCTGGCCTGGTCTTCGAAGTCCTTGCTGGGGCGGCGGAACAGGGCGGCGGTGCGCGCCTTGTCGGTCGCGACGCCGACGCTGGCCACCTGGGCGTCGTCGGGGCGGACCAGCACGACGAGGTCACCTCCGGGATCGACGACCGCGACGACCGGGGAGACGCCCCGCGCCGCAGCCAGAGCGTCCACGGCGTCGCCGGCGAGCCGGGCGCCCGCCCGGGTGAGCACCGGAGCCACGCCGAACGAGAATGCGGCGGCCGCCCCGGCGAGTGAGACCGACTCGTCCTCGTGGGTGGTCTCACCACTCGTCCCGATCGCGCCCACCACCTGCCCGTCCGCCACCAGCGGGATCCCGCCGATCAGCGCGTGGGCGCCGTGCAGGGCCAGGGCACCGATCCGGCCGGCAGTGACCTGCTCCTCGATCTCCCTCGACGGGCGCTTGAAGATCGCCGCGGTGTGCGCCTTGTCGATCGCCACCTGGTCGGACGCCGGCTGCGCACCGGGGGTGCGCCGCAACGCGAGCAGCCGGCCGGAGGCGTCGACGATCGCCATGACCACGCGCAGACCGCGGGCCCTCGCCGCTGCCTCCGCGGTGGCCAGCACGGCGTCGACCCCGGCGTCGTCGATGACCGGTCGATCACGAACCACCGTCGTCATCGTCCCTCCACTCCTCTCGCCTCCAGCACGGCCGCCCAGACGGCGGTGTCCGTGGTGATGAACAGCACGTTTCGCCCAGGGCCGCCGAACGTGAAGTTCACGGCGCCGGGGAGATCGATCCGGCCCAGCCAGTCGCCGTCGGGCGACAGCACCAGCACCCCGCTGGAGCTGGAGACGTACAGGCGGCCCTCGTCGTCGACCTTCAGCCCGTCGGGGATGCCCGGGCCAGTCACCGTCAGCACCTGTCGGTTGCGCAGGTGCCGCCCGTCGACGTCGAAGGCCACGACGTGATGGGGCCGCGAGGGGTGGAAGCTGCCAGCCTCCTGGTTGGCCCCGCTGTCGGTGACGTAGAGCACCCGCTCGTCCGGCGAGAGCACCAGCCCGTTCGGCTTGTCGAAGCCGTCGGCGACGACGTCCAGGCGCCCGGTCGTCGGATCGAGGCGGTACACGAAGTCGCCGAGCCGAGGGGGTGGCTTGAAGCCCTGCAGGAAGCCGTAGCACGGGTCGGTGAACCACACCGCCCCGTCCCGGCTGACGACCACGTCGTTGGGCGAGTTCAGCGGCTCACCCTGCCAGTCGGTGGCCAGCGCCGTGGCAGCACCGGACGAGGGGTCCAGCCGGGTGATCCGTGCCGGGGAACGGTCGGTGCCCTGCTCGCAGACGACCAGCGAGCCGTCCAGCCCCAGGGTCATCCCGTTGGCGCCGTTCGCCTCGCTGCTGACGACCGTCACCCGGTCGGGCTCCAGCGGGAACCGCGTGCCGTCGAGCGCGATCCGCCGGACGGCCACCACGGGGTCGGGCCGGCTGCTGTTCGTGGTCGACCGGACCGGCACGGACGTGACGTACAGGGCGTCTTCGGTCGCGACGTAGACGGGCCCCTCGTGCGCGTCGATCGACACGACGAGGTGCAGTTCCGGGTGGGCGCCGGTCACCGCGCGGAAGCCGGTGCCGTAGGTGGTCAGCGGAGTCGGGCCGGTACGGGTGGGCGCGGCCGCCGTGACTGCGCTCACCGGGGGGCTCCGACCGGCTCGGCGACGGTGCTGGCACCCAGTCGCCGGGCGACCACCTCGGCCACACGCAGGGCGTTGGCGATGATGGTCAGCGTCGGGTTCACTGCCGTGGCGGACACGAAGAAGCTGGCGTCGGCGACGTAGACGTTGTCGACCTCGTGCAGCCGGCAGTCCAGGTCGAGGACCGAGGTGCGCGGGTCGGTACCGAACCGCAGCGTGCCGTTCTGGTGCGCCACGCCCGAGATCCCCAGTCGCCCGCCGGCGTAGGAGAGGTTCTCGTACACCTGGTCGCGGCACTGCATGGCCGACAGCAGGCTCTCGAACTTCTCCCGGAGCCGGCGGTGGGCCGCCAGGTTGGTCGGCGTGTACGCCAGCGTGATCGAGCCTTCGCGATCCACGGTGACCCGGTTCTCCGCCAGCGGCAGGTCCTCGGTGGTCAGCCAGAAGTCCAGGGCGTGCCGGGCCACCTCGGCCGGGTCGTCCGCGTCCGGCACGTCGAAGCCGATGAGCACCTGGTCGCTCTTGCCGAGCATCTGCATCGCCCCCAGCGGGTACGGGAAGTCACCGTCGCCGTCGCCGAAGTAGAAGTCGTTGATCCCCAGCGTCTTCTGGAACTTGGTCGGGTTGGGGGTCTTGGAGAAGGCGATCAGCGACGAGTTGTTGTGCAGCATCAGGTGGCGGCCGACCATCCCCGACCCGTTGCCCAGCCCGTCGGGATGCCCGTCCTGGGCGGAGCGCAGCAGCAGCGCCGCCGAGTTGATCGCCCCGGCCGCCACGACGACGACGTCCGCCGAGTACTCCTCGACCGCGCCGTTGCGCTCGACGACCACCCGGTCGACCGTCCGACCGGTCCGGTCGGTCTCCAGACGGGTGACCAGCGCGTGGGTCAGCAGGGTGACGTTCGGGTGGCGCATCGCCGGCTGGACGGCCACGACAGCTGCGTCGGCCTTGCCGTTGGTCAGGCAGGGGTAGCCGTCGCACGTGGCGCACCGGATGCACGGCGACCGCCACGGCTCGGACTCGTCGATCAGGATGCCGTTGGGCAGCGGGAACGGGCTCAGCCCGGCCCGGCGCAGGTCGTCCTCCAGCTGCTGGATGCGCGGCTCGTGGCTGATCGCGCGGAACGGGTACGGCCCGGACGCCGGCGGCTCGGTCGGGTCGGTGCCCCGCTCGCCGTGCACCTGGTACAGCCGCTCCGCCCGGTCGTACCAGGGCGCCAGGTCGGCGTAGCTGATCGGCCAGGCCGGTGAGATCCCGTCGACGTGCCGGATCTGCTCGAAGTCGCGCTCCCGGAACCGGAAGAGGATCGCGCCGTAGACCTTGGTGTTCCCGCCCACGTAGTAGTGCTGCTTGGGCGTGAAGGACTTCCCCGTCGCCGCATCCGTCCAGGTGCCCGCGTTCGCGTAGCGCTTGTCCAGCCAGATCGAGCGGGAGTCCCAGTTCTCGACCTCGCGAGGGAGGAAGCCACCACGCTCGAGGAGCAGGATCCGCTTGCCCGTGGGCGCCAGGGCGTAGGTCAGGCTGCCTCCCCCGGCGCCCGACCCGATGACGATGACGTCGTAGTGCTCGGCCATCGACGGTTCCTCCTCGCTGCTCGGGACTGCTCGGGCGGGTCAGACGATCGCCAGCGGGGCGACCCAGGCGCCGGTGGCGCCGCGCAGCTTGGCGTGCGAGACGACGAGCAGGAACTCGCGGACACCAGCCGCCGCCAGCTCGGCCAGGCGCAGGTTCTCCAGCACGACCACGCCGTAGCGGGTGTTGAGCGTCTGCGGCACCACGAACGGCTGGTCCGCCCGCTCGGGTGGCACCGGTCCGTAGCTCCAGGTGTCGCAGCCGGTGAGGGCGACCCGCTCGTCGGCCAACCGCCGAGCGAGGTCCAGCCCCGGGCCGGGCTCGCCCGCGGAGTACTGCTCGTTGTCGACGCCCCAGAGCGCGCCCCAGCCGGTGTGGAACAGCACCGCGTCGCCCGGCCGAAGGACGTGGCCAGACTCCCCGAGGGCAGCGTCGAGGTCGTCGGGGGTGAGGACGTGGCCGGGCTCCAGTCGGGCCACCCCGTGCCGCCGGGCGACGTCCACGAGCAGGCCGCGGGTGACGACCTGGGGCAAGGTGTCCACGCCCAGCTTGTTGGTCCCGTACTCCTCGACGATGTCGGCGAGCCGGTAGCCGTTGTAGGTCCGGTCGCCGTCCTGCAGGTGGTTGAGGGCATCCAGGTGGGTGCCCATCTGCTGGGTGGCGGTCACCTGCTCGACGACCCAGTTGACGTTGTTGCGTCCCCAGCCAGCTGGCCCCGCGTCGGGACGCCGGCGGTTGACCTGGTGCGCCCCGGTCGTCAGGTACTGGCGGAACGTCCGTCCCGGGAAGGCCGGGACGTCGGCGTGCAGCACGTGAGCCAGGTCGTACACGGTTCCCGCGCGGACCAGGCGGGCGGCCTCGAGGACCTTCGCCGGGGTGATCTCGTTGAGCGCCCCCGCCTCGTCGCCCTCCCCGTACCGGGATGGCCACCAGGGGGCGGTGGGCTGAGGCGGGCTGACGACGTTCGTCACGGTCATCTCAGGCCACCCGCGTCACTCACTGGACCAGGTGGTCTCGAACGACGGGTAGAGCGTCAGCCCGCCGTCGACGAACAGGGTCTGGCCGGTGATGTACCCGGCCTCGTCCGAGCAGAGGAAGGCGGCCGCCGCAGCCATCTCCTCGGCGTCCCCAGCGCGACGCATCGGGATGTGGCTCTCCACCGCCTGCCGCTTCACCGGGTCGTCGATCCAGGACCGGTTGATCGGTGTCACGGTGGCGCCGGGACCGATGCCGTTGACGCGGATGCCGCGCGCCGCGTACTCGAGCGCCAGCGTGTGGGTGAGGTTCTGCATGCCGCCCTTGGAGACCGAGTACCCGAGGAAGCGCGGCTTCGGGATGACCTGGTGGACGCTCGACACGTTGACGATTGCCCCGCCCCTCCCGGAGTCGAGGAAGTGGCGGACGGCCTGCTGGGCGCAGAGGAAGGCCCCTCGCAGGTTGACCGCCAGCACCTTGTCGAAGTCCGCCACGGACAGCCGCTCGGTGTCCTCGGCGATCTGGATGCCCGCGTTGTTGATGAGGAAGTCGAGACGACCGTAGGTGTCGACGGTCCGGGCCACCATCGCCGCCACCTGGTCCTCCTGGGACACGTCCGCCTCGACCAGGATCGGATGGGTCCCCGACGCCGCCATCTGCTTCATGCAGATGGCCACGCCGTGCTCGATGGCCTCCTTCGTCGCCTCGGCGCCCTCGGCCGGGCCGACGTAGTTGATCGCGACGTCGACACCCTCCTCGCCCAGCCGGATCGCGATGGCCTGGCCGATCCCGGAGCTGCCCCCGGTGACCAGTGCGACCTTGCCCTGCAGTCCCTTCATTCGGCGCTCCTCGGACTCGCCGGCCGACCCGACGTCGGCCCACCGCATCAGTCCGCCCGGGACGCGGGACGTTACGGGACCCTCAGCCGCGCACCCGGCGCCGCACCTCGCGGTAGCGCACCCACTCAGCGCCGACCAGCCCGACCAGCACGATCGCGACGACCGAGACCGAGACGATCGCCGGCACCTCTCGGGCGGCCGGTGTCGCCGCCACCAGGGCCAGGGCGACGCCCACCCGCATCAGGTTCCAGCTGCCGACGTTGCGGCGGCGGAACGCGACGTGGGCCAGCAGGTACACGGCAATGCCGCCGGTGAGCAGTGCGGCCGGGATCGGCTTCAGCGGGTCGGCCAGCTGGTAGGCCCCGGAGTCGGCGACCTGGGTCAGTGTCTTCTTCAGCCCGACGGCCAGGGCCACGATGCCGACGATCATCGGGAAGTGCAGGTAGGTGAAGGAGTCTCGGGCCAACCTGGTGCGCTCGTCGCCCTCGGCCTGCTCCAGCCGGCGCTCCGCCACGAGGGCGCCGACGTCGAAGTAGGTCCACCAGAGCGCCACCACGACCGACACCCCGGCCGTGGCGGCCGCGATGACCCACCAGGTCAGGGGGAGATCCGCGACGCCGACGCCGATCGCGACCAGGGACTCCCCCAAGGCGATGAGCACGATCAGCCCGTGCCGCTCGGCGAAGTGGCCGGCCGAGCGCACCCGCCAGCCCTCCGAGCCGGCGAGGTAGACCCCGCCGTAGTCGACCACCAGCCCGAGGGCCCACAGCGGCGTCTGCCACGGCCCCCCGACGATCGCGCCGACGATCAGCGCCGAGGCTGGGGCCAGCCCGACGAGGGCGAGCCGGGTCACCTGGCGGCGCAGCTCCCGGTCCTGGCCTGCCGCCACCGCGTAGACGCTGACGTGCAGGTACCGGACGAGGGTGTAGGTGACCGCCAGCACCAACGCCGCCGACGGAGATCCCCCCTGGTCGGCCCAGGCCCCCGGGACGGCGAGGGCGAACACGAACAGCAGTCCCATCGAGCCGACCAGGGCGGCGCGCACCGCTCCCTCGTCGGCCCTGGCCACGTTGCCGAGCCAGGCGAAGGCCGTCCACGCCCACCAGAGGAGGCCGAGCAGCACCAGTCCGCGCAGACACCCACGGGCGGTGAGATCGCCCGCGACGAGGGCCGTGACCTGGGTGAGGGCGAAGACGAACACCAGGTCGAAGAACAGCTCGAGCGTGGTCACGCCCTCGCTCTCCGCCTTCGTCTGGACGGAACGGTGGATGGCGCTGTCAGGTCGTCCCACGCGGGCAGGCTAGAACGATCGGGTCGCACGACCTAGCGTCGACACCATGACGCACCGCTACTGGCCGCTCTTCGACCTGCGCCTGGGCACCGGGGACCTCGAGCTCCGGCCGATGTGTGAGGCGGACCAGGAGCCGCTGGCGGACCTGCTCCCCGCGGACGTCGAGCTCGACCCGGACGCGGTCCGGTTCGCCGTGGCCGACGAGCGGACGCTGCGCGGCATGGTGGCCCACCAGGCCTACTGGCGCTCCTACGGCACGTGGTCACCGCAGGCCTGGCGGGTGACCTTCGCCGTCCGGGAGGCGGGCGAGCTGGTCGGTGCCCAGGAACTGGAGGGCAACGACTTCCCCGTCCTGCGCACCGTCGACACCTCGTCGTTCCTCATCCCCTCGGCCAGGGGACGCGGGCTCGGCCGGCAGATGCGCGCGGCGGTGCTCGCCCTGGCCTTCGGCCCGCTGGGTGCGCAGGCCGCGGTCACCGAGGCGTGGCACGACAACCTGGCCTCGCTGGGCGTCTCCGCCGCCCTCGGCTACCGCCCCAACGGTGAGTCCCTCCACCGCCGTGGCGACGGTGTGGACGTGATGGTGCACAACCGGCTCACCCGGGCGGACTGGATCGCCGGCGGCCGGTCCGCGCCGGTCGTCATCGAGGGTGCCGACGCCTGTCTCCCGCTGTTCGGGCTCCCGGCGGTGTGACGGGACCAACGCCGATGCCGCGGCGTGACCGTCCCGTGCACACTGGAGGTGCGGGGTGGTGGGCATGCCCGTGCTGGCGTTGCGTGGCGGGTTCGGCGATCGGGCGGCGCGGACGGTCGAGCGGGTCGCGTTGGCCCTGGCACCGCTGGCCGCGGTCGCCCTGGCGGTCGGCGCCCTGATCGTGGGGGTGCCCCACAGCGGTGAGGCCGGCTTCTGGGAGACGTCCGCCCAGGGCGGGCTGCTCGCCCTCTACGGCCTCGCCTGGCTGGTCGCGCTGCGCTGGCGGATGATCGGCGCGACGGTGATGACCGTGGCCGCCGTCGGCCTGGGGGCGCTCAGCGCGCTCCAGTACCGGCCGTGGCAGGGGCTGGGCCTGGCCCTGCTGCTGTTCGCCCCGGCCGGGCTGCTCTGGCTGACCTGGCAGCGTTCCCGCGGTCCGGTGCCCATCCTGGCCCTGGCGACCGTGCTGGCCGTCGTGCTGGCCGGGAGCGGGACCGCGGCGACCCGGGTGTGGGACCACTTCTACGGCCCCAAGAGCCCTCAGTCGGCGCTGCGCGCGCTGCCCGTCGACCAGGTCGAGTGGCTCTGGTCGGGGGGGGTGACCGCGACGTCTGCAGCCGTGGTTGCCGGGCTCGCCCGACCCGTGGGAGACGACGTCCGGCTGGTCTTCAGCACCTCACCGGACCTCACCCGGGCGACGTCGAGCGTGGCCGCCGTCCGCTCACCGGCGGACGCGCACGTCGCGCGCTTCGACCTGGTGGGCCTCGCCCCGGGAGCCGAGTACCACTACGCGATCCGGGTGGCCGGGCAGCTGGACGGCACCCGGGGCCGCGGTCGGCTGCGGACACCCGCGCAGGGCGCTCAGTCGTTCTCGTTCGCCTTCGCCTCGTGCGCGCGGCTGCACACCAACGCCCGGACGTTCGATGCGATCCGCGCGGTCGACCCGCTCCTGTTCCTGCCCACCGGCGACCTGTTCTACGGCGACATCGCGCGCAACGACGTCGGCCAGTACCGACGGGACCTCGTCGGTCAGCTGACCGAGCCGGCCCCGGCCGCACTCCTGCGGGAGGTGCCGGTCGCCTACATGTGGGACGACCACGACTACGGCCGCAACGACGCGGACCGGACCTCCCCGTCCCGGCCGGCGGCATGGACGGCGTACCGCGCCTTCGTGCCGCACTACCCGCTCGTCCTCGGTGCCGACGAGGGGCCGGTCGCCCAGGCGTTCACGATCGGCCGGGTGCGCTTCATCCTCACCGACCTGCGCTCGGAGCGTGATCCGAAGACCGATCCGGCGGGGGCGGACAAGACCATGATGGGGCCCGAGCAGCGCGCATGGTTCGAGGCCGAGCTGCTCGCCGCGAATAAACGCTTCCCCTTGATCGTCTGGGTGTCCAGCGTCCCCTGGATCGACCGTTCGGCCTCGCCGGGGGACGACTGGGGCGCCTACGCCGACGAGCGGACGGCGATCGCGCAGTTCGTGGCCGACCACGGCATCCGCGGTCTCGTCCTGGTGGCCGGTGACGCGCACATGGTGGCGGCCGACGACGGGGCGCACAGCGACTTCTCCGCGACCGGCGGCGCCGGGTTCCCGGTGCTGCAGGCCGCCCCGCTGGACCAACACCCGAGCAGCAAGGGCGGACCGTACAGCGAGGGCGCGGTGCCCGGCACCGGCCAGTTCGGGCTGGTGACCGTCACCGACACCGGCGGGCCTACGGTCGGCGTCGAGTTCCGCGGCATCAGCAACGACGCGTCGACCCTGCTGCGGTACGCCTGGACGTCGCCGAGCTCATCGACGCCCTGACGAGATCGGTGGCTGAACCGACCGGACGGCCACCCGGACCCGGTCCATGGTCAGGTCGGTCAGGCAGCCCTGGAACGCCCTCGCCTTGAACGTGCCGAGCACCGGGGTCACCACGACCCGCATCAGGCCGGTTGACTCGGGCTCGACCGAGCGGACCAGCAGGAGCGGCTCGTCGACCGACTCGGCGCAGTACCCGACCAGCTCGCTGGTGACCTGCTCGCGTTCGAGGAGCCCTCGGCGCCCCTGGACGTCGAGCACGTAGACGCGCTCCCCCGGCGTGTGCGTCTCGGGCCGGGTGACCAGCCGGGCTGCGAGCAGCCCGAGCCCGATCGTCACGGCCAGCACCATCGCGAGGACGGCCACCGCCGAACCCAGCCCACCGCCCGGGCGCGGCTGGGCCGACGGGCGAGGCGGGCCCCCGATGACGTACGTGACGATCCGCTCGACCGCAACGGCGGCCGCGGACAAGCCGAGCCCGAAGCCCAGCAGGATCGGCATGAACACCGCGGTGGATCCCGGCGGTGGGGTCAGCCAGGCGAACGGCAGGCCCGGCTCGGTGCCGGCCGCGTCACGGGTAACCGGCCCACCGCCGGTGCCCACGGTTGCCAGGGCGTCCAGCCGGGCTTCGATGGAGGCCGCCCGGCGCAGCACGACCAGCGTGCACAGCACGACCAGGCCGGCCAGGGCGAACAGGCCGGCCATCAACGCCCGCTGCCACTCCCAGCGGGACAGCGAGAGGAACATGTTGCCCCCGGCCACCCCGACCACGACGAGCAGACCGAGCCGGCCGAGGATGCCGAGCACCCTGGTCACGGTCACGCGGGCCCCCTCCCGGTGGTCGGCCCCGACTCGTCCGTCAACGGTCGGACCTCGCCGGTGGTGCCGTCGACGAGCAGTCGGGTGCCCACGGGTAACCGGTGCACCGCGTCGTGGACGCCGACCACCGTCGGGACGCCGTACTCCCGCGCGAGGATGGCCAGGTGGGCCAGGGTCCCGCCGGTCTCCGAGACCAGCCCGGCGAGGCCGGACAGCTCACCGGCGAGGGCAGGGTCGAGGGTGCGGACGACGGCCACCGAACCGGGCACCAGCGGCCGGCCGGGCACCGGATGGACGACCGGCCCGGCGCCGCGTCCGCCGCCGGCCCCCACGCCGCCGGACGGGCGGACCCCCGGACGGGTCACCGCCACCACCTCGCCCGTCGCGGTCAGCCGGAAGGCGACGGGCAACGGCGGGCCGGGAGACCCGGCAGCCCGGGCGCGGGGCGCGCCGGTGCCGGCCACCAGGGCGGCCACCTCCTCCAGCGACAGGTTCGCCAGTGACGTCGCTTCGGTGAGCCGGCCGTCGCTGGCGGCCCGCCTGCCGAGCTCGTCGGCCGCTCGGGCCATGAGCTCCTGCACCCACCGCGCCCGTAGCCGCACCAGCTCCCGAGGCCCGGGCGCCGCCACCGCTGCGACGCCCCAGGGCGGGTGGACCGACGCCGGCAGCGGGTGCGGTCCTCCCACGCGCGGCGGGACCAGGGTCAGGAGCAGCGGGTGCTGCTGCACGGCCCGTGCGTCGTCCAGGCCCTGCGCCCGGGCAGCGGCGAGCACCTGCAGGGCGACGGCGGCGCTCGAGCCGGACACGCCGATGAGCGAGGCGCAGCCGACCTCGGCCTCGTGCAGCGAGACGAGCCGCTCCCGCCAGGTTCGCAGCAGGTCGAGCAGGGCCGGCTCGTCGAGCCCGCCCAACCGAGGCACCGCCGCCAGGGCGGTGTCGGTGTTGGAGAGCAGCGCGGCGACCCGCCCGGGCAGCTGGGCGCGGAGCCGGCCGACCCCGACCGCTCCCCGGAGCCGCCGAGCCCCCGGACGAGGGTCGAGCCAGGTCAGCCATGAGCGGTCGTGCGGGGCGTAGCCGAGCAGCTGGAGGTCGACCGCCGCCCAGCCGCCGATGACCACGAGCACGGGGGAGGCGGCGATCCGCGCACGGGACCACGCGCGTGTCTCGCGCAGTGCGCGCCCGATGCCCTCGCGTAGCGGGTCGGCCCACAGGTCCTGCTCGAGCCGGCCGAGCGGCAGCGGGAAGGTCTCGGCGACGGGGCCGGGTCCCAGCAGCGGGCCCACCAGGGTGGTCGCCGGGCCCAGGGCGGTGACCGGCCGGGCCTGCAGCAGCCACAGCCGGTCGTCCGCATCGAGCGCCCACTCCAGGTCCTGCGGGGCGCCGAAGACCTCGGCGGTGCGCCGGGCCAGCCGGGCGAGCTGGCGCAGCTCGCCGTCGGTGAGCAGCGGCGAGGCCCCTGCTCGCCGCCGAGCCCGGTCGGCGGGATGCCCGTCCACGGACCGGGTCCGACCGCGCGGGGTGAGCTCCCACCGCTGGGCGCTGACCCGGCCGGCGACCAGCGCTTCGGGCCCTCCGGCTACGCCCTCCACCACCACCCGGTCACGGCGGCCGGTGATCGGATCGGTGCCGAAGAGCACGCCACCTCGGGTGGCCGCCAGCAGGGGCTGGACCAGCACGCCCATCGGCGCTGGTCGCGAGGGATCGCCGGCCCCGGCCACCGAGGCGGAGTCGCGGACGACGTGGACGGCCGCACAGAAGCCGGACCAGCCGGACACCCCGACCACCGACCGGAAGCGACCGGCCATCGAGGACGACGCGGCGTCCTCGAGCGGGGAGGACGAGCGGACCACCAGCGCCCGGTCGGCACCGCCGAGCCGGCCCCAGGCGGTTCGCAACGCACCGGCGACGTCAGGATCCGCCGGGTCCGCCCCGGTGGTGAGCACGAAGCCCGGCAGCACCGGCAGCCTCGCGCGGCCGGCGCGGGCCAGGTTGGCCGCCTTCGCCCCGACGGACGCGGGGTCCAGGCAGCGAGAGTCGCTCAGATCGACCACCAGGCGCTGGTCGGCGGCCACGCCCACCGCGGTCGCCTCGACCCGTTCGTCGCGCGCAGACACGGCGGCACCCTTCGCCTCTTCCCTCAGGCTAGGGGAGCGCTGCCCTCGCGCGCCGGGTCGGAGGTCCCCACGGGCTCCGAACGGCAGGCCGGCGTCAGCGCCGCCAGACCAGGACCAGCGCCCGGTCGTCGACCTCTCCGCTCCACACCGCGTCGACCAGGCGGCGGGCCCCTCGGCGGAAGCCCTGGGGCACCAGACGCTCGGCCTGTCCCAGCAACCGGTCGATGCCGACGTCGATGTCCTGGCCCGGTCGCTCGACCAGCCCGTCGGTGTACAGCAACAGCGCATCGCCGTGCCCGAGCGTTCCGGTGGCCAGCGGGTAGGCCGCATCGGGCCGCACCCCCAGCGCCGTCCCTTCGGCGGGCAGCAGGCGCCAGCTGCCGGAGCCGGCCGCGAAGTGCGCGGCCGGCGGGTGCCCGGCCGAGCCCACGTGGAACTGACCCGTCTCGAGGTCGACCGCCAGGTGCACCGCAGTGGCGAAGCCCTCCTCCCACCCCTGGCGCATCAAGTAGGCGTTCGCGGCGCTCAGGAAGTCCCCGACGGGTAACGCGCCGAGCAGTCCGCCGAACGCCCCGGAGAGCAGCAACGCGCGGGTGCCCGCGTCGACGCCCTTGCCGGAGACGTCGACGAGGGCGATCTCCAGCAGCTGACCCTCCTGCGCGGTCGTCGAGACCAGGAAGTCGCCCGAGAACGACGCGCCGCCGGCGGCGCGAACCACCACCTCGGCCTGCCAGTCGGGCGGGAGCTCCGGCAGCTCGCCCTGCGCCCGCAACCGGCTGCGCAGGTCGACGAGCATTGACTCCCCACGTAGCCCCGCCACGCCGACGGCCGCCCGCGACCGGGCTACCGCGAGCACGACCAGGGCCGTCACCCCGACGAGGATGAGGATGCCGGGGCGCAGGGTCCGCAGCCCGAGCCGGTCCAGCTCGTAGCCGAGGACGACGGCGACGGCGACCAGGAGCAGCACCAGGCTGCGCACGGAGAGCAGGAACCCGCCGAACAGCACGACCAGGGCCATGGACGCGGGCGGGAACCACTCCGGCGAGCGGACCCCGAGGAAGCCCAGGAGCACCGCCAGCCCGACGAGCATGAGCAGGGCGAAGCCGTCGGTGCGGAAGCGGCCGCGGCGCCAGCGGACCCAGGTCCGCCGCAGGGCGCGGGACGCCCGCCGCGGCAGGGAGGGGGACGCGTCGCTGTCAGCCATCTCCTCGACATTACCCAGCGTGAGCGGCCGGGCGGGCGGTAACCCGCTGGCCGGTGGGTCCTGCCGTGCGGTAGGAACGCAGGCATGACCGGCCCGTCGATCGCCATCGACCCGGCCACCGAGGCCGACTGGCCGGCGATCCAGCACATCGACGAGCTCGCGTTCGGCTACGCGTGGTCCGGCGACGGCATCCGCGACCCTGGGCGGGCGGTGCTCGAGCTCGACCGGACCCTGGTGGCCCGGCAGGGTGGCCAGCCGATCGCGATGGCGTCCGCGTACAGCTACCGACTGTCGGTGCCGGGTGGTGCGCTGCCGACAGCCGGCGTCACCTGGGTGGGCGTCGTCCCCACCCACCGCCGCCAGGGCGCGCTGCGAGCGCTGATGCGCCGCCAGCTGGACGACGTCCGGGCCGCGGGCAGCGAGCCGCTCGCCGCCCTGTGGGCCTCCGAACCCGCCGTGTACGGCCGGTTCGGCTACGGGCTGGCCAGCCGGTGCCTGTCACTCTCCGTGCCCAGCGGGGCCGCCCTCGTCGGCCCGGTCGACCCGTCGCTGCGGGTCCGGTTGACCACGCCCGCCGAGGGCCGCAACGGCATCGACCGGGTGTACGCCGCGGTCGCCCGTCGCCGGCCCGGGCTGCCGGACAGCAACGACGCCCTCTTCGCCCACCGGATGCTCGACCGGCCCGACGAGAGAGCCGGTCGCAGTCCCCTGCGGTTGGCCCTGGTCGAGGACGACAGCGGAGCCCGCGCGTACGCCGCGTTCCGCACCAAGCCGGACTGGAGCGACGGACTGGCCGACGGCTCGGTTCTCGTCCGGGAGCTGCTGGCCATGGACCCCGCGGCTGCCGCCGCGGTGTGGCGGCTGCTCACCGGGATCGACCTGATGGCGCGGGTGGTGGTCGACAACGTCCCCGAGGACGACCCGCTGCTGCTCCTGCTCGCGGACCCGCGGCGGCCGCGGCCGGTCCTGCGGGATGCCCTCTACGTGCGGCTCGTCGACCTGCCCGCCGCGCTCGCGGGCCGTCGGTACTCGGCGGAGACGGACGTCGTCCTCGACGTGAATGACGACTTCGCGCCGTGGAACTCCGGACGGTGGCGGTTGGCCGGCGGCCCGGGCGGCGCGACGTGCGAGCGCACCGGCGCGCCGGCCGACGTGTCGCTGGATTCGTCGACCCTGGCCGCCACCTACCTGGGCGGGACCTCGCTCGCCCGGCTGGCCGCCGCCGGCCTGGTCGGGGAGCACACGCCGGGCGCGGTGCACACCGCCGCCCTGGCGCTGCGGCACGAGCCGGCGCCCTACTGCCCGTTCGTGTTCTGAGCCGGCGTGGCTCCCCCGACCCGGATCGTGCTCGGCGTGGACGGCTGGCGCGGTGCGTGGGTGGCCGCCTCGGTCGAGGTCGGGTCGCCGGGGGCCCGACTGCTGCGCTGGCACGTGGGCCGGTTCGCCGACCTGCCGCTGGCCGCCGCCCACGTCGTCGGCGTCGACGTCCCGATCGGGCAGCCGACGACCGGCCGCCGGACGTGCGACCTGCTGGCCCGGTCCCGGCTGCCCGGCGCGGCCGCCCGGGTGTTCCTCACTCCACCGCGCGGGGCGTTCCAGGCCGCCACGCTGGCCGAGGCGAACCGGCTGCTGCGAGCGGCCGGCGAGTCGGCCATCTCCGCCCAGACATTCGCGCTGCGGGCAGCCGTCGCCGAGGTGGCCGCGTGGGCCGCTGACCCCCGCGTCGAGGAGGTGCATCCCGAGCTCAGCTTCGCCGCGCTGGCCGGCCGCCCGCTGCCCCCGAAACGCTCCGCCCGCGGCGTCGCCGCCCGGATCGCGGCGCTCGCCGGCTGGCTCGACGTCGTCGCCGCCCTGGCCGAGGCGCCACCGGGCGTACCGGTGGACGACGCCCTCGACGCCCTGGCCTGCGCCTGGACCGCCCACCGGGTCGACGGCAGGGCGGCCGACCTCCTCGGCGGTGATCCGGACCCGGACGGGCGGCCGATGCGCATCGCGGTGTGACCGGTCCGACGCCTGCGAGCCAGCGGCGAGCAGCGTCACCTAAGGTGTGCGCAGCGCCGGATGACCAACCTGCCTGGGGGCTACCGAGTGACCGCCAACAACCTGACCCGCGACGAGGCGATCGAGCGGGCACGGCTGCTGTCGGTGGACAGCTACCTGATCGACCTGGACCTGACGACGGGCGACGAGACGTTCCGTTCCGACACGACGGTTCGCTTCTCGTGCACCGAACTGGGGGCCTCGACGTTCGCCGAGCTGATGGCCGAGGCGGTCCGCTCGGTCGAGCTCAACGGCCGCTCGCTCGACCCCGCCGAGGTCGTCAGCGGCGGTCGGATCCGGCTGACCGGCCTGGCCGCGGAGAACACGCTGCGGGTGGTGGCCGACTGCCCCTACTCGCGCACCGGCGAGGGACTGCACCGCTTCGTGGACCCGGTCGACAAGCAGGTGTACCTGTACAGCCAGTTCGAGCCGGCGGACGCCAAGCGGGTCATCACCTGCTTCGACCAACCCGACCTCAAGGCCACCTTCACCCTCTCGGTCACCGCGCCCGACGACTGGCACGTCGTCTCCAACGAGCCGCACGACGAGCCGGAGCCGGCAGGCGCCGGTCGATCGCTGCGCCGGTTCGCCACGACGCCACGGCTGTCCACCTACCTGGCCGCCGTCGTCGCCGGTCCCTACCACGAGGTGACCGACGAGTGGACCGGCTCGTACGCCCCGATCCCCCTGCGCCTGTTCTGCCGGCAGTCGCTGGCCCAGTACCTGGATCCTGGCGAGATCCTCGAGCTCACCAAGCAGGGCTTCGGCTTCTTCGAGGACGTCTTCGGACGGCCGTACCCCTTCACCAAGTACGACCAGCTCTTCGTGCCCGAGTTCAACGCGGGCGCGATGGAGAACGCCGGCTGCGTCACCCTGCTCGAGGACTATGTCTTCCGCAGCAAGGTGACCGAGGCCGCCCGAGACGGCCGCGCGAACACGATCCTGCACGAGATGGCCCACATGTGGTTCGGCGACCTGGTCACCATGCAGTGGTGGGACGACCTGTGGCTCAACGAGTCCTTCGCCGAGTTCATGGCCTACCACTCGGCGTCGAGCGCCACCAGGTTCCACGACGCCTGGACCGGCTTCGCCACGAGCCGCAAGGCCTGGGGCTACCGCCAGGACCAGCTGCCGTCGACCCATCCCATTGCCGCGGACGCCCCTGATCTCGAGACCGCCAAGCAGAACTTCGACGGGATCACCTACGCCAAGGGCGCGTCGGTCCTGCGCCAGCTCGTCGCCTGGGTCGGGCTGGACAACTTCCTCGCCGGCGTCCGGGCCTACTTCGACCGGCACGCGTGGGGCAACACCCGGCTGCGCGACCTGCTCGTCGAGCTGGAGCGCACCTCCGGCCGCGACCTGTCGGAGTGGACGGCGGAGTGGCTGGAGACGGCGGGCACCAACACGCTGCGTCCCGAGTTCGAGCTCGCCGCCGACGGGACGTACAGCCGCTTCTGCGTGCTCCAGGAGGCGGCCGCCGCCCACCCGACGCTGCGCTCGCACCGCATCGCGATCGGGCTGTACGAGCGCGACACGGACGGCCTGGTCCGGCACCGGCGGGTCGAGACCGACGTGGTGGGCGCGCGGACCGACGTCCCCGAGCTCGTCGGCGCACGGCAGCCCGACCTCCTGCTGCTCAACGACGACGACCTGACGTTCGCCAAGATCCGCCTCGACGAGCGCTCCCTGCGCACGCTCACCGAGTCCCTGGCCGATCTCACCGAGTCGCTCCCCCGTGCGCTGGCCTGGGCCGCGGCCTGGGACATGACGCGCGACGCCGAGATGCCTCCGCGGGAGTTCCTGCGCCTGGTCGCCTCCGGGATCGCCGCCGAGACCCATGTGAACACGGTGCAGACCGTGCTGCGGCAGGCCGGCGTCGTCGTCGACCTGTTCGTCCCGGAGCCGCACCGCCTCGACGCCAAGCTGACCCTGGCGGACGCCCTGAGCCGTGACCTGGCGGCGGCCGGGGCCGGCAGCGACCGGCAGCTGCTGCTGGTGCGCGCCCTCGCCGGCCTGGCCACGTCGCCGGAGCATCTGGCGCTGCTGCATGGGCTGCTCGACGGGAGCCGTGAGCTGCCCGGCCTGGCGGTCGACACCGACCTGCGCTGGGCGCTGCTGCGTCGGCTGGTCGTCACCGGGGTGGCCGGGGACGACGAGATCGACGCCGAGCTCGCCCGCGACCACACCTCGCCCGGGCAGCGGCACGCGGCGACGCTGCGGGCGGCCCGACCCACGGCCGAGGCCAAGGAGGAGGCGTGGGCGGCGGTGGTCGACGCCGACACCCTGCCCAACGCGCTCCAGGAGGCCACGATCATCGGCTTCATGGAGGCCGACCAGCGGGGCCTGCTGCGTCCCTACGTCGAGCGGTACTTCGCCAGCGTCGGGCCGGTCTGGTCCTCCCGCTCCACCGAGATGGCGGCGAACATCGCCGTGGGCCTGTACCCGAGCCTGCTCGTCGACCCGGCCGTCGTCGCCCGCACGGACGCCTACCTGGCGCGGGACGGGATCCCGCCGGCGTTGGCCCGGCTGATCTCCGAGGGCCGCGACGGCGTGGCCCGCGCGCTGCGCTGCCAGGCTGCCGACCGGGCCTAGACCGAGGGTCCGGCCGCCGGGGCTTCGTCGTCCAGGTGCAGGACCCGCGGCGCCCGGGCGTGCTCGGCGAGGGTGCGCAGCCCGTTGACGATGCCGCCGGCGAGGTCGCCGGCGGCGAACTGCGTGGTCATGGCGAGCGCACCGAGCCCGCACCCGTAGTCGTCCAGGTGCCGCCGCGCGGTGTGGCCGGTGACGATCTCGACCTGGCGGCTCGCCGGGTCGACCGCGAGCAGGACCGCGGCGTCCGCGTCCTGGCCGAGCGCACCGTGCAGCAGGACCGCCCGCTGCCGGGAGTCGCCGTCCAGGGCGCCCACGTAGACGACGAAGCGCAGGCCGGAGTCCCGCTCGGCCAGCCGGACGGCGCGTTCGACGTCCTCCCGCTGCCGCGAGGAGAAGGCCTCACCAGCGGGCACGAGCGCCACCGCCTCCCGGTCGGGGCGCGGCTTCGGCCACCGCTCGGGCGGGGTCGTCGGGCCCGTTGATCCACAGGGGGGCCGCCCACCAGGACACGCCCTGGGTCGGCCGACGTCGGCCGCTCAGCGACGTGAGGGCAGACACCACCACCACGATCACGGCCACGACCAGCAGCGGCAGACCCACCAGCCACAGGAGGTACTCCCCTGTCGTGAGCCCGCTGTCGCGCGGGATCGCGTCCTGATCCGCCGCCGCAGCCGCCCCCGCACCGAGGACCAGCAGGCCGGCCGTCACCACAGCCGGCACGACCAGCACCGCCGCGCGTCGCGTACTCACGAGGTCACGGTACCCAAGCCGGAGACCGCATGGGCGAGCGACCTGACCAGCGGCATCGACGGCAGGTCCTCGAGCAGGACCGGCCGTCCGGAGCCGTCGGTGAGTGGCAGCCGCCAGTTCGGGTACTCACGGTCGGTCCCGGGCTGGTTCTGGGCCTGCCGGTCGCCCACCATGTCGGTGAGCGCCACGCCGACCAGGTGCGACGGCGCCCGAGCCAGCAGCCGGTGCAACGCCACGACGACCTGGCTGGTTCCCGGATCGGCGCCCAGGAGCCCGGCGTCGCGCAGCGCCGCGAGCCAGGACTCCCGATCCGCGTCGTCCACGGCCCGCTCCTCCTCGATCGGCCTCGTCAGCAGGCCCAGCTCAGCTCGGATTCGGATGTGCTCACCGAGCAGGTAGCCGGCCGTGGGCGGAAGATCGTGCGTCGTCACGGTCGCCAGGCAGGCCTCGCGCCAGTGCTCGGGCAGGAGGGGCTCGCCCTGCCAGCCACGCTCGAACCAGAGCACCGACGTGCCGGCGATGTCCCGCTCGCGCAGGTAGTCGCGCACCCACGGCTCGACCGTGCCCAGGTCCTCGCCGATCACGACGGCGCCGGCGCGACGGGCCTCGAGCGCCAGGATCCCGACGAGGGCCTCGTGGTCGTAGCGGACGTAGGTGCCCTCGTCGGCCGGTCGCCCCTCCGGTACCCACCAGAGCCGGAACAGACCGAGCACGTGGTCGACCCGGAGCCCGCCGGCGTGCCGGAGCACCGTGCGCAGCATGTCGCGGTACGGCGCGTACCCCAGCTCGGCGAGCCGGTCCGGGCGCCACGGTGGCTGAGACCAGTCCTGACCCTGCTGGTTGAAGGCGTCCGGCGGCGCACCGACGCAGATCCCCTGGGCCAGCACGTCCTGCTGGGCCCAGCTGTCCGCTCCGTGCGGGTGCACGCCGACGGCGAGGTCGTGGACGACACCGGCGCGCATGCCCGCGTCGGTGGCCGCGCGCTGGGCGGCGTCGAGCTGCGCGTCGACCAGCCACTGCAGCCAGGCATGGAACTCGACCCGCCCGGCGAGTTCGGACCTGGCCTTCGCCACGGCCGGGCCGGAGGGGTCGTGCAGCTCGGCCGGCCAGTGCGACCAGCGGGGGCCGTGCCGCTCGACGAGCGCGCACCAGGTGGCGAAGTCGGTGAGGCCGCGGCCCTCACGGTCGCGGAACGCCTCCAGGTCGGCCTGCCGCTCGGGCAACCGACCGGCAGCGAAGAGGATCTCCAGCGCCTCGAGCTTCGCGGCCCACACCGCGTCCCGGTCGAGCAGCGTCGGACGGTAGACCAAGGCCCGCAGCGGCGCCCCGAGCGCGTCGACCCGGGCCCGGGCATCGGCGGGCAGCGCCTCGTACTCGGGCACGTCCTCGACCCGCAGGTACATCGGATTGGCGAACCGCCGGGACACCGGCAGGTACGGCGAGTTGTCCACCGGTGGCATCGGCGAGGCCGCGTGCAGCGGGTTGACCAGGACGAAGCCGGCCCCCAGGTCCCGCCCTGCCCACGAGGCGAGCTGGGCGAGGTCGGCCAGGTCGCCCAGTCCCCACGATCCGCGCGAGCGCACCTGGTAGAGCTGGACCATCAGCCCCCACGTCCGACGGTCGCACAGCAGCGGCGGCAGCCCGAGCCGGGCGGGGGTGACGACGACGGCCGATCGAGCCTCCCGCGCGCCGGACCGGGCGCACAGCGTGTGCCACCCGAGCGGCAGGTCGCCCGGCAGCTCGACCGTGGCCTCACCCACCAGGCGACCGTCGACCTCGACCGGGTCGACCCAGTGGTTGGGGCGGGCCACCTCGCGGCGCCCGCCGTCGCCCTCCAGCTCCAGCCACACCTCGACCGGGTCGCCGTGCGGGACGTGCACCGACACCCACGGCGTCCAGCCCTCGCGCAGCACCGTGACCGGGGGCAGCATCCGCCGCCAGCGGGCCAGCCGGTGCTCGGCCAACGATGCGGCCGCGGCCGCGGGCGTCGAGCCGTCGACGCCCAGCCCCGCCAGCACCGCGCGGACCGTCCCGGCCGAGACGGCGACCCGTCCGCCCCGCCAGTCGGCGAACTCCGTGGCGACCCCGAGCGCGGCGGCGAGCTCGGCCAACGCCGGGTCGAGGTCGGTCACGGCGGACAGTGTGCCGGACGGCGTCACCAGGTCGGTGGACGCCGCCCCACCCATGGGCGCGCCGCCTCGAGCTGGGCGCCGAGCCGGATCAACGTGGCCTCGTCGTCCGGACGTCCGACCAGCTGGACGCCGACCGGCAGCCCCTCCGCCGTCCAGTGCAGCGGCAGCGACATCGCAGGCTGGCCGGTGACGTTGTACGGCGCGGTGAAGGGCGTGAACCGCTTCTGCGCCTCGAAGTCGGCCGCCGGGTCGTCGTCGTCCCGGAGCTCACCGACCAGGGCAGGCAGCCGGGCCAGCCCGGGCGTGAGGACCACGTCGAAGGCGGCGCTGGCCGCGACGGCCGCGCGCGAGGCCAGGCGCATCATCGACACCGCGGTGGCCAGGGTGATCCCGTCGACCGCCCGGCCTCGCTCCCGCAGCCAGCGGGTGAGCGGCAGCAGCAGGTGCTCCTGATCGGGCGGCACCGGGGTCAGCAGGGCCAGCACGGCCCACAGGCTCTCGAACAGGGGAACCAGCTCCGGGCCGAACGGCGGGGCGATGTCGACGACCTCGTGCCCCAGCTCGGCGAGCAGCGCGGACGCCGCCTCGTAGGCCGCGACGCACTCCGGGTGCACCTCGGTGTCGGCGATGACGGGCGTGCGGTAGCGGCCGACCCTGAGCCGACCCGGGTCGCGGCTGGCGTGCGACAGGAAGGTCTCGCCTGCGGGGAGGGGCAGGGCCAGGTAGGGGTCGCCGGGGAACGGGACGGCCATCACGTCGAGCAGCGCGGCCGCGTCGGCCACTGTCCGCGCGAGCGGTCCGTTGGTCACCAGGTCCCCGACCGGGTCGCGCAGCGGACCGTTGCTGATCCGCCCCCGGCTGGTCTTGATGCCGACCAGCCCGCAGACGTTCGCGGGGATGCGCACCGAGCCGCCCCCGTCGCTTCCGTGCGCGACCGGGGCGAGCCCGGCGGCGACAGCCGCCGCCGCCCCGCCGCTCGACCCGCCGGCCGAGCGCTCCAGGTCCCACGGGGTCCGAGCCGGGGGGGCCACGGCGTTCTCGGTGTAGCAGGGCAGCCCGAACTCGGGGGTGTTCGTCTTTCCGGTGAACACCAGGCCGCCGGCCCGCATGGCCACGACCACGTTGTCGTCACCGAACGGGGTGATGTCGTAGGTCAACGAGCCCAGCGTGCACGTGACGCCGGCCACGAAGTTGAGGTCCTTCACCGGCACCGGCAGGCCGTGCAGGACGGGCAACGTGGACGGATCCTCGCTGGCCAGCACGGCCGCCTCGGCCTTCTCGGCCTGTTCGATCGCCAGGTCAGCGGTCACCGTGATGAACGCACCGACCGCGTCCCCGAGACGATCGATCCGGGCGAGGTAGTGCTCGGCCAGCTCGACGGGGGACACCTCCCGTCGGCGGACGGCGGTCGCCTGTTCCAGCGCGGTCAGGTCGTGCAGCTCAGCCACGCCGATCACCGTCCCTGTCCCGGCGACGCCGGCTGCGCCAGACGAGCAGCCGGTCGAGCAGCACACCGACCCCCACCATCGCGGCCAGCACCCAGACCAGCGGCAGGGTGGCCTGCCAGAAGAAGACGTCCACCGTGGTCGAATCGCTGTTCTGCACGACGAACACCAGCGCCAGCAGCCCGAGGACGCCGAGCGCCGCCGCCCGAACCCGCACGTCGCGCAGCAGGTCGCCAACGGTGCGGTCGACCGCTCGACCGCGGTCGGGGTGGTCCGACATGGTGCCTCCCGGAGTGGGCAGGCCCAGCGTAGGCCGATCAGGCCGTCGTCTCAGCGGCTTCGGCCAGGCCGTACCCGAGCAGGTACGGCATCCACAAGGGATCGTGCCGGCCACTGGCCAGCACGCGCCACGCCGCGCCGACCGGCTGGCGGGGCACGATCCGCATCCGCCAACCCAGGTCGGCGGGGGTGCGATCGGCCTTGACCCGGTTGCACCGGGCGCACGCAGCCACGACGTTCTCCCACACGTGCCGCCCGCCTCGACTGCGGGGCAGCACGTGGTCGAGGCTGGACGCGTTCGCCCCGCAGTAGGCGCACCGACCACCGTCACGGACGAAGACCGCTCGCCTGGTCAGCGGCACGCCCCCGCGATGCGGAAGCCGGACGTAGCGCCGCAGCCGGATCACCGTGGGCAGCGCCACGACGTGCGCGGCCGAGCGGGCGAGCCGGTCGGACTCCTCGAGCGCCTCGGCCTTCTGGGCCATCACCAGGATCAGGGCGCGCCGGTCGGCCACCACGCCGAGCGGCTCGAACGTGGCGTTGAGGACCAGCGTGTGCGCCATCCCTTCCTTCCGGTCGCGTGCGAGCAGTGTCCGATGCCGACACCGCCACGCGCCAGGGGGATTCACCAAACCGTTGCCCTTAGGGTGGTTGCGCCATGAGTCGCCCCGCGTACCCGCCCGCCGCCCGCGCGGACGTCGTCGAGATCCTGCACAGCCGACGGGTGCCGGATCCCTACCGGTGGCTCGAGGACGCCACGGCGCCGGAGACGATCGCCTGGTCGGCCGACCAGGACGCCCTGTTCGCCTTGCACCGTGACGGCTGGCCCGGCCGCGAGCGACTGCGGGCCCGGCTGGGCGAGCTGCTCGGCGCCGGGACCGTCTCCGCCCCGGTGTGGCGGGGTGATCGCCAGTTCTTCATGCGGCGCACGGCCGAGCAGGAGCACGCGGTCCTGTTGACGGTGGAACCGGACGGGACCGAGCGGGTGCTGATCGACCCGATGGCCCGGGACGCCACCGGGCGCACGACCCTCGACTCGTGGCAGCCGTCCAAGGAGGGTCGGCTGCTCGCCTATCAGCTGTCCGAGGGCGGCACGGAGGAATCCGTGGTCCGGGTCATGGACGTCGAGACGGGAGCCCTCGTCGACGGGCCGATCGACCGGGCGCGGTACTCCCCCATCGCCTGGCTCGTCGGCGGCGAGGCCTACTACTACGTCCGGCGCCTGGCCCCCGACCTGGTGCCGGCCGGCGAGGAGCAGTTCCACCGGCGGGTCTGGCTGCATCGGGTGGGCACCGACCCTGAGGACGACGTCCTGGTCTTCGGCGAGGGTCGACGGGCCACGGACTACTACGGGGTCGGCGTCTCGCGCGACGGCCGCTGGCTGCAGGTCACGGCGTCCGAGGGAACCGCACCGCGCAACGACCTGTGGGTCGCCGACCTCGCAGAGACGCCGCCCGAGGCCCCTCGGCTGCGCCCGGTCCAGGTCGACGTCGACGCGCTCACCGGGCTGGAGTTCGGTCGAGACGGGAAGCTATACGTCCTGACCGACCTGGACGCCCGCCGGGGGCGGCTCGCGGTCACCTCGCCGGACGCCCCCACCTCCGAGCACTGGCTCGACCTGCTGCCCGAGGACCACGAGGCGGTGCTCGACGGGTTCGCGATCCTGGACGGCGCCGAGCTGGCCCGGCCGGTCCTGCTCGCGTCGTGGACCCGCCACGCGGTCTCCGAGGTGAGCGTCCACGACCTCGCGTCCGGCGAGCGACTGGCCGAGGTCCCGATGCCCGGGCTCGGCACGATCGGCGGGATCGTCGAGCGGCCCGAGGGTGGGCACGAGGCGTGGTTCGGCTACACCGACCACGTCACGCCGTCGACGGTGCAGCACTACGACGCCAGGACCGGGGTGACGTCCCTGTGGGCCACCGCTCCTGGCGCCGTCGACCTGCCGGCCGTGCACTCGCGCCAGCTCACCTACGCCTCGGCCGACGGGACGCAGGTGCGGATGTTCGTGCTCTCCGCGACTGGTGCCCCCGACTCACCACGTCCCACGATCCTGTCCGGGTACGGCGGCTTCGGGGTTCCGCTCACGCCGGCGTACTCCGCGACCGTCCTCGCCTGGGTCGAGTCCGGCGGGGTCTACGCGATCGCCAACCTGCGTGGCGGCGGCGAAGAGGGCGAGGACTGGCACCGGGCCGGGATGCTCGGCCACAAGCAGAACGTGTTCGACGACTTCGCCGCCGCCGCACGCACCCTGGTCGACGAGGGCTGGACGACGCCGGCCCAGCTGACGATCTCGGGCGGCTCGAACGGTGGCCTGCTGGTCGGGGCTGCGCTGACGCAGAACCCCGAGCAGTACGCCGCCGTCATCTGCTCGGCGCCGCTGCTGGACATGGTGCGCTTCGAGCGGTTCGGCTTGGGCGCGACCTGGAACGTCGAGTACGGCACGGCGGACGACCCGGAGCAGTTGGGCTGGCTGCTGGCCTACTCCCCCTACCACCACGTCGTGGAGTCGACCGCCTATCCCGCTGTGCTCTTCACGGTGTTCGACGGCGACACCCGGGTCGACCCGATGCACGCCCGGAAGATGTGCGCGGCGTTGCAGCACGCCACCCGCTCGGACGCACCGGTGCTCCTGCGGCGCGAGGCCGACGTCGGGCACGGCGCGCGGGCCATCACGCGGTCGATCGAGCTGTCGGTCGACACGCTGGCGTTCGCCGGCGCCCAGACCGGCCTCGACCTCGGTGCCGGCTAGGTCCGCGCCGTGACCTGGCCCGCCACGCCGCTGCCCTCGCCCTCGCCGTCCGCCTCGGCGGGCTCGGCCGACTCCGCCACCGAGCTCGGCCGACTGCTGGGAGTCCCCGCGGCGATCGTGCTCGCCCTCGCGGTCGCGGTCGTCGTCAACTGGGTGCTCCGTCGGCTCATCGGCCGGCTCACCGCCGGCCTGCTCCGGACCTCGCTGACCACCCGGCTGGTCACCGTCCGAAGCGGCCGGACGACCGGGACCGACGGCGAGCCGGCCCCCTCGGCGGTGGCCAGGGTCGAGCCACGGGCCCGGACCACCGCCGCGCTGCTCAAGAGCGTCACCTCGTTCGTCGTCCTCGCCACGGCGGCCGTCGTCGTCCTGGCCCTGCTCGGCTTGAACGTGGCCCCGCTCATCGCCAGCGCGGGGATCATCGGGATCGCGGTCGGCTTCGGAGCGCAGAGCCTGGTCCGCGACTTCCTGACCGGACTGTTCCTCGTCTTCGAGGACCAGTTCGCGGTCGGTGACACCGTCGACACCGGCTTCGTCGTCGGGACCGTCGACAACGTCGGCCTGCGAGTGACCCGACTGCACGACAGTGACGGCACGGTCTGGTACGTGCCGAACGGCTCCATCGAGCGGATCGGGAACCGCAGCAAGGGCTGGGGAACCGCGACGGTCGACGTGCCGATCGGCTTCGGCACCGACATCGACCAGGCGCTGCGGGTGCTCCGTGACGCCGCTGAGGGGTTCGTCGACGAGCCGGAGTGGGTCGACCAGGTGCTGGACGAGCCTCCCGTCGTGGCCGCAGAGTCCACGACGGCGACCTCGGTGACCCTTCGGGTCATCGTCCAGACCGTTCCCGGCCGCCAGCTCGAGGTGTCGCGCGCGCTCCGAGCCCGTTTGCTGTCGGCGGCCGACCGCGAACAGGTGTCGCCGCTCGTACCGGTCCACGCCTCTGCCGACGGAACCGCAGGCAGCCCGACAGGCCCTTCGGCGTCCGGACCGCGATGATGGTCGCGTGACGCCCACTCGCATCCTGGTCACCGGAGCCAGCGGCTACGTCGGCGGCCGGCTCGTCCCCGAGCTGCTGCGCGCCGGATACCAGGTGCGCTGCCTCTCCCGATCCGCCGACCGACTCCGCGACCATCCGTGGGCGACCGACGTCGAGGTCGCGATCGGGGACGTCGGCGACCCTCAGGCGCTGGCCGCAGCGCTGGCCGGCGTCGACGTCGCC
>Ga0209798_10000365_pt1 | contig 26603 bp, 29 predicted proteins | sample DOMMetBare3Fresh_FD_187475 | JGI IMG/M metagenome (GOLD analysis project Ga0209798, IMG submission 187475) | Wetland sediment microbial communities from St. Louis River estuary, USA, under dissolved organic matter induced mercury methylation -... | ecosystem: Environmental > Aquatic >... | reverse complement strand
ATGATCGTGCCGATGTAGGGCGTCTTGAATCGCGGATGCACCCGCGCCAGGAACGGCGGCAACAGGCCGTCCCGCGACATCGACATGAAGATCCGCGGCTGGCCGAGCTGGAAGACGAGCAGCACGCTGCTCATGGCGATGACCGCGCCGAGCGAGACGATGAGGCGCGAGACGGCGAGCAGGCGCGGGGAGCCGTCCGCCAGGGCGAGCGCGGTGATCATCGGCTCCGGCGTACCCAGCTTCTGCCACGGCGCCATCCCCGTCATCACGAGGGCCAGGACGATGTAGAGCACCGTGCAGACCACCAGGCTCATGATGATGCCGAACGGCATGTCGCGCGCCGGATCGCGCGCCTCCTCCGCGGCCGTGCTGGTGGCGTCGAAGCCGATGTAGCTGAAGAAGATGATCGCCGCCCCGGCGCTGATTCCCGCAAACCCGTTGGGCGCGAACCCGCCGGTGGCGGGATTGTTCCAGTTCTCCGGCCGGATGAGCGTGCTGCCCACCGCGCAGAAGAAGAGAATGATGCCGATCTTGAGCAGCACCATCGCGTTATTGGAGTTGGCGCTCTCCCGGATCCCGATCACCAAGAGCACCGTGATGAGGGCGACGATGAGGAACGCGGGCAGGTTGGCGACGACAGGGAACCCGAACAAATGCGGCGCGGTGGAGAGGGCGGAGGCGAGATACTGGTTGGTGGCGTCACTCGCGCCGCCCGCCACCGCATCGGCCGCCAGATGGGCGGATCGGTAGTCGGTCGCGAGCCAGGCCGGCATCGAGACGCCGAAGTGGCTCAGCAACTCCCGGAAGTAACCCGACCAGCCGATCGCCACGCCGATATTGCCCACCGCGTATTCGATGATCAGGTCCCAGCCGATGATCCAGGCCACCAATTCGCCGAGCGAGGCGTACGCATAGGTGTACGCGGAGCCGGAGATCGGCACCATCGCCGCGAATTCGGCGTAGCAGAGCGCGGCGAATCCGCACGTCAGCGCGGTGAGCAGGAAGGAGAGCACGATGGCCGGGCCGGCGCCGGGCCGCAGCGGGTCGCCCACGATGGCGGTGCCGGTGGTCGCGAAGATGCCGGCGCCGATCGTGGCCCCGATGCCCAGGGCGGTCAGGTGCCACTTGCCGAGCGAGCGCTTGAGGCCGCCGCGCTCGAGGATGTCGTTCTCGCAGTCCTGTACCGATTTCCGGATGAAGAGCCGGGTCATGAGGTCCTCGGTGCGGGGAACATCGTGCGGCCGCGGCGTCACATCTCGCTTACGAATCCCGCTTGCCTGGCAGCGTGAAGATGACGGTCGTGGTGCCGGCGACCCGGGTCCCGTCGGGCGCCCGCGCGGGCGTGAAGCGGAACGCCCGGATCACCTCGTCGAACTTGCGCGCGTAGTCGCGGTCGCCGATGGCGGGGTCCACCTGATAGCGTTCGACCTGCCCGTCCACCCGCACCCAGAAGGTGACCGCCAGCGACGCGCCCCGCAGCTCCTTCGGCGGGGTATCGAACGGGAAGGCCAGGTCGCGCAGCTCCGGCGGGCGAATGGCGCCCCCCTGCCCTCCTCCACCGATGCCAGGCCCCACGCCCGCCCCCTGCCCGGGCCCGATGCCCTGACCGACTCCGCCACCCGTGCCGCCGCCCGCACCGGGTCCGGCTCCCGGTCCCGGCCCGGCTGCGCCGGCCGCCGATACGGGTGGCTGGGTGTCGCTCGACTGCGGAGGAGGAGTGGAAACCTCGGCCGCCGTGGTGGGCGGGAGCACAGTCGGGGCCGGCCTCGGCTCGGGTTCGATGCGGGGGCGCGTGACCGGCGCCGTGACCGCCGTCTGCCGGGGCGTTACCGACCGGGGGGGCGGCGGCAGGGTAATATAGGCCACGCCGGCACCTCCGCCACCACCGCCCCCACCACCCGGCGCGAGCGCCGGATCCCCAGGAGCCAGCGTGCGCGACCAGAGCCGCTCACCGCTCCGGACGGCCAGTGCGATGATCAGGGCGTGGAGCAGCACCGAGAGCAGCAGTCCGCCGTAGCGGCGCCGCGGGGAGGGGAGCGAGAGTTGGAGCGGACGTGGCGCGTGCGTAGGGCCCTCGGGATCGGACGGATGCGTCGGAGGCGAAAGATAGCGGACGGCGTGCAGCTCCTGTCCGAGAGACGCGCCGCGGCCCCCCGAACGCACGCGCGGGGGCCGGTTCCCGGCCCCCGCGCAAGCATGTCCGAGACGACTCCCGCCTACTGCGCGTTCGCCTCCTGCGGCGTGAAGCCGATGATCTGGACCCCGGCTCCCCGGGCCACGTCCATCGCCTCGACGACGTCCTGGTAGATCCGGTTGGGGCCCGCCTTGATGAACAGCAGCTTGGCCGGGCGCTGATCGTAGATCGCGTGAATCTGCGTGTCGAGCTGGTCCCTGGGGACCGGCTGACCGTTGATGGCGTAACTGCCGTCGTCGCCCAGCTCGAGCACGATCTGGCTGGGCGGCGCCTTGGTGGTCGCGGTCTCCTCGGGCGGCGGCACCTGCACGTCCAGCGCCATCCGCGACAGCGGCTGCGTGATCATGAAGATGATCAGCAGCACCAGGAGCACGTCGATCATCGGGGTCACGTTGATGTCGGACTGCACACCTCCGCTGGGCCCTCCGGTGCTCATCGCCATTACTTCTTCTCCTTCTTCTCGCCGGCCTCGAACAGCCCGGTGTTCCGTGGCTCCGTGATGGCGGCCATGACGCGCACGCCGGCGCGGCGGGCGGTCTCGACGGCTTCCTGGATCTTGGCGTACTTGAGCTTGTTGTCCGCCTTGAAGTACAGGATCTTGTCCTCGGTGCGTGCCGAGTAGATCGAGCGCAGCTGGTCCTCGAGCGTCCCGGCCGGCAGGGCGCGGCCGTTGAGGAAGTACCGGCCGGCCTCGTCGATCCCCAGGACCACCTCGTTCTCGCCCTCGGGCCGCGGGTCCAGGTTCTTGCCCTTCGGCAGGGTGGCCTTGAATCCGGCGGCGATCAGCGGCGTCACGATCATGAAGATGATCAGCAGCACCAGCATGACGTCGATCATCGGCGTCACGTTGATGTCCGCCTTGACCGAGCCGACCCCGGCGCTACCCGTGGATATGGCCACTGCCGGTCACCGCCTTCTGGGCCTGGAATTCCTTGGTGAAGATCGAACGCCCGAACTCGCTCCCCACGCTCTTGATCAGGTAGTCGATCAATTCCTTCGAGGTGTAGGTCATCTCGACGGTGAGGTTCTCGATCTTGGTCGTGAAGTAGTTGTAGGCCCACACCGCCGGGATCGCGACCATCAGACCGAACGCCGTCGTAATCAGCGCCTCGGCGATACCGGCCGAGATGCCCGCCAGGCCGCCGGACGCGCCTTGCGCCGCCATGCCCACGAAGGCGTTCACGATGCCCATCGTGGTGCCGAGCAGTCCGACGAAGGGCGCCGTCGAGCCCACCGTGCCCAGCACGCCCAGGCCCCGCTTGAATTCGGAGAGGACGATCAGCATCTGCCGCTCGACCGCCCGCTCGGCCGAGTTGATGTCGGCCGCGGTGATGGTGGCACGGTCACGCAGCAGGGGCTTCACTTCCGCCAGGGCCTCGCCCAGGACGCGGGAGACATGGCTCTTCTTGTTCTTCTCGGCCAGCGAGATCGCCTGGTCGAGGTTCTCCTCCTGGATGGCGCGCGAGAACAGGGGCGCGAACTTCCGCGTCTCCGACTCGCTCCGCTTCAGCTGGACCAGCTTGGTGAACACGATGGTGAGCGAGTAGATGGACATGATCGCCAAGACGAAGACGACGCCCTTGGCGAACCAGCCCATCTGGGCCCACAGTTGAAGCAGATCGAGACTCATGTAGCCTTGCCTCCTGGGCAGGTGAATGTCTTACTGGCCGACCTTGAACGAGATCCGCTGCTGAACCAGCTGACGAACCGGCTGGCCCTTGAACTTGGCCGGCTTGAACACGCCCTTGCTGATCGCTTCCCTGGCCGGCTCGACGAACGCGGGGTGCGTCGTCTTCATGACCTTGAACGACCCCGGCTCGGCGTGACCGGTCGTATCCACCACGTACTGCAAGTCGACGGCGCCCGCGATGCCCGCGCTCTGGAGCACGGGCGGGTAGCGGGGTGTCGGGATCGAGATCGGCTGGACGGGATCGTCCAGCTGCGCCTCCAGGAACACCTCGCCTGACACTTCCACCGGACCAGTGCCGCCCACGATGCCGGCCGCGATGCCGCCCTCGACGCCCTTGCCCGTGAAATCCTTCGGATCGAAGGGCTTCTGGCTCAGATCGACCGGCGGGATGTCCTTTGGGATGTCGGTCGGCGCCACCACCGTCTGGAACCCCTTCGGCGGGGGGTTGGCGGACACGATGACATCGGGTGGGGGCTGGTCAGGCGGCGGGGGCGGCGGCTCGGGCGCCTTCAGGAACACCATCGTGGTGTCGATCGGGCGGTTGCTGATGGTCTCCGCCACACCCTGCGTCGCCTTGACAGCCCCGAAGATGAGGCCGCCATGGACCAGCACAGACAGGATCGTCTGTCCGATGGTCCGTTGACCCTTCTGCTTCGACTCGATCAGGTTCTCGAACACGCAACTACCTCCAGGGGGAGGATGATCGTGCCCGAGAAACTACAACCAGCCCCATGACTGGCTAGTAGCCCGAACATGACAATTCCATGACAATGGAATTAGGCGTTCCGGGCGGTGGAGATCCAGAACGGCGGCGGGACGCGGCGGGGGGAGGAGCAGGCCCCAGTCACCCTGAGCGCAGCGAAGGGGGCATGATTCGGGTCATGCTCCCTTCATCTTGTTCAGGGTGACGCAGGGGCCACCGCAGGCGCGACCGCCCGCGGCAGCCGCACCGTGAACACCGTCCCGCGCCCCGGCCGGCTCTGCACGGTGATGGATCCCCCGTGCGCCTCGGCGATCCACTTCGTGATCGCGAGGCCGAGCCCCGTGCCGGGCCGGTCGCCGGTGCGTGAACGCGCGGGATCCGCCCGCCAGAACCGATCGAAGATGTGGGGCAGGTCACCCGGCGCGATGCCGACGCCGGTATCCCGCACGGTGAAGCTGGCCGCGAAGTGCTCGTCGGCAAGTGTCAGGTCGATCGTGCCGCCTCGCGGCGTGTACTTGATCGCGTTGGTCACCAGATTGAGCAGCATTTCCCGGATCCGGTGACGGTCCACGGCGAGGTGCACCGCGTGGTCCGGCATCGTGCTGGTGACGGTGATTCCGGCGCCCTCCCCCAGCATGCCGGCGGTCTCGACGACGTCCCCCAGCAGGTCTCGCAGGTCGGACGCCTCGAGCGCGAGCGGCGCCCGGCCCTCGTCGGCGCGGGCCAGCGTCAGCAGGCTCTCGACCAGCTCGGTCATCTCGTTGATCTGGTCCAGGGTCTCGTCGAGCGACTGGAGGATCTCGGGGGGGACGCCCGGATGCACCAGCGCCCGCTCCACGCCGGCCCGCAGCACCATCAGCGGGGTCTTCAGCTCGTGGCTCGCGTCGGCGGTGAACCGGTGCAGGCTCGCGAAGCTCTCCTCCAGCCGGGCGAGCATCCCGTTGACCGTGAGCGCGAGACGGGCCATCTCGTCGCCCGAGCGCGGCACCGCCAGCCGGCGATTGAGGCTCCGGCCGTCCGAGATCGCCTCGACCTCGTCCATGATGCCCTGCACCGGGCGGAGCGAGGTTCCCGCCAGCCAGTAGCCCACCAGCGCGGCGGCGACCAGGATGATCGGGGCGATGATGAGCATCGACCGCAGCAGGTCCGCGGGGCCGAACGTCACCTGGTCCGTCGTGGTGGCCACCAGCAGGCCGCCGATCTCCGGACCCGCAGCCTCCACCCGGACCGCCAGGTAGCGCACGCTGCCAGCGCCGGCACCGAGGTTCACCGTGCCCGCGCGCTTGGGGGGCTTCAAGGTATCGAGCAGAGCGGTGAGGCGCTCCAGGGCGTCGGCGTTGAGGGTGCGGGCCGCCTCGGAGAGGGCGAGCACGTTGCCGCTCGTATCGGTGACGATCAGGTAGTCGCGCACCGCTTCGAGGTAGGCGCTGATGCCGGGGTCGAGCGACGGGCTGGTGCCGGTCGTCGTGACGATGCGGCCGAGCACCTTGTACGACTCGCTGAGCCAGCGGTTGGCGAGGTCCGACTCGAGCCCGAGCCGCTGGTCGAGCTCGCGCAGGCTCGACTGCCGCCGCTCGAGGTAGAGCAGCGTGCCGAACGCCATGATCGTCACCCCGAGCGCGACCGTGTACCACAGGGTCAGCCGGCGCCGGATGGTGGTCACGTCAGGTCTTCACGACGTACCCGACACCGCGTACGGTGTGCACCAGCTTGTGCGCGTGCCCGGAGTCCACCTTCTTGCGCAGCCGGTTGATCACCACATCCACGATGTTGGTGCCGGGATCGAAGTGATAGTCCCAGGCGTACTCGGTGATGAGCGTGCGGGACATGACGCGGCCCGCGTGGCGCATCAGGTACTCGAGCACCGTGTACTCCTTGGGGGTGAGATCGATGCGCTCGCCCGAGCGGCGCACCTCGCGGGTGGCGGTGTCGAGCTCCAGGTCCCCAACCTTGAGCAGCGGGGCGCGGATCTCCTTCGGGCGGCGGCCCAGCGCCTCCACCCGCGCGAGCAGCTCCTCGAACGCGAACGGCTTGGTGACGTAGTCGTCCGCCCCCGCGCGCAGCGCCTGGACCTTGAAGTCCACCGCGTCCTGCGCGGTGAGCACCAGGATCGGCGTGGTGGTGCCCCGGTCACGCAGGGTGCGCAGGACCTCGAGGCCGCTCATGCCCGGGAGCCGGAGATCGAGCACGACGAGGTCGTACCGGCCGCCCGAGGCGAGCCGGAGCCCCTCCATGCCGTCGTCCACCAGGTCGGCGTGGTAGTGGTGTTCCTCCAGCCCGCGCTTCACGTACTGGCCGACGGTGCGGTCGTCCTCGATGACCAGGATCTTCATCGGTGCACCGGCAGGTAGACGCGGAACGTGGAGCCGCGACCTGGCGTGCTGTCCACCTCGATGCGGCCGCGATGGTCCGCCACGATACCGTAGCAGATCGAGAGACCGAGCCCGGTGCCCCGCCCCGGGGGCTTGGTGGTGTAGAACGGCTCGAAGATCTTGCTCTGCTCCGCACGGGGAATCCCCACCCCCGTGTCCTGGACCTCGACCACCACCTCATCGGACCGCGCGGGATTCAATCCCGTCCGCACCGTCAGCTGCCCGCCCTGCTCCATCGCGTCGAGCGCGTTCAGCATCAGAGCCATCAGCACCTGGATGAGCTGCTCGGCGCTGCCGAGCGTCTCCGGCAGGCCGGGCGCGAGCGCGCGGGCCACCTGGAATTGCTTGAACCGCTGGTGGTGCTTGAGCAGGAAGAGGGTCTCGTCCACCACGGCATTGAGTGACACCGGCTGCTTGGGGGCCGTGGCCTTCGGCCGGCTGAAATCGAGCAGCCCGTCCACGATCCGGGTGCAGCGGTCCACTTCCCGGTCTATGATCTCCAGGTACTCCCCGATCGACCCGGCGGCGGCGGCGCCCGCCGGCAGCCGGCCCTCGATGGCGGCCACGCAAGCGCTGATCGTGGCGAGCGGATTGTTGATCTCGTGCATCACGCCCGCGGCGAGTTGTCCGAGGGCGGCGAGCTTCTCGCTCTGCATGATCTGCCCTTGTACCCGGCGCCACTCCGTCACGTCCTCACCGACCGTGATCACGTGGGTGATCTCGTCTCCGTCGAGCCGCATGGGGATCTTGCTGAGCCGGAAGAAGCGCGCCTCGCCGCCGAGCGTCACCTCCTGCTCGGTTTGCTGGATCTCCCCGGTCTCGAACACGCGGTCGAACTCGGCGCGGAGCTGCGCCGCGGGCTGGCGGGTCAGCACCTCGAACACCGGCCGTCCGACGACGTCGTCGCGCCGGAGACCCTGGGTGCCGGTCTCACGCTTGCGGTTCCAACTCTGAATGCGGTAGTCGCGGTCCACGACGTAGAGGCCCAGCGGCAGGCTGTCCACGATGAGGCTGGTGAACCGGCGGTGTTCCTCGATCTCGCGCGACTGCGCCGCCACCTCCCCCGCCAGGTCGGTGGACAGCTCGGCCGCCGCGAGGTAGAGCGCCAGGAAGTCCGCCACGACCGTGAGCACGTCCAGCTCGGCCAGGCCGTCCCCGAGACGGGCCTCGAGCAGGCCGAGCCGAGTGGCTTCGTGCTCCAGCGGGAAGCGGCGCCACTCGGGCCGCGGGGGGAGCGAGTCCAGCGACCTGACGGGCGCCGGCGGGTCCGGAGCGGGCGGCGCCTGCACCGGGCGGAACGCCGTGCTTCCCAGTTCCCGGAACCACACCGTCACCGCCGCCGCCGGCAGCCCGCGCCGGAGCGTCTCGGCCACCGCCGCGAGCGTCGCCTCGGTACCGAGCCCCTCGTTCAGGAGCTTGGCCACCGAGCCGACGAGCGCGAGCTCAGCGTGGTCCACGCGCTCCTCCGCGTCGGGAGGTCGTGGCGGCGACGCTGAGGATCCGCCACTCGCCACCGATCCGCCGGAGCACGAGGTGCTCGATCCATTCGCCATTCACCACCGACCCCGCCACCGGCTGCACCCGCCGGGTGGTGAGCCACACCGCGGCGAGGTCGCGGTCCTGCCGGTAGTCGGCGCGGAGCACGCGGACATCGAACCGCCCCGTATCGACGCCTTCCAGCCGGCGCGCGATCATGCCGAGCGCCAGGTCGATCGGGACCGCCTGATGCCCGCTGCCGGCCATGGGGAGCATCGGCCCCGAGTAGATCGCATCCGGCCAGAAGAGTGCACGGGCGCCAATCCAGTCGCGGTCGGACAGGGTGCGGGCGTAGCGCGAGACGAGCGCCTGCACGGCTGCCTCGTCGTGGCGGCTGCCGGTCGGGGTGTGATCCTCGATCCGGCACCCCGCGGCGAGCAGCAGGCCGAGGCAGAGCGCCGTGCGGCGGAGACGGGTCATCGAGATCCCTGGTGAGGTGACCAAAGCGTACACCGGCCAGGAGAGCCTTTCAATCCTGACGCCGGGTCATCTCCCACGCGCCACGAGGGCGACGCCGCCCCCACGGTGCCGCCGAAGCTCCAGTTCATGCGCTCGGCCGGATCGGGGACTGGACTGGGGATCGCGCCGGAGAAAGAACCACTCGACCGGGGATGGGGACCGAACTCGGCGAGTCAGAACCCGGCGGGGGGATCGGAGAGAAGCGCAGCCCCCCGCTCCTCTGACCGCCGGTGCTACTGGAGGGCGCGCAGCTGCTGGAGGAGCTCCGCGTTCTCGCGGCGGGTGGCCGGCGTATCCTCCACGAAGGTCCAACGGACCACCCCGTTCCGGTCGATCAGCACATAGGCCCGGTTGGAGAAGAACTTGTCCTCGTGCAGCGTACCGTAGCGCCGGCTCACGTCGCGCTTGAAGTCGCTGAGCAGATCGACGGCAATCCGCTCCTTGGCCTTGAACTCCTTCAGCGTGGCCACCGAATCGACGCTGATGGGAAGGACCAGGGCATTCGCGTCCTGGAATTGCGAGTAGTCCTCCGTGAACGCGCACATCTCGCGGGTGCACGTCTTGGTGAAGGCGAGCGGGAAGAACGCCAGCAGCACGTTCCGTCCGCGGAGCTGCGACAGCGTCACGTCGATGTCGGCGGTGGACGGCAGCGTGAAGTCCGGCGCGGGCGAGCCGACGGGCGGGAGGCTGCGCCCCGAACGCAGGGAAGGAGAGCCCACGCGGCTCAGGCCCCCTTCGCGCGGTCGTAGCGACGCCCGACGTCGGTCCAGTTGACGACGTTCCACCATGCAGTCACGTAGTCCGGCCGGCGGTTCTGGTACTTGAGGTAGTAGGCGTGCTCCCACACGTCGCAGCCAAGAATCGGCTGCTTCCCGCTCATGAGCGGGGTGTCCTGGTTCGGCGTGCTCTCGATGGTCAGCGCGCCGCGCCGGTCCGCGATGAGCCAGCCCCAGCCGCTGCCGAACCGCCCGATGCAGGCCTTGGCGAACTGCTCCTTGAACTGGGGCAGACCGCCGAACGTCTTGCTGACGGCATCGGCCAGCGCGCCGCCGGGCTCCTTGGCCCCGCCGGGCGCCATCATCTCCCAGAACATGGTGTGGTTGACGTGGCCGCCGCCGTTGTTGCGGACCGGAGTGCGGATTGCCTCCGGGAGCGCATCGAGGTTGGCGATGAGCTGCTCGACCGACTTCGGCTGCAGGTCCGGATGCGGCTCGAGCGCTGCGTTGAGGTTGTTCACATACGCCGCGTGATGCTTGTCGTGGTGGATCCGCATCGTCTGCTCGTCGATGTGCGGCTCCAGAGCATTGTAGTCGTACGGCAGGGGGGGAAGGGCAAACGTCATGACCGGCTCCTCAGGCTGGGACCCGCTGAATTCCGAGTGACTCACCCGGCTTAAGCCCGCGAAATATGAGTGTACCACCTGGAGGGGTCAACGAGCCCCTTGCCCCGCGCGCACGGCCGGCCACATTCCGCCCGTGTCCGGTGACTCCCCCTCGCTTCGCCCGCTCGAGCCGGTGCTGCTGGTCGATCGACTCATGCCGCTGCACGGCGAGCTGATCGCGCTGCTCCGCAGCCTGGCCGCGGCGGCCTGGGCCCGTCCGACCGCCTGCGCGCTCTGGTCCGTGCGCGACATCGCGGCACACCTGCTCGATGACGATCTCCGCCGCCTCTCGTTTCATCGCGACGGGGAACCCGTCCCGGCCCATACCCCGATCGGGAATCACGCGGCGCTGGTCGCCTTGATCAACCGGATGAACGCGGAGTGGGTCGCGGTGGCCCGCCGGATGAGCCCGCGCGTGCTGATCGAGTTGCTGGAGGTGACGGGCCCGAAGGTCGTCGAGCTCTTCCGCTCGATCGACCCGCTCGCGCCGGCGCACTGGTCGGTGGCGTGGGCCGGCGAACAGCGGTCGGCGCATTGGTTCGACGTCGGACGCGACTACACCGAGCGATGGCTGCACCAGCAGCAGATCCGCGACGCGGTCGGCGCGCCGCCGCTGACCGGCCGCGAGTGGCTCCATCCGGTGCTCGACATCTTCGTGCGCGCGCTGCCGTTCACCTACCGGGACGTCGCGGGCGAGGCGGGAGCGGCGGTGAGGATCGCGATCGAGGGGCCGGCCGGTGGCGACTGGACGCTCCGCCGCGACCCCGGCGGATGGCGGCTGTTCGTGGGCGCGGCCCCCCTGCCCCAGGCGACCGTGACGCTGTCCGACGACACCGCCTGGCGGTTGTTCTCGAAGGGGCTCAATCCGGACGCCGTGCGCGCACGGGTCCGGATCGCCGGCGATCAGGCGCTCGGCGGCGTGGCGCGCCGCGCGCTGGCCGTCATGGCCTGAGCGCCGTTCCGGCGGCCGAGCGCGGCCACCAGGCCGGCCGCGGCCAGCACGGTGTACACCACCTCCGCCCCGAGCCCGGCCGCTACGGCGAGCAGCGCTCCCCATCCCATCGCGAGCAGCGAGAGGAGGCGAGCCACCGCGGCTGGCCGGGGGAGGGCGTCGGGCCGTTCTCCCAGCAGTTGGAGCGCCACGGCACCGGCGAGCAGCAATCCGGCGCCGAGCAGCCCCGGGCGGGTCGCCGCCAGCAGTCCCACCCACGCCAGCCCCACGGCCATGGCGGCACGGCGGCCACCCAGCGCGGCATGCCAGATCCCGGCGACCACGAGCGGCATCGCAAGCGGCCGCCAGTGCTCCAGTCCGCCGGGCACCGCAGGGACGGCGACGCGTGCCAGCAGGAGCGCGCCGAGTGGCGCCGCGAGCGCCCCAGGCACCTGTCGGTGGAGCGGCCAGAGTCCGGCCGTTCCCCACGCGGCCACCAGTATCAGCGGGGCGAGGATCCGCTCGGCGGCCGGGCTGAACGGAAGCGAGCCCAGCACCGCGATGCGAAGCCCTTCCCCGCCGGCGATGGTGGCCATGAGCCACCAGGCGGGCAGGAGCAGGAACGCCAGCAACGGCGCCACGGGAACGGTCGGCCCTCCGGCACTCCGGCGCTGCAGGTGGCTGGACCACACCCCGAGGATCACTCCGGCAAAGACGACAGCGACGTGCGGGCCAGCCGCTGCAACCAGGGTCCCGGCCAGGAGGCCTGCGGCGCCCGCCAGCGGTCGTGCCGCCTCGGACTCGTCGCGACCGGGCGGCAGCCGGAGGAAGCGCCCGACGAGGAGGAGGAGCAGCCCGACGCTCGCAATGGCGACCATGGCCACGACAACCAGTCGGATCGGTGCTCCCGCGAGGAGTGCGCGCCCGGCCCATGCTTGGCCGGCCACGCCGGCGGCCACAGCAGCGGCCGCGGCCGCTCCCCCCAGGCGCGGGCCCCGGAGCGCGAGCACGGCGGACCACGCCCCGAGGACGACGCCCAGCGCGACCAGTCCGGCGTCCACCGCCACGAACCCCGCGGGAAGCCCCGCCACGGCCGCCCGATCGAGCACGGAGGTGGATGACGGTCCCGCCCGCAATCCCGCGAGCGCGATCCCCACCGAGGTGGCGGCAAGAGCCGCCGCGCCCCGGGCGCGTGAGGGCCGGAGGAGGGCCGCGCCCAACAGGATCAGGAGGAATCCGATCTCCATGGTGGCCATGTGATCAGGAGGGCATCGTGTGGATCACAAATTGCATCACCATGCGCTTCGACCACGCCTCCGAAGCCGGCGCGCGAGAAGAACGGGTGAAACGCCACCCGCGCAGGATATCTGCAAGGCACCTCGCTGAGGAAGGAATTCAATCCCCGTGACCGTCGCCATCGAAGCGCACTTGCCCCCGTCCGTGGAACCCCCGGCCGAGGGTGGCGCCGACCGCCGGCGCCAGCTCCCCCGGCGCCGCGTGTGGCGCCCCGCCACCGAGTTCGCCGTGGACCTCGGCACCGCCAACACGCTGGTGCTGGTCAAGGGCGAGGGGGTCGTGCTGAACGAGCCCTCGGTCGCGGCGGTGGATCAGGCCACCGGAAACATCCTGGGGATCGGCCTCGACGCCAAGCGCATGCTCGGCCGCACCCCGGACGGGATCCTCGCCGTCCGGCCGATGAAGGACGGCGTCATCGCCAATTTCGAGGTGGCGGAGAAGATGCTCCGGCACTTCCTGCGGCTGGTCATCGATCGCAACCTGTTCAAGGTCAAGCCCACCGTCATCGTCTGCGTTCCGTCAGGCATCACCGAGGTCGAGCGGCGCGCCGTGCGCGACTCGGCGCGGTCGGCCGGGGTCAAGCGCCTGCTCATGGTCGCCGAGCCGATGGCGGCGGCGATCGGGGTGGGCCTGCCGGTCGAGACACCGGTGGGAAGCATGCTGATCGATATCGGCGGCGGCACCACCAACATCGCGGTGATCGCGCTCGGCGGCATCGTCTGCGACGGCTCGATCCGAACCGGCGGCGACGAGCTGGACCAGGCAATCGTGCAATTCATGCGCAAGAACTACAGCCTGCTGATCGGTGAACCGACGGCGGAGCGGATCAAGATCCGGCTCGGCTCGGCGGTCCCGCTCCAGCCCGAGGAGGAGGCGGACGTGAAGGGCCGGGACCTGGTCTCCGGGCTGCCGAAGACCGTGCGGATCGACTCCGCGGGCGTGCGGGACGCCATCCAGGAACCCATCTCCCAGATCGTCAACGCGGTCCGTCGCGCCCTTGAGATGACTCCGCCGGAGCTGGCGAGCGACATCCTCGAGCGGGGGATCGTGCTCACGGGTGGCGGCTCGCTGATCCGCGGGCTCGACCAGCTGCTCATCGATGAGACCGGCCTCCCGGTCCGGGTGGACGGCGATCCGCTCACCTCGGTCGTCCGCGGTACGGGCCGCATCCTCGACGACTACGCCCGATACGGCAACGTGCTGACGACCTGAATTCTCCCCGGGCCACTTCCCGGGGACTCCAGTCCCACACGCCGGCGGTTGCGCCCACGGGCGAAGCCGTCGGCGTGCGGTCGTTGTGGATTCGGCTCCACAGTCCATGGGTGCGGCGCTCCCGCAGCGGCGAGTGCAACGCCTGTCTTGGTGGCCAGAGAGCGCACAGTTCGCGTCGGTAAGCCCCGCCTGAATCTCCGGTTATCCGCCCTGTCACAGGATCGTTCAGTCGCCCTGCCGGGATGGCATGCGTCTTTCGCCTGGTAAGGAAGCCGCCGCTCCCTCGATGGTGCCGTCGAGCGGCGTCCCCGGCCGCGGAGGTTCCGGTGCACTCGCCTCGTTTGTTCACGCTGACGCTCGGAGCGCTGACCCTGGCCAGTTCAACGCCAGTGCCCGATCCGCCCATGTCGGCGCCGGCCCCTCCCCCTCCCATTCCAGGACGGTGAGCATGAAGCCCGCGTCGCAAGTGCTGCTGATCGAGGACGAGGAATCCGATCGCCTGCTGGTGCAGGAGCTCGTGGCGTTGAAGGGAGGCGGCCGGGTGCACATCACCGAGGCCGGCGACCTGCAAACCGGCCTGGACCTACTCGGCTCCCGCTCGTTCGACCTCGTCCTGCTCGACACGAAACTCCGCGACGCCTCGGCGCTGTCGGCGCTCCGCGCGGTGGGTGAGCGCGCGCCGTTCACGCCGATCCTCTCACACCCGACGTTCCTGACGTTCGAGACTCAGCATGCCGCCCGGCAGCGGGGCCCGTGGGACGTCGTGGCGCGCGGGGAGCTGAATCCGATGTGGGCGGCGATGAGCGACCTGCTCGCAACGGCGACCGCGGAGAGCACTGCGGGGAACGGGCTTCAGCCCACCTGATCGGTATCGACCTGGCCAGTCAGGCGGCGGGAGAGGAGCGACCAGCTCATTCCCGCACCGAGCACGAGGCCGATAGCGACGAGCGCGATGTGCGCGATCGCCGCCGACCCGGTCGGGGAGACCAGGTGCTGCTCGACGAGGAGCCAGATGAGGCCGCCGCACAGTGCCAGGGCGAGGGCCGCACCCGTCAGCCCGATCGAGCGGCGGGTCGCCTGCAGGACCACCACCCAACCGATCGCAAGGACCACCCCCGCCAGAAACTTCAGCGCCGTGGAGCCCCCCGAGGGCTCGCCCATGCCGACCAGCGGTCCCAGCACCCAGTGGAAGTACGAGCGGCCGGTGGGGTTGAACGTGGCGTAGACCAGCACCAGTGCGCCCATGACCCGCAGCAGCAATCCCACCGGACCGATTCCCGTCCTGGCCATCCCCCACTCCTTCAATACAATGCGCGTGGCGTGAGCGAAGGCGGGCTTACGAGCTCTGGATCCGCGGTCCCCGTCGCCAGGCGGCCGTCTGCACGGCGATGCGCCAGCCGTCAAGTCCGCGAATGGGCGCCAGGTTGAGGAACATGAGGCAGTTCACGATGAAGATGCAGGCCGATAGCGCGAACAGGGGCGGCACCAGCCGGGGCATCCACGTCCAGTAGGCCACCACGGCGTGGGCCGCCAACAGATTGGACAGGCTTCCCGCGCCGGTGATGAGCGGGGCCCGCCACGAGCTCCCCGTTAGCCACTCGAAGTCCCAGTGAGCCGACTGCAAGGAACGGTGGTACCCCAGCTCCTCGGCGTCCCGGTCGACCAGGCGCACCTCGCCGTGCAGCGGGAGCAGCGCGACCCGCACGCGGCACCCACCGATCATACCTTCCCAGAGTACCGGCCCCCGCCCGAGCGAGACCGCCCAGACGCGGACGCCCAGCAGCCGTGCCGTCAGCGCGTGAGCAAGCTCGTGCAGCAGCAGCGCGACCCAGGCCGCGATGAAGACGAGGAGGACGACCCGGACACCATAGGGCAGTCGGGTGAACATCCAGATCCAGTGACTCGGCCCATGGTGCTGAGGATGCATTGATCGTCCGTTCGGGGAGCAGTGGAACAATCTAGCGGAATCGATGACGGCCATTGACGGACATTGACAGATGCACACATCGCGGCTCGCGCGCAATCCCTCTGTCACCCTCGGGCCCCGGCATGGTACGTTTCCGCCCGGAACCGAAGGGCGCATGGAGGTGTCGAGATGGGGATTGCCGCGTTGAAGCCGCTCGAATTGCGCGTGCGCCGCCTGCTGCTGTCGCAGGACCGCTCGTTCAGGGGGCACCTCCTGACCGGGCCGGAGGACGCAATCGAGCTGGGGCCGGCCCCCCGTATCCTGCTGGTTCGGACCGAGCGCATTGGGGACGTGCTCGTCAGCATCCCCGTCATCCGGGCCATCCGGCGCCGTTACCCGAATGCCACCATCGACCTGCTCCTGAGCACCGCCAACGCGGGCGTCCAGCCTGCGGTCAGCCCCTGGGTGAATCGGGTGTGGCTGTACCGCAAGCGGATCGGGCCGACGGTCAGCCTGATCGGGCGGCTTCGCCGCGCGAAGTACGACCTCATGGTGGACCTGGCGAACGGGCCCTCGGTCACGTCACGGTTGCTGGCGTCCTGGTCCGGGGCCGCGAAGGTGCTCGGCGTGCTGCACGAGCAGGCGGGGTTCCTCACCCACGCGGTGCCCCTGCTCGACCGGCGTCGCACCCACGTCGTGGACCGCACGGCGCAGCTGCTCCTCGCGTTCGGCATCGACCCCGCCGAGGAGGACCTCGCGCTCGAATACCGGCTCAGCGAAGCCGACCGGAGAGCGGCCGAAGCCCGTCTGCCCCCGATCGGATCACCCTACCGGCTCGGGGTGAACGTGTCGGGCCGGGGACCGGCAAAATACTGGGGACGCGACAACTTCGTCGCCGCCATCCAAGCGATCCGCCGGCTCGACCCCCGGTTCTCGGCAACCGTCTGCGGCGCCCCCGAGTATCGGGAGGAGGTCGCCGCCATCGCTGAGGCAGCCGGTGCCGGTGTCGTCCCGCCGCTTCCCAGCTTCCACGAGTTCGCCGCCGTGATCAACGCGTTCGACCTGCTGCTTACGCCGGACACCTCCGTCGTGCACCTGGCCGCTGCCTGGCGCATCCCGCTGGTCGGCCTCTTCCGGGCCGAGCCGAACACTTTGCCCTGGCTCCCCTACGCGACGCCCCACCGCGCCGTCGTGCACGCCGGACCGCTCGCCGGCATCCCGCTCGATCAGGTGATCGAGGCGATGGCGAGCCTGATCGGCGAATGCTTCGGGGCGCCGTCCCCGGCACTAGAAACCCCCGCGCTCCCGGGGAAGCGCGGGGGATGACTGCAACGAGTGGAGCGTACCGGGATCGAACCGGTGACCCCCTGCCGGAGGCCGCCTCGGCATGGCGGCGAAGGGCCCCGGCCACGGGCCCGGGTCGGGCGTGATGCAGCAGGAGCGTCGAGCTATTCGCCGGTACATGGGGTGAAAAGAAGCGGCGGCAGCGGCGCTGACAGCCCTAAAGCAGTCTCACCTGAGCTTCAGCCTCCCTTCATGGCGACTCGGCTAGTGTAGGTTGGCGGCAGCGCCCGCCGTTCGGGTGGCCGCCCTCCGAGGCAGCAGGGTGCGGGGCGTGGGCGGCCACATTGCGGTTCACGGCAGTCGGTCTGGAATGGAGGAACGGGTTATGTTCGTCGCATTGGCGGTCATTCTACTTGTTGCCTGGGCCCTCGGGTTCGGGGTCTTCCATGTGACTGGGGGACTGATTCATCTCCTGATCATCCTCGCGCTGATCTCGGTGATTGTGCACTTCGCTCGAGGACGGAGCGCGGTGTAGGCCAGTACGCGAGAACACCGCCGGCTCTACGCCGCGAGTGCCTCGAGTCGTGGCAGCACGTCTCACCGACTATTCCGAGGAGGAGTGTCATGAAACCCAGTACCCGGGATCAGGCGAAGGGGAAGTTTCACCAAGTGAAGGGCCAGCTCAAGGAGGAAGCCGGGAAACTCGGCAAGAATCGCGAGCTGGAGGCCAAAGGCAAGATCGAAAAGGGAGTCGGCAAGGTTCAACAGAAGCTCGGCCAGGTCGAGAAGCTATTGGGGAAGTAACTGTGGGGGAAATCGCTGTGGATGTTGCGAGAGCTCTTCCTCACAGCGCCACGGTCAGCTCCGATCCGCCGCCCGTTCTGCCTTGGTAGCGACACCCTCCACTTGTGCATGGTTGAGGTGGCGGCTGATTCGCTCGGCGTGGGTCGGGGGCCGCGTCCCGCGAGCGGGCTTGGCCGCGACGACATCCTCTCGAAGCAGGAAGTGGAAGAAGCGGCGGAGGGCGGGCACCTGTGTGCGCGCACCTCCGCCGGCAGCACGTGACCACGCTCACGCGGGAAACGACAACGTTTCGACCCCGCTGGTGCTGCGCCGCCGGCGCTTTGGTTCTCGCGCTGGCCGCCTCGCAGCCCGCGGCCGCGCAGGCCCCGGTACCGAGCCCGGCCGCAGCAGCTGCCCCCATGACCTCGCTTGCCCCCACGCTCGCCGCCACCCGCCTCGGCTTCTCGGCCGAGGACCAGGCGCCGCTCACGGTCAACGCGTCCGCTGCTCGCATGGGCCCTCGCGAAGGGTGGGTCTTCGCGATCGTGGGCGGCGCCGCGCTGATCAGCGGCCTCCTGATCGGCGGTGACGCCGGCACTGTGATCGCCATCGGCGGGGCCGGCCTCGACCTGTACGGCCTCTACATCTGGCAGCGGTAGCGAGCTGGCGGGACCGGCGAAGAGCCGCCGCTCTCGGGGCGCTCCGCTAGCGGGCCGTAGAGTCATATGCGGGATAAGACTTGTCCGGGCTGCGGCTGCGCGGCCCGGCCACCTGCGGCGGAGAGCCGAGCAGGCGCCCGATAGTGTCACGGCGCGGGCGCCCGCTGTGCGTCAACGGTTCAGATGCATTCCGCCCATTCCGCCCATTCCACCGAACAGGTACCAGACCAGCAGAATAAGCAGGACCACCCCGACGATCCCGATGCCGCCGCCCGTCCCCCATCTCCGATACCCGTAATAGCCGCCGCCGCCGCCGAACAGGAGCACGAGGACGACAATCAGCAGGAGCAGTGACATGGGAAACCTCCTTCTACGTTGCGAAGTGTTTCGATCGTATCACCTCGCCAGAAAGCTAATGCCGCCGAATCGGCGAAAGCGAACCGGCCGGTATTGGAGCCGTCAAGGCGGTGGAGACTGGATGGGCGCCTCGCAAATGACGCGGCGATGGGCCAACTGACCGCCGCCTTGTCGGCCTCTGTGACCGCGGCGAGCCGATCTAACTCCTCGTCGGTGATGGGGCGATACGCCCGTCCCTGCGCGCCTTCACCGCTGGCCTCGCCGCTCCGGCCGGGCGCATCGAGAACGAGCCGCATTGACTCGGAGCGCATTCGCCCACTTCGCAAGCACGTCGATGTCAATGCCGGATATCTGCCGAATCTTCGCGTAAGACCCAGAACATCATCGACGAGTATCCCCACAACACTGTATCATGGACCTACTGCCATGTGGGAGGCCCATCCGCCTTGGTCGCGGCGGATAGCTCGGGCGCCAAAGTGTAAGTCACGAACGGCCGCTTTCACCTGCCGGGTTCTGGCGAGGAGCGGGGCGAAGGTGAGACCTTGCAAGCGAGGTGTGGGGGATCTTGAATACGAGCTCGACCCAAGCGCGGTGCGACTCGGGCCGCACGGAGCTACGCGATGTCACCGGACAGCACTCCTACCCAACCGGCCCTTCCCCATCACGAAGTCCAAGCGCCAGAGTTCGGTCTGGTGGACCAGGCGGAGCAATTAGCGCAGGAGATCAGCCGTCTGTCCGAGGAGGCAGACAGGGTTTCTGTACTGAACCCCCTCAACATCCTGAACCTGCGCCGCATCGAATCGAAGCGCGCCCTGCTTGCACCTCGGGTGAGTCAGAAGCTGGGAGAAGCACTCGGTGCCCTCCGAACCGCCGTCGACACTGCGCCGGGGCTGACGGGCGGGTTCCTTCAAACCTGGTCCCTCGGGCAGGCGCTCGCGGCCACTCTTCTGCTGCAGAATCAATGGTATCTCCTGGTCGGAACGCTGGATCGCAAGAAGACGCTGACGGTCGCCGTGCTCAGCATCTACTTGTCGGTTCCCTCGGTCCTGATAACACTCGGGCTGCGCTTGCACTTCGGATGAGTCAGGAACTGGGGGAGGGTTCGATTGATCTTGCCCCCGAAGAGTGTCACCGGCGCTCGTGGGGTCCTCGGGGCCTTTAGACCCCCCTCGCGGAGGAGACACCCTTTGGGCGCCTTCGCAAGCGGGGTGAGACGGACAACGTGGGAGCCGATGCGTGGGTGCCGCTCTCCGCGCCGCGAGCGGGACATCCCCTGGACGCACCACCACGCCTGAAGCCTCCTCCAGCGCACGGAGCAGTGCGCGCGTCTCGCCAGTCTCAGCGGGGACGATTGCCTCCCGTTCTGCCGAAGCTTGGCGACGGCGAGGAAGCACCTTCCCCTGCTGGACGTAGCTGGCGCTGGCGAATGGGAGTCGACGGCGACCCTCCTCGGCTGCCACACGCTGCCGGACGAGGCGACGCTTTACTGTGTGATGAATGGACCTGCGAAACCGCGGCGAATCAGCGGGCAGATGCAGCAACAACTGTGGCAGATCCTACCGCAAATACATGGAGCGTACCGGGATCGAACCGGTGACCCCCTGCTTGCAAAGCAGGTGCTCTCCCAGCTGAGCTAACGCCCCCGAGATCCTGCAGATGTTGGAGAATACACAGGGTCGGCGCCAGGAGGGAGGCCTCCGATGAAGGCCTCCTCACCCTACCCTCCCCGCACAACCCGGGCTCTCCACGCGTGGTCCGAAGGCAGGCGACTATCTTACGAGTGCCGCCTTCCAATCGGGATGGCGGCGCAGCGCGAACCCGAGGTGGAGGTTGTCATGCGATACCGTATGCTCGCCGTCGTCGTCACTCTCTCGGCCCTCATCGCGGGGACCGGAGCCGCGCAGCAGCCAGCGGACTCGGCGCGCCGTCGCCCCATGATGCAGAGCGCCGAGATGCGCGCGATGACGGACTCCGCGGACGCCCGGTTCGAACGGCTCGTCGCGACCATGAACGCGGCCAAGGGCGATCGCAAGGTCCAGGCGATGGCGGACGTGATCAACGAGCTCATGACCGAGCGGCGCAGGATGCGCGAACACATGCGGCAGCAGATGATGCAGAACGGGATGCGCCAAGGGGGCCCCGGCACCCCAGGGATGATGCACCCGCCTGGCGCCATGCCGCCGGCGGCCGGGCCCCGTCCCCCGAAGCCCGACAGCACGAAGCGGTAGGGACTGGCGAGAGCGGCCGGCGAGAGCGGCCGCGCGAGCAACGCACTCTTCCGGAGGCGGCTCGCGCGCCGCATCTTGGCCGCATGACCGAGATCGCCCGCCTGCTCATCGACGGCGCGTGGACTTCCGCGCGCACCCCCGCGACCCGCGAGATCCGAAACCCCGCCACTCTGGACCTCCTCGGTCTCGTTCCCGAGTGCGGGCCGGCGGACGTGGCGGCCGCCGTGGCCGCCGCCGCCCGCGCGCAGCCCGACTGGTGGCGCATCCCGGGCGTCGAGAAGGCCCGGCTGCTCCACGACTTGGCCGGCAAGATCCGCTCGCGCGAACGCGCGCTCTCGACGCTCATGACCCATGAGACCGGAAAGCCGCTGATCGAGGCGGTGGACTGCATCGAGTGGGTCGCGGCCTGCTTCGAGTACTACGCCGAAGTCGGCCGCCGGAGCTATGGCACGTCGATCCCGCCGGTGGCACCGCACCAGGTCAACTTCACGATCAAGGAGCCGTTCGGGGTCGTGGCCGCGATCGTCCCCTTCAACTTCCCGCTGCTGCTGATGGCGTGGAAGCTGGCGCCCGCGCTGGCGGCCGGGAACACGGTGGTCTGCAAGCCGCCACACCAGAACCCATTGTCCAACCTGCTGATGGCCGAGTGCTACGACGCGCTACCGAACGGCGTGGTCAACGTCGTCACCGGCGGCCCGGAGACCGGCGAGGCGCTGGTGGCGCACCCGGGCGTCGACCTCATCGCCTTCACCGGCTCCGTCGGCGCCGGGCGGCGGATCGCGGCGCGAGCGGGCCAGGAGCTCAAGAAGGTGAACCTCGAGCTCGGCAGCGTGGACCCGTTCATCGTGTTCGCCGACGCCAACCTCGACGTCGCCGTGCCCGGAGTCGCCTGGGCGCGTCTGCTCAACGCGGGCCAAGTCTGCACCTCTCCCAAGCGGGTGTACGTCGTCGAGGCGATCGCGGACGAGTTCATCCGCCGGCTCGAGGTCTACGTGCGCGCGCTGCAGGTGGGCGACCCGTCCGATCCGCTGGTGGACGTCGGCCCGCTCATCTCCGCGGAGGCACTGGCAACGGTCGAGGGCCAGATCGCCCGCGCGGTGGCGGAAGGCGCCACGCTCCGGCTCGGCGGCGAGCGCCTCCGGCCGGGCGGGCTCCCAGGCCACTTCCTCGCCCCGACGATCCTCACCGGCGTCGCCCACGGCTCCCTCCCAACCACCGAGGAGATCTTCGGGCCGGTGCTCGCGATCACGGTGGCCGCCGACGCCGACGAGGCGATCACCATGGCCAACGACAGCCGGTACGGCCTCGGCGCGTCGGTCTACACCAACGATCTGCAGCTCGCCATGCGCGCGATGCAGGAGATCAAGGCGGGGACGTTCTGGATCAACGACCCGCTGACCGACAACGACGCGGGCCCCTTCGGCGGGATGAGGTGGAGCGGGATCGGGCGGGAGCTCGGCGAGGAAGGGCTGGACGCCTTCCGCGAGCCGAAGCACGTGCACCTGGATTACGTCATGGAGCGGAAGTCCTACTGGTACCCGTACCGCGATCGGCCGATTCCGGCGCACCCGGCGGGGAGCGAGTCACCCTGAACCCTTCGCTGCGCTCGAGGGCAAGCTCCGCGAAGGGGCCATGCCTCAGGGCACGCCGCCTTCGCTCCACTCAGGCTGACTCCGTACCCCCCACCCAGTCCCGCGGCTCCAGCATCGCCATCAACTCGGCCTCGAATGATCCCGGGGCGTATACCGGCGCGTACTCCCACGAGGCGAGTGGCGGCAGGCTCATGAGCACGCTCTCGATCCGCGCGTGGGTCTGCAGCCCGAAGACCGTTCCGCGGTCGTGCACCAGGTTGAACTCGACATAGCGGCCCCGGCGCGCGAGCTGGAAGCGCCGCTCCCGCTCGCCGTATGGCAGCTCTCGGCGCCGCTCGACGATCGGCTCGTACCCGGCGGGCAGGGCGCTCCCCACATCCCTGACGAACGACACCAGCTGGCCGAGGCCGAGCCCGCTCTCTCCCTCCCGCAGATTGTCGAAGAACACGCCGCCGATGCCGCGCCGCTCGTCGCCCCGGTGCGTGTTGACGAAGTAGTGGTCGCACCAGGTCTTGAAGCGTGGGTAGAACGTCGGATGGTGCCGGTCGCAGATCGCCTTCAGGGTGCGGTGGAAGTGCACCGCGTCCTCGGGAAACGGGTAGGTGGGCGTCAGGTCGGTGCCCCCGCCGAGCCAGACGTCGAGTGGTTCCCCCGCCGGGTCGGCCAGCTCGAAGTAACGCACGTTCAGGTGAACCGTGGGCACCATCGGGCTTCGCGGGTGCACCACCAGGCTCACCCCGGTCGCGTAGAACTGCGTCTCCTCCCCGCTCAGCGCCCGTGCGCCGAGCCGCTGCGCCGCGCCGGCCGGCAGTACCCCGCTCACCGCCGAGCGGTTGATCCCCGCCTTCTCGAAGGTCGTCCCTTCGGTCAGCACCCGCGCGACGCCGCCGCCGCCGCCCGGCCGGTCCCACCGGTCCTCACCGAACGCCCCGCCGCGGTCCAGCCGAGTGAAGAACGCCGTGGTCTCGTCGTGGAGGCGCACCATGAGCGCGGCGACCTGGTCGCGGACCGGGGACGGGGTCACGGTGCGCGCCACTCCTTGACTGCGTCCACGAACGCCCGCGCGTGCTCCACCGGCACGTCCGGGTTGATGCCGTGGCCGAGGTTCGCGATGTGGCCCCGTCCGCCGAAGGCGGTGAGCATCTGGTGGGTGCGCGCCCGGATGGTGGCGGGCGGCGCGTAGAGCCAGCACGGGTCGAGGTTGCCCTGCAGTGCCACCGGCCGTCCCGCGAGACGGCGACGCGCGTCCGCCGCGTCGGTCTGCCAGTCGATGCCGATCACGTCGGCGCCGGTCGCGTCGGCGATCTCCTCGAGCGCCCATCCCGCGCCCGGCGCGAAGGCGATGACCGGCGCGCCGGCCTCGCGCGCCGTCCTCACCGCGGTGGCCAGATACGGCAGCGCGAATTCCCGGAAATCGCGCGGCCCGAGGGCGCCGGCCCACGAGTCGAACAGCTGCACCGCCTGGGCGCCGGCCTGCACCTGCGCCGCGAGGAACGACCCCACGGCGCGCGCGAGGCGCTCGAGCAGCGCGTGGGCCCGCGCGGGGTCCTGCACCAGCAGCCGCTTGGCGTGGGTGAACGACTTGGAGCCCTGCCCCTCCACCATGTAGCTCATCAGCGTCCAGGGCGCGCCCGCGAAGCCGATCAACGGCACCCGTCCCGCGAGCTCGCGGCGCGCCAGCCGCAGCGCGTCGAGCACGTAGCGCAGGTCCTCGGTGGGGGAGACGTCGCGCAGCCGGTCGAAGTCGGCCGCTGCACGCAGCGGGTGATGGAATCGGGGCCCCACCCCCTCGTCCACTGAGAGCGCCATCCCCATCGCCTGCGGGACGACGAGGATGTCGCTGAAGATGATCGCCGCATCAACCCCGATCAGGTCCACCGGCTGGAGCGTGACCTCGACGGCCAGCTCCGGCGTGCCCACCATGGTGAGGAAGTCGGCGCGCTCGCGCACCGCGCGATACTCGGGGAGGTAGCGGCCTGCCTGGCGCATCATCCAGACCGGCGGCCGCTCCACCGGCTCGCGCCGACAGGCACGGAGAAAGAGATCGTTCATGCGCCTCTGTAGAGAGTCAGCGAGTGGCCAGCAGGAAGCGAACGCCGGCCGCAAGGGCGCCCACCGTCGGCTGCGGCGCGACGGCAGCCGGCGGCCATCCGGCCACGCGTGCCGCGGCGGCGGTGGTCGGCCCCACGACGAGCAGCGCCGGACGCGCGCCGGGTGGGCAGGCCCGCGCGAGCAGGTCGGCGACGCTGGGGCTCGCTACCACCAGTACCTTCGCCCGCTCAGCCGCCCGCCGCGCCGCCACCTCGCCGGCGAGCACCGAGCGGTAGCAGACGACTTCCTCGACCTCGATCCCGCCAGCCCGCAGGCGGGCGGGCAGCTCGTCACGCCTGATGTCGCCGCAGGGGAACAGCACCGGGCCCCGCACCCCAGCGGCGAGCAGTGCGCCCGCCAGCGCAGCCGCCGCACCCCGCTCGCCCACCGCGCGCTCGTCCGGCTGCCGGATCGGGCCCAGCAGCGGCCCGAGCGCCTGCGCGGTTCCGGGCCCCGCCACCCAGACCTCGGTGTGTCCCGACGGGATTATCCCGAGTCGGGCCACTCGGTCCACGAACGCCCGTGCCGACCTCGGCGACGTGAACGCCACCACCTCGTAGCGTGCAAGCTCCCGCCCGGCCGCATCCACCGGGTCCCAATCGAGCGGAGGCTCGAAGCTCATCAGAGGCATCTCTTCCACCGCAGCCGGAATGGCCCGCAGCGCCTCGACCAGGCCGGGGAAGGCCCCCGCCGATGCGGTGACGACGACGGGGCCCCGCATCAGGGCTCGGGAACGGCAGGCACCGCGGCGGCGCGGACTTCCGCGAGAATCGAGGCGGCCCCCTCGTCCAGCAACCGCTCGGCGAGGCCGGCGCCCAGGGCATCAGCCGCGCCCTCGTCCGCGACCGCCCCGGTCTCGACTCCCTCGACCCCGCGCTCTCCCCGAAGCGAGACGACCCGGCCGTGCAGCCGGAGCGTGCCCTCCGACGTCAGCTCAGCATGCGCCGCCACCGGCACCTGGCATCCGCCTTCGAGCGTCCGCAGGAAGGCGCGTTCCGCGACGACCGCGAGGGCGGTCGGCCGATGGTGCACCGCGCGCGCGGCGGCCGCGGCCGCCGCCGCGTCGCCGGAGCGGGCGGTCACCGCGAGCGCGCCCTGCCCCGGTGCGGGCAGCATCAGCTCGGCCGGCAGTCGCTGCCCGATGCGATGCGCGAAGCCGAGCCGGACGAGGCCGGCCGCGGCGAGCAGGATCCCGGTCCAGTCGGGGTTGGCGGCGAGCTTGGCGAGCCGGGTGTCCACGTTGCCGCGGATGTCGCGGATGTCGAGGTCGGGACGGCGGTGCAGCAGCTGCGCCCGCCGGCGGAGGCTGCCCGTCGCCAGCACGGCGCCTTCCGACAAGTCACTCCACGTGAGCGGACCCCGCCCGACCAAGGCATCGCGTGGATCCTCGCGCTCACCGACCGCCACGAGGGCGACCCCAGGAGGCAGCGTGGTCGGCAGGTCCTTGAGCGAGTGCACTGCGAGGTCGATCCGCCCCTCGAGCATCGCGTCGTCGATCTGCTTGGTGAACAGCGCCCGGCTCCCGATCTGCGCCAGCGGCACCTGCTGCACCAGGTCGCCCGTCGTGCGGATCTCGATCCGATCGGTGACGTAGCCGGCTCCGTGCAGCCGAGCGCGCACGTGCTCGGTCTGCCAGAGTGCCAGCGCGCTGCCCCGGGTACCGATGCGGAGCTGCGCCGTCAAGCGCCCGCCGTGCCCATGGCCGCGGGCAGAGCCGCCACCCGCGCGGCCGCCGCCTCACCCGAGGCGATCGTCTCGCCCAGCGATATGCCGTCCCGGTACGCGCCGGCCAGGGCCAGACCCGGGTTGCGCCGCTCGGTTTCGTCCATGATTTCCTTGAAGCGACCGTAAGCGAGGTCATACTGAGGGATGGCCTTGGGCCAGAACTGGAAGGCCCGAAAGGTCGGCTCGCCCTTGGCGCCGAGCAGG
>Ga0209798_10000364_pt1 | contig 26624 bp, 25 predicted proteins | sample DOMMetBare3Fresh_FD_187475 | JGI IMG/M metagenome (GOLD analysis project Ga0209798, IMG submission 187475) | Wetland sediment microbial communities from St. Louis River estuary, USA, under dissolved organic matter induced mercury methylation -... | ecosystem: Environmental > Aquatic >... | reverse complement strand
GCGCGTGGCGTAGACCGTGTAGCGCGTGCCGAGAACCGCGGCCAGCATTTCCTTGGTGCTGGTCTTGCCGTTGGTCCCTGTCACCGCGATGACCGGGCCAATGAGGTCGCGCCGGCGCGCGCGGGCCAGCCGGCCGAACGCACGCAGGGTATCCGGCACCTCGAATGCCACGAGCCCCTCGGGGACCAGGGTGCCCTGCCGGACGACCGCACCGGTGGCGCCCCCCGCTGCGGCCGCCGCGAGGTAGTCGTGCCCGTCAAATCGCTCGCCCTCGAGAGCGACGAACAGCGCGCCGGGCACGATGGCGCGCGTGTCGGTGAGGATCCGGCCGAAGCTGGGGCCGCCGGCCTCGGCCCCGCCGGCGGCAGGCAGCTCGAGGGCCGCGCGGACTTGCGCGGAGGTCCACCGGATCACGCGGACCCGCCGGTCGCCGCCCTGACAATCGCGCGCTCGTCGAACGGCAGCTTCTCGGTGCCCACTACTTGATAGGTCTCGTGCCCCTTGCCCGCCAGCAGGAGCGTGTCCTCCGGGCGGGCCTGTTCCAGGCCCGCCCGGATGGCCGCGAGCCGGTCGACGATCCGGAGGTGCGGCACGCCGCCCATCCCCTGCTCGATGTCGTCGATGATGGCGCCGGGGTCCTCGGTGCGGGGATTGTCGGAGGTGGCAATCGCCAGGTCCGCGCCCCCGACCGCGATGCGTCCCATGATCGGCCGCTTGCCGCGGTCCCGGTCGCCGCCGCAGCCGAAGACGACGATGAGCCGGCCTCGGGTCAGCGGCCGCAGCGTAGCGAGCGCGCGCTCGAGCGCGTCGGGCGTGTGGGCGTAATCGCGGAGCACGATGCACGGCACGTCGGCGATCCGCTCCATCCGGCCCGGCACCTGCGGCGACGCCGCGAGGCGACCCACGACCTCGCCCAGCGGCCGCCCGAGTCCGAGCGCGCACGCGACGGCAGCCAGCGCATTGGACACGTTGAAGTCTCCCAGCAGCGGGAGGGAGGCTTCGGCTGAACCGAAGCGGCCTTCCAGACGGAACCGGCTCCCCGACGCGTCCAGCGTCACACCGGTGGCCCGCACGTCGGCGGCCGGATGGAGGCCGAAGGTGACGCGGCGCGCGGGCGGCGGCATGGCCCGCCAGGCCCCGTCGTCCAGGTTGACCACCTCGACGCCCTCGAGGCTCAGCAGCGTGGTCAGCTTGAGCTTCGCCGCGAGATAGGCCTCCATCGTGCCGTGGTAGTCCAGGTGATCCCGTGTCAGGTTGGTGAACACGGCGGCAGCGAAGCTGAGGCCGTCCAGACGGCCCTGATCGAGGCTGTGCGAGGACGCCTCCAGGGCCACGTGAGTGGTTCCCCGCGCGAGGAGATCGGCGAGGGTCGCCTGGAGATCGATCGGCCCGGGCGTCGTGAGCGAACCCGCGGTCGAGTCCACCACCTCGCCACGCCCGTCGAAGGCGCCGAGCGTGCCGATGCTGCCCGCGCTGCCTGCCGCGTTGAAGAGGTGCCGGATGAGACCGGTGGTGGTGGTCTTGCCGTTGGTCCCGGTGACCCCGAGCAGTGTCAGCCGGCGGCCCGGGTGGCCGTACCAGGCCTGCCCGAGCACGATGGCCGCCCGGCGTCCGTCACGCACGGCGATCTCGGGCACGGCCGACTGCTGGGGACTCTCGACCACCACGGCCGAGGCGCCCCGGCGTACCGCGTCGCCCACGAACCGATGGCCGTCCGCCTGCGCTCCACGCACCGCCACGTACACCATGCCTGGGCGGATGGTGCGGCTGTCCGTGCCGACGCCGGTCGGCGCCGGCCCGGCGGGCGGGGCGCTGAGCAGCAGGTCGCCGCGGCGGAGCTCATCGAGCAGGTCGGGCCAGGCGAGGGGCATCAGGACTCCAGGATGGTTGATCGCGTGTGACGGCCCACCTACGAGTCACCCTGAGCCCTTCGCTGCGCTCAGGACAGGCTCCGCGAGCGAAGGAGTCAGGGTGACTCGCTCCCACTTCCCACGACGCTCCTCCCTCACTCCGCCAGCACCAGGACCGCCGAGCCGGGCCGCGCGGCCTCTCCGGCCGCCGGCACGGTTCGCACCACCCGCCCCAGGCCCCGAAGGCTCACCCGGAACCCGCGCCGGTGCAACGCCAGCGCCGCCTCCCGGATCGAGCGTCCCGCCACGTCCGGAACGGGCCGTGCAGCGGTGCTCGACCCCGGCGGCTGGTAGGGCAGCTCGACGACTACCGGCGGCGGGCCGGCGGGCTCGGCGGCGAGCGGCTGGCGGGCCTCGGGCGCCGCACTTTCGCGCGCCGCGAGGCGGCCGCGATCAATCGCTACCCGTCGCGAGGCCAGCGCCTGCTGCAACATCATCCGGGTCACCGGGGCGGCCGTAAGCCCACCGTAGTAGTTGCCGCGAGGATTGTCGATCTTGACGATGACCACGAGCTGCGGGTGGTCCGCCGGAAAGATGGCCGCGAACGACGCGGTGTACTGCCCGTGGACGTAGTGGCCATTCACGAATCTGACCGCGGTTCCCGTCTTTCCCAGCACCGAGTAGTTGGCGAGCTGGGCCATCTCGCCGGTCCCGCCCGCCCCCACCGCTTCCCGCAGAAACTCGCGCAGCTGCGCGGCGATCGCCGAGGTCACGACCCGCCGGACCGGCTCCGGCTGATGGCGGTAGAGCAGATTGCCGGCGGGGTCGCGCACCTCGCGCACCAGCGTCGGTGCGAGCAGCACGCCGTCGTTGGCGATGGCCGCGTAGGCCGCCGCGAGCTGGACTGGCGTGACGCCGAACTCATACCCCATTGCCACGCTCGCGCGGGTGTACATCGGCTGCCACCGGTGCGGCAGCGCGAGCATACCGCGGGACTCGCCGGGAAACTCAGCGCTCGTCGGCGTGCCGAAGCCGAAGTCGCGCAGCATCTCGAACTGCTCCTCCGGGCGAAGGCGCGAGGAGAACTTCGCCATCGCGATGTTGCTCGAGACCTGGATGGCATTCGCCAGCGTGAGCAGGCCGGGGTGAGCGTGGGCGTCGGTGATGCGCCGCGTCCGGCCGGTGGAGGTCGTCGGCATGTTCCAGACCCCCTTCTCGCCCGAGACGGCATCGGTCGGCTTGATGCGGTCGTGCATCAACAGCGCGGCCGCGGTGAACAGCTTGGCGGTCGAGCCCGGCTCGAAGGGGTCGGTAAACGTCGAGGCGCTCGGCGCGCCCCCGCTCGCCGCCTGCCGGGACGCGAGCGCCAGCAGCTCCCCGCTGTTCGGATCCAAGAAGACGACATCACCGCCCGCGGCGCGCATTTGCCCGATCGCGTCGTCGAGACCGCGCTCCGCGATCTCCTGCAGTTCCGCATCGAGCGTGAGCGTCACGTCGTTGCCCGGTACCGGATCGCGGGTCTTGCGGCCGGGCGAGTCGTAGCGCCGGCCGGCGCGGTCCTTCAGCAGCACCGCCTCGCCCGGCCGGCCGGTGAGCAGCGAGTCGAGCTCCGCCTCCAACCCCGCCGCGCCAACGGGCCGGTCAGGAGACAACCCCCCGATGATCGGTCTGGCCAGGTCCCGCGAAGGATAGAACCGCTGGAACTCGCCGGTCAGATGGATGCCCTTGACCGGCCGGAGCGCCTGGATTTGTGTCGCGTTGAACGGACCGTGGAGATAGATCCACCGCTTCCGCGCCTGGAATTCGCGATTCAGCGCCGGCGCCGAGACGCCGAGGTTGCGGACGAGGAGGACGAATGCGGAGCGAATGTCCTCCAGCTCATTGGGTGCCACGCCGACGCGATAAAACTCCTGGGTGATGGCAAGGGGGATCCCGTTGCGGTCGTAGAGCGCACCGCGGCGCGCGGGCAGCACGACCCGTTCGGTCCGCTGGCGGGCGGCCTCTCGCTCCCACCGTTCGGCCTCGACGATCTGGAGCTGAGCGGCGCGGGTCAGCACCGCCAGAATGCCCAGGGCGAAACCGAACTGGATGACGGCGATGCGGGCGGTCGGCTTGGCCATCAGCGTCCGACCGGGCCCGCGGGAGGCAGTGCGAAGAGCACGAACTCCGAATCGGCCGGCTCGTGCAGGCCCAGGGCCCGCTCGACGATCGGCACCAGCACCTGCCGGCTCGAGGCCACCCGAATGCGCCGCTCGAGATCGGCCCGCCGGGCCTCAAGGGCCATCCGCTCCTCGCGCAGGTCCCGCAACCGACGCGCCGTGCGGAACCCCGCCGTCTGCCGCGCGGTGATCGCCGCCAGCACGCAGAGGAAGACGAGCAGCCAGAGCATCAACCAGTGCCGTCCCTTAAGACGCATCGCCCGCCTGGAAGATCCGGAGGTGCGCGCTCCGCGCGCGGGGGTTCGCCGCCACTTCGGCAGGCTCGGGCACGATCGGCTTCCGCGGCACGAGCTGGCCGAGCGGGCGGCCGCGGCAGGTGCATACGGGCTGCCGGGGTGGACAGATGCAGGCGGCCGCCCATTCGCGAAACATCCGCTTCACCAGCCGGTCCTCACCCGAGTGGTAGGTGATGACCGCCAAGCGGCCGCCTGGCGCGAGGGCGTCCCGGAACGCCGGCAGCGCCGTCGCCAGGCCGTCGAGCTCGTCGTTCACCTTGATCCGCACCGCCTGGAAGAGCCGGGCGAAGTCCGACGGCCCGGCCCGCGGGCCGAGCGTGGCACGGATGGCGTTGACGAGATCGTCGCTGATGGCGAACGGGTGGCGGGCCCGGCGCCGCACGACCTCACGGGCCAGGCGTCGGGCCCGGCGCTCGTCGCCGTACTCGGCGAAGACGCGCGCCAGCTCCGCTTCCTCGGCGCCATTGAGAAACGCCGCCGCTGTCGGTCCCGTCATACCCATCCGCATGTCGAGCGGGGCACCCGGTCGGAAAGTAAATCCGCGTTCCGCTTCGTCCAGTTGCCGCGAGGAGACGCCGAGATCCAGCAGGATGAAGTCGGGCCGAACGGCGGCCACCACGTGCAACGCCTCGGGGGCGCTAAAGGGGGCCTGCAGGTAGCGTATCCGCTCGTCACCGAGGCGGCGGCGGCTCGCGGCGATCGCCGCTGGATCGCGGTCGATCCCTAACAGCTCTGCGCCGATCCCACGAAGGGCCTCCGCGTGGCCGCCGTCGCCCAGGGTGGCGTCCACCGCGCGACGCGCCCCCGCCGCGGCGGCGAGCACCGCGTCCAACAGCACCGGGACGTGCGGGGGAGTCGTTGGTTCGGCCATGTCCGGCGCTGGGAACGGAAACGAAACACCCCGTCCATAGGGACGGGGTGGCACGTTCAACCGAGAGAGCGGGGCTGACGGGGCTCGAACCCGCGACCTCCGCAGTGACAGTGCGGCACTCTAACCAAGCTGAGCTACAGCCCCATGGAACGGCGGGGTGAATATAGGCCGCCCGGTGCCCCCATGGAACCCCCTATTTGCAGTAGGCCTTGAGCATCGATGCGACCCGCGGCTTGTACTGCTTGATGATGCCGAGGTTCTTGTCCACCGCCTCCTGGTTCACCGACCGCCCGGCCGTCAGCGCGGTTTCGGACTCGCCGAGCAGGGTCTCCTCCTGCTTGGCCAGATCGCATGACTTCGTCTTCTCGGCCTGCGGGTCGATCTGGGGCACCTGGAACAGGGTCGCCAGTCCGAGCAGGTAGTTGGACGCCGGCCCCACCTTCCCGGCCGGGTTCGCGGCACGGACGGCCATTCGGAGCAGCTCAGCCGCACCGAGCAGGTCCTGCGGCTGCTGGAGCAGCGGGGCGGCGCCGGTGTAGAGCAGCGCGGCGGCGTTCTCCTTCGCCTGGGCGTCACCGTGCTTGATGGCGAAGTCGAGGAACGGCACCGCTTCCTTGGGCCGCTTGGCGTCCACCAGCGCCTTCGCCGCGGCGAGCGCCGGCACGACGTCGGTGGTGTCCTTGGCCATGGCCCGGTGGCTCACCGCGACGACGCTGTCGGTCTGACCCGTCATGGTGTAGGCCTTGTTCAGGTAACCGAGCAGCGTCGGGTTGTCCGGATACTTGCGGGTGCCGATTTGCGACCACTTGAGAAGGCGCGCGGTGTCGGGCTTCTCGCCCTCGGCGGCGGCGGCCGAGATCTTGGTGAAGAAGAGCGTGTCCGCCTTGGTGCTGTCCGTGGCGTACAGGGTCTCCAACGCGTCCACCGCGCACTTGAAGTCGCTGAGGAACAGGCAGGCGTTGCTCTTCAGGTCATACAGGTCGGCGTTGTAGGGATCGAGCTTGAGGCCCTCATCGGCCACCTCGAGCGCGGTCTCCGGATGGCCCGACTGCAGGAAGTACTTGAACAGCTCCTCGCGCAGCTTCTGGTTGGTGGGCGCGACTCGGAGCATCTGCTTGAAGGCCACTAGCGTGTTGGCGGTGTCGTTGGCCTGCTGGTACTGACTGGCCAGCATGGTCCAGGCCGGGAGGCTGAGCGGGTCGCCCTTGACCGATGCCTGCAGGTGCTTCACGACCTCCTCGCGCGGCGCCTTCTTGTCTTGCGCCAGCAGCGCCAGGCAGTACTCGCCGAGGCCATGGTTGGGGAGCAGCTTGATCGCCCGGCTGGCGGCATCGGCAGCCTTGTCAGCCTTCGAGGTGCGCTGGTCAACGCAGGCCTTGGAGTCGGCGAGCGACTTGACCGCCGGCTGGAGTGCGGCAGCGAGCCGCTTGCCGAAGGCCTCGGGGGTCTCATTCGCGTTTTGGGTCAGGGTGACCACGTTGCCGGCGTCGTCGTTCACGCCGATCAGCCGCGCGGTGATCACGTACCGCCCGCCCTCCGCCCGGTTCAGCGTCGAGTTGACCACGGATCGCGCCTGAATGTTCTTGGCCAGGGTGATGGCCAGAGCCGGGCTCAGGATGGCATCCACGGGATAGCCGTACTGCTTGAGGGCATCGTTCATCTGGGCCTGCTCGACGACCACGTAGTCGCGCCCGACCACGCTCTTCATCTCCTCACGGACCGCAGTCCCGATCTTCACGGCGGGCGCCGAATCGGCTGCCGCGAACGCGAACGGGTTGGCCACCATGAATCGCGGCGCCGTACTGACGGTGGTAGCCGAGGTCCGCGCCCCACGGGGGATGCCCTGGGCCGCGAGCGGCGAGAGGAGAGCACTCCCGACGACGGCCAGCGTCACGAGACGGAACAGGAACATTCCAAGACCTCCACAAGGGATGGGCCCCGGGGGGCCAGCAACGACCGCGCGGTGGGCGCGGATGCGAATGGGCGAAGAGGGATTCGAACCCCCGACATCCTGCGTGTAAGGCAGGCGCTCTGAACCAGCTGAGCTATTCGCCCCGGAGCCGCGCCACCCCATGTCCGCCCATCGGGGTTAACGCTATTGCGCAGGGAGCGTGCCGCGGCCACCGGCACGCCGCTAGAGCGCGATTCCGATCGGAAAGAGTACGCAGTATCCCAACACGAGCAGCACCGCCGCCGCGCTCGGGTGTCCGGCAGCCAAGGTCAAATACCCCGCGACCAGAACCAAGACGGCGGCGGCCAGAATCACCAGATTGCGGCGTGTGAGCAGGAACCGGCGCGGGGCCGGAGCGCCACCTGCCGAGGTCACCGATGGGCGAGAACTGGGCATAGCAGTGGAGCCTACCACCGTTCCCTAGTCGGGTCAAGTTCAGGCCCCTCCTCAGGTTCGGGGGTCACGTCCCACCCCTCGTCGAGCGCCTCCCGGCGGTGACGGTCAGCTCGGCGACGGCGGTTGACGAGCCAGGCCAGGACGGCCGCGACCACGAGCCATCCCCCCCCCGCGATGAGCCAGCTCCCCACGGTATAGCGACGCCGCACCCGCCGCTGCCATTCCTGCTCGAACCGGCTCAGGGATAGGCCGGTAGTCGCCAGCACCGCTCCATCGAAATCCTGACCCGCTTCGATCCGGTCGAGCAACGGCGTGAGCGTTCCGGTCGGGTTCCGCCGCGCCAGCTCGGTGACGGCGGAAACCGCCAGCGCGTACCCGGCGTCCGCGCTGGGGGCCGACCCCCGGAGGGCACCGTCCAGCGCCGTCAGCGTCGGGATCGCGCCGCGCACCACGGCCAGATTGAGCTCGAGTCCGCCCAGCCGCTCCCATTCGCCCGCCGCCCACGCGGCGTACCCTTCATCGAACCAGAGCGGGACCCGAACGGCCACAGCCTCGTGCAGGGCAAGGTGGGCCAGCTCATGACGGAGCGTGCGGGCGAGATCGTCCTGATCGGCGCGGAGGACGATGGTTCGGGCCCCGGGCAACGCGATCGCTGCTCCCCAGGCCGGGGCGCGGCCGGTCGTGAGCGAATCAAGGATGTGACCGTCCGGCACCACGATCAGTCGCAGGGGGCCCGGGTCTCGGCGGCCGAGCCCGGGCCACTCGGCTGGGCGGTCGGCGATGCGCGCGAGATCGGCAGCCACGGTCCGCTGCGCTGGCCAGGCGACCGCGGTCACGCGTCCGACCTGGACCGCGGACGGCGAGCCTTGAAGCAGGAGGGCGAGGACTAGGAGAGCAGGCTGCGCGGGACCTCACCCCCCGCGGCGGCCAGGCCGAGCATCTCTTCGCAGCGCTTGGCCCACGGATTGAACTTGTTGGCCTTGTGACCCTCGGCCCAGGTCCGCATCGCCTCGTCCCGCTGTCCGGCAAACCAGAGCGCGCGGCCGAGCTCGAAATGGGCTTCGATCAGGTTCGGCCCGAGCGTGAGCGTCTTCCGGAAGAAGGTCTGGGCGTCCTCGTACATCTCGCGTTCGAGATAGACCAGCCCGAGGTAGTAGTGAGCGTAGAGCGTGGCCTTGCGGTCATTGTCCAGCCGGATCGCTTTCGACAGGTGCTCGATGGCCTCCCCGAAGATCCGCTTCTTGAGGCAGATGTAGCCGACGTTGATCCGGGCCAACGCGTTGGCTGGCTCCTTCATCAGGACCCGGGAAAACGTGCCCAGCGCGTCGTCATAGTCCTCGTGGAGCATCTGTGCCCAGCCGAGCAGCGACTGCGCCTGGATCTCGCCCGGCGAGAGGGATAATGCCTTCTCCAGGGCCTGGATCGCGCCGGCATGATCACCGAGCGAGATCAGGCTCCATCCCTTCTCGATGTAGGTCGAGGCGCCGAGGTGGTCGGCGTGGACCGCCGGGCGGGCGCCAGTGAACTGGGGCGCGGTCGCCACTCCGGCCGCCGTCCCCTGCTTGTACCGCTCCACCAGGCCGCGGATGTCCTCCTTGAGCTGTCCCAACTCGGAGATGGCGGCGTCGACCCGCTTGAACAGCGCAATGATGTCGCGCTTCACGGCCTCGCGGTCGGCGGGCAGAGTCGCCGGGCCGAGGCGGGCTTCGATCGACTGGAACTGACCCCTCAGGGCAGCGAGCCACTGCTCACTCATCTCGCGTGCCCTCGATTCCGGTCAGCGCCATGCGCTCGCTGGACGAGAGCAGCCTGCGCGCATTCAAGATGATGATCATTCGGCCCGGTTGGGTGACGATCCCGGCGATGTACGCCGCCGCGAGGCCGCTCACCATCGGGCCGGGTGCCGTGATCGTGGTAGTATCCACGCGCATCACCTCCAGTACCTCGTCCACCAGCACTCCAACCCGCTGATCGCCGAGATCGACCACCATCAGGCGGGTCTCCTCGCGGATCGGCGCGGCGAGCTCGAACCGCTTGCGCAGATCGACGACCGGTACTGCGCCGCCCTCGTACGGTACCATGCCCTCAAGGAAGCCGGGAGCCTTCGGCAGCGGCGCGGGCGCGACGTGCCGGAGGATGCGCTCGACCTGCAGGATGTCGAACGCGAACTCCTGGGTGCCGACCCGGAAGCTCACGAGCTGAATATCGTCGCCTGGCGTAGTCATGCGGCAGAGATCTCCGTGATGCGTGCGCTGAGTGCCGCCAGATCGAGCAGGGGAACGAGCCCGTTCTCGGTGCGGGCCACCGCGGCGGCCCACGGCAGGCCGGCGCCGGTAGTAACGGGAAGACCGGCCTCGTACAGCACCGATTCCGCCTCCTCGACCTCAAGGCAGAGCCGCCGGCCGGACAGGTCGATGAGCACCCCGGTGTCGCTCCGCTCGGCGGGGCAGTCCACCCCGTCGAGAAGCGCGCCAAGGTGGACGAGCGGAAGAATGCGACCCCGCACCACCGCGACGCCGCGGACGGACGGGTCGCGCGAGGGCACCGGGAACGCCGTGCCGGGATCCAGCACCTCGACCACCCGATCGAGCGGCAGACCCACGAGGCGGCCACCGGCGCGGACCAGCAGGTATCCGGCTGCGCCGCTCACGGTTTCGCCATCCGGGCCAGCTCCTCCCCCACCCGCGCCGCGATCCGTCCGATCGGCAGAACGTGGTCCACGCCCCCCGCCTGCACGGCCGCGCTGGGCATACCGTAGATGGTAGCGGTTTCGCGGTCCTGAGCGATGCCGACGCCACCCGCGTCGCGAATCTCGCGCAACCCTTCGGCGCCGTCGCGGCCCAGGCCGGTCAGCACGACGCCGACCGCGTGCGAGCCGAAAATCCTTGCCACGCTCCGGAACAGGGGGTCCGCGGCAGGCCGGACCCCCCAGATCGTGGGCTGCTGGTCGAGCTCGAGGCACAGGCCGTCGGCCCGCGCGACGACGCGCATATGATAATCCCCCGGCGCGACGTACGCGGTATCGGCCAGAATCGGGATCCCGTGCTGCGCCTCGACCACGCTGAGCCGGCTCTGGGCCGCGAGCCGCTCGGCCAGGCTGCGAGTGAAATTGGGCGGCATGTGCTGCACGATGAGGACCGCCGCCTGCTGGCCCGCCGGGAGTTGGGGCACGACCTCCGCGAGCGCGCGCGGCCCCCCGGTGGAGGCCGCGATCGCGGCGCAGCGTCGAGCCCGCCCCGGCAGCGCGAACATCGCCTGCATGTGGACACCCCTCGTGGGGCGCGCCAACACCGGCATCCGCAGAATCGCCGCGCTCCGCACCGTTCGGAGCACGGCGAGGAGCCGTTCCGCGAAGCGGCCGATGGCGTGGTCGCTCCGGTCCTCCGCCTTGGCCACGAGGTCCACGGCGCCGAGCTCGAGCGCGCGGATCGCGGCCGCGGTACCCGGCCCCGCGTAGGAGCTCACGACCACGATCGGACGCGGCGACTCGGACATGATGTAGCCGATCGCACCGAGGCCGTCGAGTTCCGGCATCTCCAAGTCCATGAGTACGACGTCCGGCTCCTGATCGTGCACCTTCTGGAGGGCATCCATTCCGTTCCTGGCCGTGCCGACCACCCGGAACTCCCCGCTCCCGTCCACGACGTCGGTCAACAGCCGCCGGAAGAAGGGGCTGTCATCCACGACCAGAACGGTGCGGACGTCAGAGGATCTGGACGCCATGCGCCACCGAGTAGACCTCGACCCGGCCATCCGCCACTCGAAGCCGCACGGTGCGTCCATAGTCACCGCCGGTGGCTTCGCCCGTCAACGCCACACCGTGCTGGTAGAGGGTCTGTCGGCATGCCACCGCGTTCCGCTCGCCCATGTGGATGGTGCCCGGCGCGGCCAGCTCGGCGAACATGCTTGCGCCGCCCACCAGGCGGCCGGTCACGCGCCGCACGACGGCCCCCTGTTGGCCCATCAACTCGAGCAGCCGCGGGACGGCCGTCTGAGGAAACTTGGCCGGGTTGGTGTCGTGCCGGCTGAGCGCCGGGGAGGGAAGCAGCACGTGCGCCAGCCCGCCGACCCGCGCCGCCGGGTCGTGCAGCACGATGGCGACGCAGCTCCCGAGCCCGACGGTGACCAGCACGTCGTCCCCCGTCCCGATGCGAAGGGCCGCCACGCGCACGAGGAGCTCCCCGCCGCTCACGCCGGCCGCCGGAAGATCCGCTCGCGCGGGTCGACGAGGCTCAGGCGGTCGCGGGCGGGGCCGAGGAGTGTCTCCACCTTCCCGAGCACGAGAAACCCGCCGGCGACGAGGGAGTCGGCGAACGCCTGGAAGAGCCGCTCCTGCATGGGTCGATCGAAGTAGATCACGACGTTCCGGCAGAGAATGAGGTCGTAATCGCTCCTGGGCGGCCCCTCGCGGCTGAGATCGAGATGCCGCACCTGGACCCGGCGCCGCACCCGCTCGATGACGCGCCGCTCCTGGTTTCCTGGCTCGAAGTACGCGCGCGCGAGGTCGTCGGGCATCTCGGCCAACCCTTCGCTGCGGTAGCGGGCCGCCTGGGCGCGCTCGAGGCATACGCGGTCGATGTCGGTGGCGTCGACCGTCAGTCGGGCGAGCTCGTCCCCACGCCCGGACCGGTCGAGATGATCCGCGACCAGCATGGCCAGCGTGTACGGCTCCTCACCCGAGGCGCATCCCGCGCTCCAGACGCGGATCTCCGCGCGTCGCGCGTCCAGCAGTTCCGGCAGCACTCCGCGCCGGAGCAGATTCCAGGTCTCGGCGTTGCGATAGAAGCGGGTGACGTTGATCGTGAGCGCGTCCCGCAGCCGCTCGTACTCGTTCGGCGACTGCTCGAGCAGCGCTCGGTAGTCGTCGTACGTATGCACGCCGCAGGCCCGCATGCGCACGGCGATGCGCCGGCGGATGCACTTGTCCTTGTAGACCTCGAGCGAGAAACCGCTGGTCCGTGCGATCTGGCGCGCCAGCGCGGCGAATGCCACGTCGTCCGCAGTCATGGGACCATGTCGAGCATGTCCAGGTTGGCCTGGGCCAGCTCGTGGCGGGGATTGAGCGCGGTGGCACGACTCCAGCTCTCCCGCGCGGCCAGCTTGTCGCGGCGCTTGTAGGCGATGTTCCCCAGCTTGAAGTACAGGTCGTCGCCCAGATCCGGGGCGAGCTTTGCGGCCCGCTCGTACGCCTCACGCGCCTCGTCGTAGCGCCCGTTCCGATAGAGGATGTCGGCCAGGTTCTTCGAGATCTGCGGCAGCGAGGGATCCTCCGCGAGCGCCAGCCGCAGCGCGGTCTCGGCTCCCCCCACGTCGCCGGCCAGCTCCAGGAGCACGGCAAGGTTGTTCTGCAGCACGGCGTTCCCGGGAAAGGCCGCCGCCCCTGCCCGCGCCGCGCGCAGCGCACCCGGCGTGTCGTCGAGGCCGGCGCTGGCCAGCGTCGCCGCCCAGTACCACAGGGCCGGCGCGGGGGTGCCGCCCAGCAGCTCGAGCGTCCGCGCCAGCCGACCCTGCGCCACCTGGTGCTCGCCGCGCTTGAGCGCCACCACGCTCCACCCGAGCATGATGCGCGCGTCGTCGCGCGCCCGCCCGGCGGCGTCCCCGTAGGCGGCCTCGGCCTCCTCCAGGCGACCGAGCCGCTCGAGCGCATATCCCAGGTTGTGCAGCGCTGTCGGCCGGGGCCCGCGGGCGTCGGCTGCCTGGCGGAATGCCGCAGCGGCCTCCTCCCACCGGGCCTGACGCAGCGCGATCAACCCCAGGTAGAACGGCGCGCTGGTATCCGCCGGACGCAGCTCGGCGACCCGGCGGAACTCGCGCAGCGCCTCGTCGAGCATCGCCGCCTTGAAGAAGGCGATGCCGAGGTTCCGGTGCTCGTCTACCCGGCCCTCGGCGACCTTGGGCGGGGCCGCCACCGACGTCCCGACGCGGTGCGCGAACCCGGCCGTGATCAGCCCGAACAGCGCCTTGCCGACCTCGAACTCCGCCAGCCCGGACTCGTCGATGACCGCCTGCACGTCGTGCGACCCGTCGAGCAACGGCAGCAGTTGCAGTTGTTCGGCCGAGAGCGTCGGCGCCGACTCGCCCACGTGCGAGGGATCGACCGAGAAGATGAGGTCGAACGAGGGGATCTTCTTCTCGATGAGGCTCCATTCATCCACCCGCCGGGCGCCCTCCAGCAGCAGGTATTCGGGGTTGATCCGGACGAGGAAGTCCTCTTGCTCCGGCCGCACGCCGGCCTCGAAGTTGAACGTCCCCGAGGTCCAGGTGAACAGGTAGTAGACGGCCTCCTCGATCTGGAGGCGCATGTAGCGCTCGAGCTCCTCCCGGCTCAGCGCCCCGAGGCCGAGGAGAATCTCGCCCAGCTTCTGCCCGCGGTCGCCCTCCTGGCGGGCGATCGCCTGCTGGAGTTGCTCCGGCGTGATCCGGCCGCTCCGCATGAGAATGTCGCCCAGGCGGTCGCGACGGTTCACGATGGCGGCGTAGACGATGTGCCCTTCCTCGAAGTAGATGGTGCCGAAATTGTGGCGGTCGGCAAGCGCGAGGCAGCCCGTCCGGCGCCCGAGGAAGAGCAGCTGGATGACATCGGGGAGGCTCGCCTCCTTGAGGCTGCCCTTGATCGCCATCAGCGCCACTCCTCGATCACCCGGTCCGCCAGCCCCGGCCACTCCCACACCATCTTCTCGCGGCTCCGGGTGGCGGCCGCGCCCGCCGGCACGATTCCGCTCGATCGGGCTGCTGGCCGGCGGGAGGCGGGCGCGGCCGCCGCCGGCTCCTCCAATACCTCGCGTGCCAACGCGGCGCTCGGCGGCACTCCCCGCTCGGTCGCCGCCTCGAGCACGCGCTGGAGCAGCGCCTGTGCCGCCCGGATGGAGCCGGCTGGCCGGGACGCAACGTAGTCGGCGAGCTCGGGATCGGCGGCGCCGAGCTTGGCTTCGATGTCGCGCGCGATCACGCGTTCGCGAACGGCATCGCCGGGCTGCGGGAGCTCGATGACGAGCCCTCCCTCGAGCCGCGACCGGAGCCGTGCCTCGACGCCGGTGAGCTCGGCCAGCGGCCCGGACGACGTGAATACCAGCTGTCGGCTGGACCCGATCAGGACGTTGAAGAGGACGAACAGCTCCTCCTGGGTCCGGTCCTTGTCGGCAATGAGATGGACGTCGTCGAGCAGGAAGGCGCTGGCGCGACGATAGCGGGCCCGCCAGGCGGCGACCGCGTCGCGGTCGATCGCCTCGATCAGCTCCCCGGTGAACTCGGGGGCGCTGAGGCAGGCGATCGGCCCGCCGCGCTCACCCAGGGCGTTGCCGAGCGCATGGAGCAGGTGGGTCTTCCCGACGGCCGGGCCGCCAATGAGCACCAGCGGGTTGTAGCGCTCGCCGGGCTCGGCTGCGACCGCGCGCACCGCCTCGAGCACGACCCGGTTGGCGGCGGTTTCGACCAATCCGTCCAGGCGCCAGATCGGAGATGGCGCCGGCGGCGGCGCACCTTCTTCACGCGCCTGCCGAAGCGCCTCCTCCGCCGCGGCGAGATCCGCCGGGTCGCGGAACGCGGTCGATCCCTCCAGCTCAGGCGCGAGCGCGACTGCTTCGCTCCGCAACGACTGAAGCCGCTCGATGTCCTCCTCAAACTCACGGAGCGCACGCGCCGGGTCCGCCACCATCTCCTGCTCGAGCAGCGCCTCGAGCTGGGCCGTGCGGAACCCCTCGCCCTGCCAGCGCAGGATCGCCGCCTTCACCCGCCCGCGCCACGCATCCACCTGTTGGGCGACGGTGGCGGCGATCTCGGAGAGGAAGTCGTCGAACTCGGACGGCGCGGACGGAGATGACGGAGTGGGCGGAGATGCGGACGCATTGGATACGAGGCCGACTGCCGGTCCCGCCTGCCCCGACGGCTGCTCGGCCGGCTCCGCCCGCTCCGCCGTCTCACCCGACTCTCCCCCTGCCAGCATCCTCGCCTGCTCCGCCGTCAACGGCGTCTGGCTCACCGCCTGGAACGCGACCAGCCGGTTGAGCGCGCCGAGCAGCTCGCGGACGTTGTCGATGCCGAGAGCGGCAACGGCCTCGAGGACATCCTGGTCGAAGCCGGCACGACGCTCCTCGGCCTTGCGGCGGAGGATGGCGACCCGAGTCTCGTAGTCCGGCGGGGCCACGTCGATGATCAGGCCACCGGTGAAGCGTCGGATCAGACGCTCGTCCAGCGCCTCGATCTCGGCCGGCGGGCGGTCGCTCGTGAGCACGATCTGCCGGTTGGCCACCTGGAGGGCGTCGGTGAGGCGGAGGAGCTCCGCCTGCATCTCGCGCCGGTGGGTGAGGAACTGGACGTCGTCCACCAGCAGCACGTCGACATCGAGGAATCGCTTACGGTACGCTTCGCCGTGCCCGGCGGCGATTGCGGCGTGGAACGCCTCGACGAACTCGTCAAGCGTCAGATACTCCACCACCAGCCGCGGGTTGATGGCGCGCGCGGCATGCCCGATGGCCATGAGCAGATGGGTCTTGCCCAGCCCAGGACGGGCATAGATGAAGAGCGGGTTGTAGACCGTCCCGGGCGACTCCGCGACGGCCTTGGCGGCCGTGACCGCGAGCCGGTTGCTGGCCCCCACGACGAAGGTGTCGAAGCGGTAGAGCGGGTTGAGCGTGACGGTCACGCGACGGTGCTCCCGACCGCCAGCCGCTTGAGCACCGCCTCGCTGATTCCGCGCAGCGTCTCGAACACGCCGCTCCCGTGCAAGGCGTCCGCCGCGAAGCTCGGCACCGCGCGGAAGTTGAGCGCGTCGTCCATCTCCTCGTGGGAGAGGATCAGATCGCTGGGTAGATCCTGCTTGTTGTACTGGAAGACGACCGGGAGCTGGCGGATGTCCACGCCCTGCGCCAGCAGGTTGTCCTGCAGGTTCTGCAGGCTCTCGAGATTGTCGTCGAATCGACGAGCCTGGCTGTCGCCGACGAACACGACGCCGTCGGCACCCTGGAGCACGAGCTTCCGAGTGGCGTTGTAGTAGCTCTGTCCCGGCACGGTGTAGAGCTGGAACTTGGTCGTGAAGCCGGAGATCGTACCGAGCTCGAGCGGCAGGAAGTCGAAGAACAGGGTGCGATCGGTCTGGGTCGCGAGCGACACCATCCGCCCGCGCCGGCTCTCGGGCACCCGCCCGTACACGTACTGCAGATTCGTGGTCTTTCCGGACCGACCGGGCCCGTAATACACGATCTTGCAGGTGATCTCGCGCGCGGTGAAGTTGACGAGGGACATGCCGGTTACCGTCCGAAGAGCGCCTTGAGGCTCGCGTTGAGCTCGGTCTCGAAGTTCTCCGCCAGCATCGGCGGTTGCGTCTGTTCGCGCGGCGCGACCGCCGCGAGCTGCTGGACCATCTGATCGAAGAACAGCCGGATGATCCCCACCGAGGTCTCCGGCCCGAACACCACCAGGCCGATCCACCGGCCCCGCGGCGTAGTGAACGCGGCCAGCATGCAGCTTTGGCGCTGGCCATGATGGACCAAGGCCTCGAAGCGACTCGCGCCCATCAGGCGCGCCAGCTCCTCGGTCGAGGCCACGATGCCGGCGCCGAGGGCGGCCGCGCTCATCACGTCGAGCGAGCGGGAGAAGCCGTGCTGGGCCACCACCTGGCCCGACATCGTCATGAGCAGCGTGAGCCGCGCCGCGCTCTCGGCGAGGAAGGTCTCCAGCGGTTGCACCACCCACGGCTCGAGCGCCCGCATCAGGCCAGCCGCCCCACCGCCTCGATCATCTCGAGTCTCGCCAGGCCCAGGTTGGCGTCCGGGCCCACCACGGCGACCAGCACCAGATCCTGGGGGCCCGGGGCCGCGAGCACGCTTCCGCCATCCCCGCGCAGCTGCACGAACGCCGGGGGCCGCATGCCCGCGCCCTCCGCCGTCCGGACGAGCCGGCCGACCAGGCTTGCCGTCAGCGCCGCGGCCGCCTGGCCGTCCACGCCGTCCATCAGCTGCTCGGCCACCACCAGGCCGTCCGCTGCGGCGACGACGACGGCGCCCCGAACGCCCGGAACCCGCGTCACGCGATCGAGCACCGCCTGGGTGGCCGTCACCCCTGTGTCTCCAACCAGGTGCGGGCGGCGCGGGCGGCGCGCTCCGCAAGCAGCCCCACTCGGCCCATCGGCAGCGACGGATCGCGCGCGGCCAACAAGACGGTATCGGCGGTGGGCTGGGTCAGGACGAGGTGACCGTCGGGCGATTCGACTGCAATCGAGTGCCAGCTGCCGAGCCCGAGGAGCCGGGTCGCCCGCGCGGCCTCGCGCGAGAGGCCGGCCAGCTGCGCGGCGACCCGGTCGCCGACGTCATTGCCGTCCGCTCCTCCCAGGCGGCCGCCGAGCCGGAGGCCGTTCGCGTCCACCAGCAGCAGCCCCTGCTCGCCGCCATCCATGTCGTGGAACAGGCCGGGGGACGGGCGCTCCGAGGAATCAGGGGCGATCGCCGGCGCGGACGGCGCGGCAGCCGACTCGACCGGTGCGCTCGCCGGCGCCCCGGCCCGGAGCTGGGCACTGAGCCGGGCGATCGTCTGGGGGATCGCCGGGTCGTCGGGGTCCACTTCGTGCGCGCGCTGGAGATGGTCGAGCGCGGCGGCCTTGTCTCCCGCGCGGAAATAGAGGAAGGCGACGCCCTTGAGCGCGCTGGTCCGCATCGGATCGAGCTGCAGCGCGGACGTCCACGCATCGAACGCACCGGCCAGGTCCCCCTGATCGCTCAGCACCCGGGCCATGAGGTCGTGGGCGTCGGCCAAGCCCGGGTATCGCGCAAGGCCGCCCCGCGCAACCTTGTACGCGGCCTCGAGCTGCCCCCGGCGCCGTAACGCCTCAGCCAGCTCAAGGAACGCGAGGCTCCCGGGCTCATCGGCCAAGCGAGTGGTAAGCGCGCGGATATCGTCAGTCACGGTAGCGCTCCAGCTCCTTGAGGATCGTCTCCACGGATTGCCGCAGGCGCTCGACCGCGGAGCTCTCCGATTCCTCACCCGGTGTCTGGGTGCCGAGCCGGCTCCACGAGGCCCAGCAGTCGAGTGCCTCCCGGTGCCGTCCGAGCGCGGCGTAGCAGACGCCGAGCAGGCGGCGGGCCTCGGGCATCAGCGGATCGGCGCGGAGCAGCTCCTCGAGCGCCCCCGCGGCCAGGTCATACTGTCCCTGCGCGAGCGCTTCCCGGGCGGGCACCAGCAGCGCCGCCAAGTCGCGGCCGGGCTCGGCTTCCTGGCCGGGCCGAGCGGGGTCGTCCAGCACGATGATCCCCGCGCTGGTCAGCCCATAGACGGTCCGCGCGACCTCGAACTCGGAGCGCCCGAGCACCTCGGCGAGCGAGTGCAGGTCGCGGGCGCCGTCCACGGCGGCCAGCACCTCCCATTCGAACGGCACGAGGTCGAGCGGATCGCTCGCCTGCGCCTCGGGCTCGGGAAGCCGCGGCACGAGACGGAGGTGCGAGACTTTCGAGCCGATGCGCGACCATTCGTCGATCCGCCGTGCGGCCTCCATCAGGAGCGCCTCCGTCGGGAACCGCACCGGCGACTCGACCGCCGCGTGATACGGCACGCCCTCCTCGAACCGAAAGTAGCCCTCCGACCACCGCAACAGCTCGAAGACGGCCTCCTCGATCTGCGCCTTCAGCTGACGCTCGAGCTCGCGCCGCGAGATGGCCCCAAGCCCGACGAGGATGTCCCCCAATCGCCGTCCGTCGCCGCCGGTCTGCAGGCTGCGCGCCCGGTCCAGGTCGGCGGCGGTGATCTTGCCGGTGCGCACCAGCCGCGCCCCCAGCGGCTGCGGGTCGCTGCCCACCGCCGCGGCGACGACACCGCCGCGCTCGAAGCACACTGTGCCGGCGGTCTGGCGCAGCTCGGAGGTCACCCGTAGCACGCCGCTCTTCCGGCCCAGGTCGAGGAGCTGGAACACGTCCTGGATGTGCAGATCCTTGAGCGGTCCCTCGAGCGCCACGGCTCACCCCGCCGAGGTGGCGAAGATGTGCTGCAGGTCGCGGGCCGAGCGCGCCCGGGTCCTCGCCTGCGACGCGTACGGGCCACCGGGATCGAGTTGCACGACCCGCTCCCACGCCTGCACCGCTTGGTCGAACTGGCGCTGCCGGGCCAGCGCTGCGCCCTCGTAGTAGAGGGCGCCGGCGTGCTCCGGATCGAAGCGCAGCACTCGCTCGAACGCCTCCAGCGCCTGGGTGGTGCGGCCGTCCTCGAGCAGCGCGCGCCCGAGGGCGGTGAGCGCCTCGAGCTCGTAGGGGTCTGCCTCGAGCACCCGGACCAGGACGAGGACGGCGGCGCGCGGCGACTCGGTGCGGCGCAGGAGATCCGCCAGCGCGAGCGCGGCGGCCCCGTACGTGGGCAGCAGATCCAGGGTGCGCTCATAGGCTGCACGCGCCGCCATCCAGTTCCCGCGCTCTTCCTCGAGGCCGCCGAGCTCGAACCAGACCCGGACCAGGGACGGATCCAGCTGCAGCGCGGCGTTGAACGCGGCGAGCGCCGCCGAGCGGTCGCCGAGGCGGGCCGAGACCTGCGCCTGCAGGTGGAACAGGTCGGGCCGGCCGGGGGCGAGGGTCTGGGCCTCACGGATGCAATCGAGCGCGCCGAGCGCGTCGTTCACCGCCAGCCGTACGCGGGCCCGCGCCACCAGCACCTCGGCGTCGCCGCGCACGCGGCGCGCGAGCTCGTCCGCCAGCGGGGCGGCGTCGCCGGCCCAGCCGAGCGCGAGGAGCGCCCTGATCTCGCCAAGCGTGGCATCGGGATCGTCAGGGGTGGCGGTGCGGGCGGCGCGGTAGCGCTCGAGCGCCTCGCCATAGAGGCCGCGCTTGGCGAAGATGTCGCCCAGGAGAACGGCGGTGGCGCCGGTGGGCGCACCCCTCGCGGCGGCCCGGCTCAGCTCGGCGGAGGCGAGGTCGAGCAGCCCCTTGCCGATGTAGTCGCGCGCGAGATCGAGGGCGCCGCCGGGAACCCCGTTGCCGGCGGCGGCGGGAGCCGCCGGCGTCAGCTCGGCGAAGAGCTGGTCCAGTGCCGGCGGCTCGAAGGCGAACTCGCCCGCGAGCCGATCCCCGCCGACCTCGGTGGTCAACTCGGGGGCGATGGCGATCGTCGGGTCCTCATACTGCAAGTCAATCGTAAGCGAGAACTTCTGCGGGACGTAGAGCGGCTCGAGCTCGAGCGCGCGGCGGGTCTCGCGCAGCGCACCGTCGAAGTCGCCCAGCTGGCTCAGCACGAAGCTCAGGTTGTAGTGGGCCCCCGCCATGGCCGGATCCGCGTCGACGGCGCGGCCGAAGGCGTTGCGCGCGTCCTCGAAGCGACGAAGCTCCATCAGCACGAGGCCGACTCCGTTCCAGGCCACCGCGCTTCCGCTCTGCTCCGCCAGCGCACCCTGGTATTCCTCCAGCGCCGCCCTGAGCTGGCGTCGCTGCAGGAAGAGCAGGCCGAGGTTGAGCCGCGCAGCGAACAGTGGACGGTCGCCGTCGAGCGCCCGCCGGAACGCGGCGATCGCCGCCTCGCCGGGCTCACCCGCTCGCACGACGCCGAGATTGTTCCAGGCGAGCTGGTAGCCGTCGTCCGCCGCAACGGCGTGCTCGTAGGAGGCGATCGCCTCGGCCCGCCGGCCGGCCTGGTGCAAACAGACACCCCGCTCATTCCAGAGCTTCGGCGAGTCGGCGTGGTCGCGCACCAGCCCGTCGTAGAGCTCGAGCGCCGCCGGGAGCTCATGGCGCAGCAGATGCACCTCCGCCATCGCCTGGAGCGTCATGCGCCGGTCTTCACCCGCCTCGAGCGCCAGCCGGTACTCCCGAAGCGCGTCCTCGTGCAGCCCCTTCTGCCGGAAGGCCAGGCCGAGGTTGTAGTGGGCAAGGGCGACGCCCTCGACGATCTGCGGACGCTTGGCGGGGGGCGTCGCGGCGCCTCCGGGCGCCCCGGGGGAGGCGTAGCGGTCGAGCGCGAGGTTGGCCTGCGCCCGGGCAAGGGTGGGATTCAGCTGGATGGCGTGCTTGGTCGCCTCGCGCGCTTCCTCGTGGCGGCCCATGTCGCCGTACACGAATGCGAGCAGGTAATGCGCCTCGGCGTATTCGGGATTCCGTGCGATGGCCTCGCGCAGCGCCTCCAGCGCCGCGTCGTTGAGGCCACGGTTGTACAGCACCTCGCCCAGGTAGAAGCGCGCGACCGCACTCGCGGGATCGTGGCCGCAGGCCCGGCGCAGCCAGTCGGTGGCGGTGTCGAGGTTGCCCCGCGCCTTCTCGGCCAGGCCGAGCTGCAGCATCGCCGGGACGTCGGCGGGCCGCCAAGCCAGCAGGGCCTGGAACTCGGCGATGGCGTCGGCTTGGCGGCCCAGTGCCGCGTACGCCCGGCCGAGCTCCCAACGGGCGTCGCGGTCCTCGGGATGGCGGCGCACGCGCTCGCGCAGGTCGGTGATCCGTCGGTCGTAGTGCCCGCTTTCCAGGTACGCAATGTCGAGGTTGGCCTGCGCCACCTGCATCCTCGGATCGAGCTCCCGCGCGCGGACGAACTCGGTGATTGCGTCCTCGATCAATCCCTTCTGGTAATAGAGGACGCCGAGGTTGTTGTGGGCGCCGGCATCGGAAGGATCGATCCGGCGGGCAAAGGAGCGGAGGACGGCGAGATCACGCTCCGACAGCACGGGCCCGGGCATCGGATCAGGACAGGCGGATGGCGTCGAAGATGGCCCGCAGCGACGGCGTGTCGGGCAGGAGTAGGAAGTGGCCGCGCAGCGGCTCGGAGCTTCCCTCCACCCGGAACGACGTCTCGACGCAGAAGACGAAGTCCCGGTCGTGGCCGAAGTTGAGGTAGGCGGTGGTGAGGACGGCCGCGCTGAGGTCGATCACGAGGCTCGGCACCGACGGCACCAGCATCATTCCCATGAAGTCGCTCAGCGCGTTCATGTACGCGCTGGCAAGGATGTTCCCCGCCTCCATGAGCCCCGACTGCTCCATCGCGCCGAACTCGCGGGTCGTCCCGGTGCTCCGCCTCAACAGGATATCACAGAGCGTGAGCGCCGAGGTCTGGGGGAAGAGCACCAGCGTGCGGCCGGTGAGGTCTCCCATCATCTGCATCAGCACGGCGGCGACGACCTCGTCCGGACGACCGACCATGTCGCTGACGTCCTCGAGCGGCCGCACGTTGACCTGCGGCACGGCGATCATGATCGTGCGGTTGGTCATCTGCGACAGCGCGGTGGCCGCGTGGCCGGCGCCGATGTTGGCCACCTCGCGCAACGCGTCGAGCTGCAGCTCCTTGAGGTCCCGCACGTCTTCCATGAGTCCTCTCTCCCTACAGCAGTGCGGCGGCGTCAAGCACGAGCGCCGGGGCGCCGTCCGCGAGGATCGTGGCCCCGCCGACGTACGGCGGCATGCCGCGCGGGGCATCGAACGGTGCGACCACGATGTCGTGCTGCCCGAGCAGGGCGTCCACCACCAGCGCGGTCCGGCGCTCGCCGACCTCGAGAATGACGGTGGGCCGCCGCAGCGGGGCGGTCCGAACCGGGCTCGCGACCAGGTCGCGCAGATGGATCGTGGGAATCACGTGCTCGCGCACTACCAGCGCCTCGCGATTCCGGACCGCGGTGACCGCCCGCGGGTCGAACTCCACCGTCTCGGCCACGTACACGAGGGGAACCGCGTAGCGCTCGCCGCCGGCGTCGGCCAGCAACGCCCGCACGATCGCGAGCGTGAGTGGGACGCGAATCATGAAGGTCGTCCCCTTCCCCACCTCGGACCGGATCTCCAACGTGCCGCCGAGCTGGCGGACGCGGGTCATGGCGACGTCCACCCCCACCCCGCGCCCGGACACCCCGCTCACCGTCTCGGCGGTGCTGAAGCCGGGCCGCGCGATCACCCGGAGGAGGACGTCATCCGCCAGCACGTCGGTCGACGCGTCGGCCACGTCCTCGCGGCGCGCCTTGGCGAGGATCGCCGCGCGATCGATCCCCCGCCCGTCGTCGATCACCCGCAGCGTGACGCTGTTCCGCTCGCGGGCCGCCGAGAGCAGGATTCGCCCCTCCGGCGACTTTCCGGCGGCCGCCCGGGCGTCGGGCGGCTCGATCCCGTGGTCGGCGGCGTTCCGGATCAAATGCACCAGCGGGTCTCCGATCTCGTCGAGGATCGAGCGGTCGAGCTCGATCTCCTCACCCTCCACGTCGAACCGGATCCGCTTTCCGAGATCCCGAGCGAGGTCGCGGACGAGCCGCGGGAACCGCTCGAACACCTCGCCGACCGGCGTCATCCGGGAGGCGATGACCTCGGCCTGGATGCCTGACACGAGCCGCGAGATTCGATCGCTCAGCTCGACGAGGGTCGGGTCCTCGGACCCCGCGGCCATCACGCCGAGACGGTTCTTGGCCACGACCAGCTCCCCTACCTGCTTCATGAGTCGGTCGAGCAGCTGGAGGTCCACCCGAATCTGCCGTTGCTGCTCTGCCCCGCCGAGCTCGACCGAGAGGGGCTCCTCGAACCGGACGTCCTCGACCTCGCCGGCGGCTCGGATCGCGGCTGCCAACTCCTCGTCGGTGGCGCGGGACTCGATCCGGAACACGACCCGGCCATCAAAGTCGTCACGCTCCAGCTGCACGAGAGGCGGCCGGATCCTCGAGACCAGTCCGAGCACCTCGGCGCGGCGAATCGCGAGCACCGCACGCGCGCCGCGCATGATGGCGTCGGCCCTGATGAGGACCTGCACCGATCGCCCCCGTGGCGCGTCGGTCCAGCGCCGGTTTGGTGGTGGCTCGACCGCGGGCGCCCGGCCGGCCGAAGCCGGCCGGGTGGCGTCGCGCTCACCGCTCGTGGCCGCGTCAAGCGCCGCCACGAGCGCCGTGTCCGACGTGGTCTCATGGCCGGCCGCCGCGGCTTCGACGCTGCGGCCCAGCGCATCCACGCCGCGGAAGAGCAGCTGGAAGGTTCCGCCGTCCGCGGTGACCCGACCTTGGCGCAGGGCATCCAGCAGGCTCTCCATCCGGTGGGCCAGCTCGGCCACACCGTCGAACCCCATGGTTGCGCCCATGCCCTTGATCGTGTGGATCGACCGGAACAGGCCGCTGAGCGCGTCGATCGCGGCGGGGTCGCGCTCCCACTTGAGCAGCAGCCGATTGCAGCTGCTCAGGTGCTCCCGACTCTCGGCCAGGAAGAGCGCGGCGTACTTCGAGAGGTCCACGCGTCAACCAAGGACGCGCTGTACCGCCTCGAGCACCCGGGAGGGCTGGAACGGCTTGACCACGAAATCCTTGGCCCCCGCCTGGATTGCCTCGACCACGAGCGCCTGCTGCCCCATCGCGCTGCACATCAGGATCCTCGCCTCGGGGTCGGTCTTGCAGATCTCACGGACCGCCTCGATTCCGCCCATGTCGGGCATGACGATGTCCATGGTGACCAGATCGGGCTTGAGCGCGCGATACTTCTCGACCGCCTGCGACCCTGATTCGGCTTCGCCCACGACCTCGAACCCGGCCTGCGTCAGGATGTCGCTGATCATCGTGCGCATGAAGATGGCGTCATCGCAGACGAGCACTGTGTGGCTCACAGATCCCCTCCGTGCAGTTCCGGGTGATTCGTGAAACTTGCGATTGCCCGTTGTGAGTCACCCCGACCCTATTCGCGCCGCCCAGGGTGGAGTCCGCGAAGGGGGATGCCTCGGGGCCTGGCTCCTTCGCTTCCCTCAGGATGACTCGATCTCATCCCGCCAGCTCCATCCGGATCAGCCCCCGATGATGGGCGCAACCAGCGCGTCGATGTCGAGGAGGATGAAATGCTGGCCCTCGCGTACCCCGACCGCCTTCACCAGCCTGGGGTCGATCCCCGGCAAGTCGGCCCGTTCTGCGACCGCGTGCTCCGGCACCTCGAGGAAGTCGATCACCTGCCCGACGCCGAGCCCGTACCGGCGTCCAGCCACGTCCAGGACCACGATGGCCCCCTCGTCCTCCGCCAGGCGCGGCTGCTGGAGGAGGACGTGACCATCGAGGACGGTGAGCAGGGACCCGCGGACGTTGACCAGGCCTTCGATCGCCTCGGCCACGCCCGGGATGCGGGTGGCCGGGAGGCGCGGCAGGATCTCACGCACGATCCCTGCCGGGGCCGCGCAAACAAGCGCACCGATGCGAAAGATGACGGCGTGTAGCGTAGGGGAGTCAGCCATCTCTATTGTAGAAAAGAAGATAGCCAAGGGGGTCCGGCCGAGCAACCAGATCTTCGCCACCCAGTGCAAGAAGTGCCGGCCGCAGGTCGGCCGGCCACTCCGAACGGAATTCGAGGGGCTCACCGGTGGCGGGGTGGCGGAATGCCAGAGCCGCCGCATGCAGCGCCTGCCGAGGGGTGGCCCGCTCGAGCGCCTGGGCGCCCCTGCGCGCGGGGCCGGAGATGCGCCGGCTCCCGCCCCCGGCGTAGACCGGATCACCCACGACCGGGTGCCCGATGTGCGCGAGATGGACGCGGATCTGGTGGGTGCGGCCGGTATGCAGCTCCAGCCGGAGCAGGTCGGCTACCGGGAAGCGGCAGACGACGAACGCGTCGGTTCGGGCCGACCGACCGGCCGGGCTGACGGTCATCCGCTTGCGGTCCTGCGGGTGGCGGGTGATCGGCGCCTCGATGACGGTCGGACTCGCGTCCAGATGCCCCCAGGCCAGGGCCGCGTAGCTCCGGCGGACCCGGCGATGGGCGATCGCCGCGCCGAGCCTGCGGTGGGCCAGGTCGGTCTTGGCCACGACCATGAGCCCCGAGGTGTCCCGGTCGAGCCGGTGCACGATGCCCGGCCGCCCCTCGGCCCCGCCGGACAGCGTCGTGCCGCGGGCCACCAGCGCGTTCACGAGGGTGTCGTTCCAGTGGCCCGGGGCCGGGTGGACGACCAGACCGGCCGGCTTCTCGATGACGGCCAGATGCTCGTCCTCGTAGACGACCACGAGGGGAATCGCGGCGGGCTGCAGGGTGCGGGGCGGCTCGTGTTCGGGGAACCGGACGGTGACGCGCTCGCCGCGGCCGAGGAGCCGGGAGGCGCGGGCGGGTTTTCCGCCGACCGTGACCGCCTGCTCCGCCACCAGCCGAGCGGCCTGCGTGCGGGAGAGGCCAAGCTGGTCGGCGAGAAACCGGTCGAGGCGCTCGGTGGCCGCGACGGAGACCGTGA
>Ga0209798_10000363_pt1 | contig 26637 bp, 26 predicted proteins | sample DOMMetBare3Fresh_FD_187475 | JGI IMG/M metagenome (GOLD analysis project Ga0209798, IMG submission 187475) | Wetland sediment microbial communities from St. Louis River estuary, USA, under dissolved organic matter induced mercury methylation -... | ecosystem: Environmental > Aquatic >... | reverse complement strand
GCGGTCGGCGAGGAGAGGGAGACCGTGGAGACTGTTGCCGAGCCCTTCCTGGTGCGTGAGGGCTTCATGATCCGCACCCCGCGCGGCCGGGCCGCGGCGCCCTTGGCCTGGCAGCATCTGGGGCTGACCCCCCCGCCACCGGAAGCAGGAGCCCCGCAGGCCGTGCCCTTGCCGATCGGCGACGGGGACGGACGCTTCGGCGGCTGAAAGGCGATCACCACGGGATGCCAGCCTGATCACACTTGGGTCCGATGGGCGCGGTGCGTTGGTCCCGCCGGAGTGGCTCACCTAGACTGGCCAGGACGCTGCGGCTTGCGTCGCTGCTCCTGCGTGTCCAGTGCGTGTCCAGCTCGTGTGCACGGACGCGCCCGCCACATTCTTACGATGAAGGACTGACTCATGTCTTCGCTTGTCGCGGCTGCATCCTCGGGTGGATCCGGCAGCCTGCTGATCTTCGCCCTGCCCCTGCTGTTGATCGGGTGGATGTTCTACACCCAGCGACGCCGGACCAGGGAAGCACAGGCATTGCAGTCCAGCCTGGTGGTCGGGGACGAGGTCACGACCACGTCGGGCCTGTTCGGCCGGATCACCGCGCTCGACGACACGGTCGTCACCCTCGAGGTGAGCCCGGGCGTGGGCATCCGCTTCAACCGCCGGGCGATCGCCGGTCCGGCACCCGCCGCCCCAGGCTCACCCACTGCCTCAGGTTCACCCACAGAGTCAGCTTCACCCACAGAGTCAGCCTCGAACGAGTCGGGAACCGACTCAGCCTCGGATCCCACGCGCCTCACCGACTAGGACAACCACGTGGCAATCAATCCGTACAACCGTGGTCCGTTGCGCACGTTGTCCGTGCTCATATTGCTCATACTGGGCCTCTACGGCCTGCTGGGCGCCGTCAGCACCTGGGGTGAGGCCCAGCTCACCCCGAAGCTCGGTCTGGACCTGGAGGGTGGCACCCAGCTGATCCTCGAGCCCAAGATCGTCGGCGGCCAGAAGATCAACGAGGGTCAGGTACTGAAGGCAGTCGACATCATCCGCCAGCGGGTGGACGGGTCTGGTGTGGCCGAAGCCGAGGTCACCACCCAGGGGAACAACATCGTGGTGTCGCTGCCCGGAAGCCCCGACAAGGCCACTATCGCCTCGCTGCAGAAGTCCTCGCAGCTGCGGATGCGCGCCGTCCTCATCGAGGGCTCGGCAGCGCCGGTACCAGTGCCCACGTCCACGGGTGCGCCCACCAGCACGCCGACGGGCCCGGCCACCAGCACACCCAAGACCACTGGCGGAGCCACCGGGACGGCGACGACCGCTCCTAAGTCGGGCTTTCCCCCCGCACTGGCCGCAGCGACGAAACCAGCTCCCACAGCCGCGGCGACACCGGCGGCGACGCCCACGCCGGCCAAGCCCGCCACTGCTGTCAAGCCCAAGAACGCGAGCGACCCGGCCTGGATCACCCCAGCGATCGAGAAGGCGTTCACCGCACTGGACTGCGCCAACCCCAAGAGCGTCGAAGCCATCGTGGACGACCCGGCCAAACCGATGGTGACCTGTTCCAGCGACGGCCGGGCGAAGTACATTCTTGGCCCGGCAGAGGTGCTGGGCTCCGAGATCTCCAACGCGACCTCGGGCCAGCAGCAGACCCAGAGTGGCTCGACCGGTCAGTACGAGGTGCGACTCGACTTCAACGGGGCAGGCACCAAGTCCTTCTGTGACGTGACCTCGCGGATCGTCTCGCTGCCGGCCCCGCGCAACCAGTTCGGCATCGTGCTGGACAACCAGGTGATCTCGGCTCCGGTCGCCCAGGCGTCCCTGTGCGCCGGCACCGCCAGCATCACCGGCAACTTCACCGCCGCGAGCTCCAAGGTGCTGGCTGACCAGCTCAAGTTCGGCGCCCTGCCCCTGTCCTTCGGGCTGCAGACCCGCGACGACATCAGTCCGACCCTTGGTGGCGACCAGCTGAAGTATGGCCTGATCGCCGGCGCCATCGGTCTGCTGCTGGTCGTCGCCTACTCCCTCGTCCAGTACCGCGCCCTGGGGCTGGTGACCGTGACCTCCCTGGTCATCGCCGCTTCGCTGACCTATGTGGCGGTCACGATCTTCGGCTGGTCCCACGGCTTCCGGCTGACCATGGCCGGGGTGACCGGCCTGATCGTCTCCATCGGTATCACCGCCGACTCGTTCATCATCTACTTCGAGCGGGTGCGCGACGAGGTTCGCGACGGGCGGGCGCTCAAGGCGGCGGTCGAGACGGGCTGGGCTCGTGCGCGACGCACCATCCTGATCTCGGACGGGGTGAACTTCCTGGCGGCGATCGTCCTGTACGCCCTGGCAGCCAGCAACGTGCGAGGGTTCGCGTTCACGCTGATGCTCACCACGATCATCGACGTCGTCGTCGTGATGCTGTTCACCCACCCGCTGCTCTCGATCCTGGCCAACACCACGTTCTTCGGTCAGGGACACAAGTGGTCCGGGCTCGACCCGAAGCGGCTGGGGGCCAGAACCGTCACCTATGCCGGGCGCGGTCGGGTCACGATTGCCGCCAAGCGGGCAGCCGCGACCGAGGGGAACCCGTCATGAGCACCTTCGCGCAGTTCGGCAACGACCTCTACACCGGAAAGCGCTCCTTCGACATCGTGGGTCGGCAGAAGACCTGGTACGCGGTGTCGGTGGTGCTTCTCGTGCTGGCCGCCATCGGCCTCTTCGGGCGCCAGCTGAATGTCGGTCTGGAGTTCCGCGGTGGCTCGGAGTTCCGGGTCTCCTCGATCAGCAACGTCGACGACTTCGAGACCCGCGGCAAGAGCGCCATCGGCACCCTGGACACCGGCTCCGACGTCATCGTCACCAAGATCGGCGCCAACACCGTCCGGGTCCAGACGGAGAAGTTCCAGAACAACCTGACAGACAAGGTCAAGGGCGCCCTGGCAGCCGAGTTCAAGGTCGGCGAGAACAAGATCACCGCCTCGACGATCGGCGCATCCTGGGGCGCGTCGGTCAGCCAGAAGGCCGTCCAGGCCCTGATCGTGTTCCTGGTTCTGGTCTCGCTCGTCCTGGCGCTCTACTTCCGCACCTGGAAGATGTCGGTTGCAGCCCTGGTCGCGCTCGCGCACGACCTCGTGATCACCGTCGGCATCTACGCGCTGGCCGGCTTCGAAGTCACCCCGGCGTCGGTGATCGGCTTCCTGACAATCCTCGGCTACTCGCTGTATGACACCGTCGTGGTGTTCGACAAGGTTCGGGAGAACACCCTGGCGGCGGAGGGGAACGGCCGGCTGTCGTACTCTCAGGCCGCCAACCAGGCGGTCAACCAGACGCTGGTCCGGTCCATCAACACCTCCGTGGTGGCTCTCCTGCCGGTCGCCTCGATTCTGGTCATCGGGTCCCAGCTGCTCGGCCCGGGCACGCTGCTTGACCTCAGCCTCGCGCTGTTCGTCGGGATCGCCGTCGGCACCTACTCCTCCATCTTCATCGCCACTCCCGTGCTGGCAGATCTGCGCGAGCGAGAGCCCGCGATGCAGGAGCTCAGGAAGCGGGCGCTGCGATACCAGAGCGCCCAGGCGCGCAAGGCGGTCACCGTTCCCGCGCTCGACGAGGAGCCCGCAGAGGGCGCCAGCCCCCAGGACCAGGGGCGGGTGGCCAGCGGCAGCTCGACCACGGGACGAGCGCTGCACCCCTCCGTGCAGACCGGGCCGCGCAACCAGCCCAAACGCCCGCCGAGGTCGAAGCGATGACGGGAACACCAACACCGGCAGCGCCCTCCACGACGCCGACGGCCCCGGCGCCGCTGACCGCGCCGATCAGCGAGGTCGTTGCCAGCCGTCTTCGCGACGTCCCGGACTTTCCGGTTCCCGGGGTGGTCTTCAAGGACTTCACCCCGCTGCTCAGCGACGGCCCTGCCCTGCGGGCGGTCGTCCAGGACATCTCGGGTCGGTACGCCGGCCGGGTGGATGTCGTGGTCGGCATCGAGGCACGTGGCCTCATCCTGGGTGCCGCCGTCGCCTACGAGCTCGGCATCGGTTTCGTTCCGGTCCGCAAGGCGGGCAAGCTGCCCGGGCAGACGCACAGCGCCGAGTACGACCTCGAGTACGGCAGCGCGATCATCGAGGTTCACGCGGACGCCTTCGCCGGCTGCAAGCGGGCCCTGATCATGGATGACGTCCTGGCTACCGGTGGCACCGCCGAAGCTGCGTGTGAGCTCGTCGAGCGAGCCGGAGCCAGCGTCGAGTCGGTCGAGGTGGTGCTGGAGCTGTGCTTCCTGCACGGCCGCGCCAAGCTGGGTGATCGCCCGGTCCACGCGATGCTCTCGCTCCAGGGCCCATAGACTGAGGCCATGAGCCAGGAGAGCGTCCCGGACGGCGCTGGCAGTGCCACGCCTCCGAGGCCTCCCAAGCCACCGGCGCCCAAGAGACCTCAGGGGCCTGGCAAGCCTGCCCAGCCTGCCCAGCCTGCCCAGGTGGAGCTGTCCGTCCCCACGTCCTCACGTGTCAGAGCCAGGTTCGCACGCTTCGGTGGACCACGCACCGACACCAACCCCGTGCTCGAGCCGCTGCTCAGTACCGTGCGGTCCTCACATCCCAAGGCGGACCTGTCGATCATCGAGCGGGCCTACGCCGTGGCGGAGAAGGCCCACCGAGGTCAGCTGCGCAAGAGTGGCGACCCATACATCACCCACCCGCTGGCCGTGACCTCGATCCTGGCCGAGCTCGGGATGACCCCGGACACCCTGGCTGCGGCCCTGCTGCACGACACGGTGGAGGACACGTCATACAGCCTGGCGACCATGACCAGGGACTTCGGCGAAGAGATCGCGATGCTGGTCGACGGGGTGACCAAGCTGGACAAGGTGACCTACGGGGAGGCGGCGCAGGCCGAGACCGTCCGCAAGATGGTCGTCGCCATGGCCCGGGACATCCGCGTCCTGGTGATCAAGCTGGCCGACCGGCTGCACAACGCGCGCACCTGGCGATACGTCTCGGAGGAGTCCGCCCAGGTCAAGGCCCGCGAGACTCTCGAGATCTACGCGCCGCTGGCCCACCGGCTCGGGATGAACACGATCAAGTGGGAGCTCGAGGACCTGTCGTTCGCAACCCTCTACCCCAAGGTGTACGACGAGATCGTGCGGCTGGTGGCGGAGCGCGCCCCCGCCCGGGAGGAGTACCTCGCCAGCGTGCGGGAGAACATCACCAAGGACCTGGCGGCGACGAGAATCAAGGCCGTCGTGACGGGCCGGCCCAAGCACTACTACTCCGTCTACCAGAAGATGATCGTCCGCGGTCGCGAGTTCGAGGAGATCTACGACCTCGTCGCCGTGCGGGTCCTGGTGGACTCGGTTCGCGACTGCTATGCCGTGCTCGGTGCCCTGCACGCCCGCTGGAACCCCGTCCCCGGGCGTTTCAAGGACTACATCGCGATGCCCAAGTTCAACATGTACCAGTCCCTGCACACCACAGTCATCGGCCCGGAGGGCAAACCGGTCGAGATCCAGATCCGCACGCACACCATGCACCGTCGTGCCGAGTATGGCGTGGCGGCCCACTGGAAGTACAAGGAAGATGCCCCGGGCCGGGTCGCCGATCAGGAACGCCCCGGGCGCAGGAGCGACACCGGTCCGGTCAACGACATGGCGTGGCTGCGCCAGCTGCTCGACTGGCAGAGCGAGATCTCCGACCCCGGCGAGTTCCTGGACTCCCTGCGGTTCGAGATCAGCGCCCAGGAGGTCTACGTCTTCACTCCCACGGGGTCCGTGGTCGCGCTGCCGGCCGGTTCGACCGCAGTCGACTTCGCCTATGCCGTGCACACCGAGGTCGGTCACCACTGCATCGGCGGCAGGGTCAACGGGCGGCTGGTGCCGCTGGAGAGCTCCCTGGAGAACGGCGATGTCGTCGAGATCCTGACCTCCAAGGCCGAGGGGGCCGGGCCCTCACGTGACTGGCTGACCTTCGTGAGGAGCCCGAGAGCCCGCAACAAGATCCGTCAGTGGTTCTCCAAGGAGCGCCGCGAAGAGGCCATCGACGTGGGCAAGGATGCCATCGCCAAGGCCATGCGCAAACAGGGCCTGCCACTGCAGCGACTGATGACCCATGACTCGCTCACCGGTCTGGCCAGTGAGCTGCGCTACCCCGACATCTCCAGCCTGTATGCCGCGGTCGGCGATGGCCACGTATCGGCCCAGCATGTGGTGACCCGTCTGGTGGCCCACCTCGGCGGGCAGGCCGGGGCCACCGATGACCTGGCGGAAGCCACCACGCCGTCGTCCGGGCTGCCCCATCACCGCACCGGCGACCCCGGCGTGGTGGTTGTCGGCACGGCTGACGTCTGGGTCAAGCTGGCGCGGTGCTGCACACCGGTTCCTGGTGACCCCATCATGGGTTTCGTCACTCGCGGCAGGGGTGTCTCGGTGCACCGCTCCGACTGCACGAATGCCGAGTCGCTGCTGTCCCAGCCCGATCGGCTGATAGAGGTGGAATGGGCACCGTCAGCGGCAAGCGTGTTCCTGGTCCAGCTTCAGGTCGAGGCGCTGGACCGAAACGCGCTCCTGTCGGACGTCACGCGTGTCCTGTCCGACCAGCACGTGAACATCCTGTCGGCCACCGTGCACACCTCGCGTGACCGGGTTGCCCTGTCCCGGTTCACGTTCGAGATGGGCGACCCGGGACATCTCGAGCACGTGATCCAGGCCGTGCGCAAGATCGACGGAGTGTTCGATGTCTATCGAATCACCGGTGGCAAGACGGCCGACAAGACAGACCATTCCGACTGACAGGTCGCCGCAACGGTCGACAGCCTAGGCCGACAGCCTCAGACAACAGCCTCAGACAACAGCCTCAGACAACAGCCCCAGAAGACAGAGCCGCCGAGCTAGCCGCCGAACTCCTGCACACCGGCACGTGCCTGCGCCAACCACTGCTCTCGTGCCTCAAGGCTGGACCGCGCGTCGGCGGTCTTCCTCGGACTGCCCGAGGCCTCCGCCTTTCGGAGGTCCTCGCGGAGCCCCTCGACCGCCTTCTCGAGCTGGTCCACCAGGCTCTGCGCGCGGGCTGCCGCCTCGGGATTGATGCTGGCCCAGCGCTTCTCGTCAGTCTCCCGCACCGCCTGCTCGACCCGGCGCATGGCCTTCTCGAGGCGTTCCACGTCGGGCCGCGGGACCTTGCCGGCTTGCTCCCACTTCTCCTGGATGACGCGCAGCGTCGACTTCGCCGCCTCGATATCGGTGACCGGCAGCAGTGACTCCGCCTCGGTGAGGAGTGCCTCCTTGACCACGAGGTTGGCCTTGAACTCTGCGTTCTCGGCCGCGACGATCTCGTCCTTGGCCTTGAAGAAGCTGTCCTGCGCGGTCTTGAAACGGGCCCACAGCGCGTCGTCGTCGTTGCGTGAGGTTCGCCCGGCCTCGCGCCAGCGGTCCATCAGGCGTTTGAACGCCGTCGCCGTCGGTGACCAGTCCTTGCTCGTGGCAAGCACCTCGGCCTCTTTGACCAGTTGTTCCTTGACAGACCTGGCCTCGGACTGGGTGTCCTCCAGCTGGGCGAAGTAGACCCGCCGGGCCTTGTCGAAGGAGTTGCGAGCCGCGCTGAACCGCTGCCAGAGTGCGGTCTCTGACTCCCGGTCGAGTTTGGGACCGTTGCGTTGCAGGGACTTCCACTCGTCCAGCAGCGCCCGCATACGGGTGCCACTGGTCTTCCACTGGATCTTCGCCTCCGGCTGACCTGCGATCTTCTCGGCCTCCAGCACCAGCTCCTCGCGCTTGGCCCTGCCTGCCTCGCGAGCCGCCGTGCGCTCGACGCCCTCGGTGGTCTTCTTGGCGTCGACGGCCAGGGCGATCTCGGCGATCCGGGCGTCCAGAGCGGCCAGGTCGCCGACCACGTGCGCGTCGGCAGCCTGTTCACGCAGCTTTGCCAGCCCATCCGAGCCCTCACGCGCAGACAGCTCGGTATGGGTCACCCGCTGCAGGAGAAGGTCACAGGAGGCGAGCAGCTCGTCATACTTGCGGGTGTAGTAGCGCAATGCCTCGTCAGGACTGGCGCCAGGGTACGAACCGACCTCACGCTCACCGTCGGCTGTGCGGACAAAGACCGTGCCGGACTCGTCCACCCGGCCGTACTCCGAGGGCTTGTGCGCCGCGCTTCCGTGCAGCTTTCCGGCCAGCAAGGCGGGGCTGGGAACGCGCATGGTCGAGGGGGAGGGGATCGGCGAGGCGGCTACCGGCTTCTCCTCGGCTGGCTTCTCCTCGGCCGGGATCGCAGCGGCTGTCGTCTCCTCGGCCGGGATCACAGGGGCTGTCGTCTCCTCGGCCGGGATCACAGGGGCTGTCGTCTCCTCAGCCGGCTTCTCGTCGTCTGGGGTCGGCTCCTCGGTTGCTGACGGTACTGCCGTGTCATCGATCGTCTCCACCTCCTCGGCGATGTCCGTGGCTGGCTTGCTCGCCTGGTCTTCGGGCTTCTGGTTGGTCACTGTGAGGCCTTCTTCTCGGTGACATTCACCGCGAGGATGCTGATGGGCTGCAAGGGCGCGGTGTTCTGGTTGGTATCCGCAGGCTTGGCTCCGGCTGCGGCGACTCTGTCGACAATATCCATACCGGAGGTGATCTTGCCGAAGATTGAGTATCCCGTCGGGTCCTTCAGCACGGTCTGCCGGTACACGATGAAGAACTGGCCGCCGTTGCTCTTGGGGTCGCTGGTGCGCGCCATCGCGAGCGTGCCCGGGGGGAAGGTGAAGTCGGCAGGCGCGTTCTCGACGCCGTAGCCGTAGCCGGGGCTGCCTCCGCCGGTGCCTGTCGGGTCGCCGCACTGAAGGACGAATATCCCCTCGGTGGTCAGTCGGTGACAGGGACTGTCCACCCAGTAGCCGTTCCTGGCCAGTCCCAGGAACGACGCGACGGTCTGTGGCGCCCTGGTCCCGTCGAGCTCCATCGTGAGGACACCGCAGTTGGTGGTGACGGTCGCGATGAAGCTCTTGCCGGCCGCGGTCGACGTGTCGGGCAGCCTGCCTGACCGCTTGCCGGTCGGGACCTTCGGCGCCGGGACACACCCGGCGACGGGCTTGGCGAGCGCCGGTGCGGCCGGGCTCGTCGGCTGGACCGCCTGGCTGCCTGACCTGCTCGCGTCGTCCTTGTTAAGCACCAGGCTCAGTCCCACCAGTGCGCCGATGGCGACGATCATGACGAGGATGATGGCCAGGACCTGCTTGTTGCGGCGGGCCTCCATCGCACGTTCGGCCAGCACAGAGGCACGCTTCTTGCTGCGGCGCTTCTCCCGGGCTCGGTCGCGTGCGTGAGGCGACACGTGGGCACTCCTTCGGACAGTGGGCGAGAACGCTGGCTCTGGGCGCATGTGAGGCCTTCTGCCAGTCTAGGCGGGACGATCGGGAGAGCGCGGGGGCAGGGTCAGGAGTCCGCGACCGTTAGGCTCAGGAGCGTGTTGACCATTGGATTCCCGGCCCTTGTCGCAGGCACCAACTGCTATGTCCTTGCTCCCGCCGCAGGTGAGGAGTGTCTGGTCGTCGACCCCGGCGTGGGCGTCACGGATCAGCTGGCGGAGGTCCTGCGCGAGCACCGGCTCAGGCCGGCAGCCGTGCTGCTGACGCACGGGCACTTCGACCACGTGTACTCCGTGACGCCGGTGTGCGACTCCGCGGGTGTTGCCGCCTACATCCACGGCGAGGATCGTTACCGTCTGAAGGACCCCCTGTCCGCGGTGGGACCGGAGCTGATCGCCATGTTCGAGCAGCAGTTCGGCCAGAGGTCGAGCTGGCAGGAACCCACCGACGTGCTCCCTCTCGTCGACGGCCAGGGGCTGACGCTTGCCGGCCTCGACGTCGGCGTGCTGCACGCCCCCGGCCATACCCAGGGATCGGTGATGTTCACCCTGCCGGGGGTCCCTGACGGCATGTCCGCCGATGTCGGCGCCCGGTCGAGCCTGCTGTCCGGGGATGTCCTGTTCGCAGGTTCCATCGGTCGCACCGACCTCGAAGGCGGCGACGGAGCCACCATGAACGCGACCCTGCGCGATGTGGTCCTGCCTCTGGCCGACGATGTCCTCGTCCTTCCCGGGCACGGTCCGGCCACCATGATGAAACGTGAGCGTGCCACCAACCCATACCTGCAGGGACTGACCTCGTGAGCAAGGTCCGCCCGATCAGTGGCTTCCCCGAGTGGTTGCCCAGCGAACGCATCATCGAGCAGCACTTTCTGGACGTGATCAGGGAGACGTTCGAGCTGCACGGGTTCGGCTCGATCCAGACCCGGGCCGTAGAGCCCATCGAGCGTCTTTCCAGCCTGGGTGAGGACACCGACAAGGAGATCTATGCGGTCAGCCGTCTGGGGGGGAGTGCGGACGCCTCGTCGCGTGACCCCAGGCTGGGCCTCCACTTCGACCTGACCGTCCCGTTCGCGCGCTATGTGCTGGAGAACGCCGGAAAGCTGACGTTCCCCTTCCGCCGATACCAGATCCAGCCGGTATGGCGTGGCGAGCGCCCGCAGGAGGGGCGTTTTCGCGAGTTCATCCAGTGCGACATCGACATCGTCGACGTGGGTGAGCTCGCCCCCCACTACGAGGCCGAGCTGCCGCTGGTGGTCGCCGACGCCTTCAGCAAGCTGCCGATCGGTCCGTTCCGGATCCAGGTCAACAACCGCAAGATCCCGCAGGGGTTCTATCTCGGTATCGGCATCACCGACGTCCAGACGATGCTGCGGATCGTGGACAAGCTGGACAAGATCGGCCCGGACGCGGTGCATGCCCTGATGCTCGCCGCCGGGGCAACCACCGGGCAGGCCAGCGCCGCCCTGGCACTGGCGCAGATCAACGCCCCGGACGAGAGCTTCGTCGAGCGGGTGCAGTCCCTCGGCGTGGAGAATGAGACGCTTGCCCAGGGCCTCACCGAGCTGGCGGCCGTGATCCGTGTCGGGGCGGAACACGCCCCAGGGCTGATGGTCGCCGACCTGAAGGTCGCGCGCGGGCTCGACTACTACACCGGCACCGTCTATGAGACCCAGCTGATCGGGTTCGAGTCCTACGGCTCGATCTGCTCGGGTGGCCGCTACGACGCGCTTGCCTCGGACGGCAAGACAACCTATCCAGGAGTCGGCATCTCCATCGGGCTCTCGCGTCTGCTCGCCAAGGTCGTGCCCACTCTCTCGACCAGCCGGTCGAGCCCGTCCTGCGTCCTGGTCGCCCTCGCCGATGAGAGCGGCCGCGCGCGGGCCATGGTGGTGGCCGCTGCGCTGCGTCGGCGAGGCATAGCGTGTGAGGTCGCACCGGTGGCTGCCAAGTTCGGGAAGCAGATCATGTTCGCCCAGCGGCGCGGCATCCCGTTCGTGTGGTTTCCGGCGTCCGTAGACCAGGGCGGCGAGTCGACGTCGAAGGACCCGGACAAGGACTCGGTCAAGGACATCCGCAGCGGTGAGCAGGCTGTCGCGGACGCCTCGCTGTGGATGCCGCCGGCCGAGGACCTTCGGCCGCGCGTCCTGGCCTGACCAGGCCCCGGGGGCTCTGCGCCCGGTCAGGACGTGACAAGGCTCCAGACCCCATACCCGGCAACGGCGAACAACAGCGCCAGGTAGGTCAGGACCAGCCGCGTGTCACGAAGGAAGCACCGCGAGGTGAGCAGGCCGCCCCGCCGGGCCTTCCAGTAGCCCGCGAAGCCCAGCGCCGCGAAGACCGCCAGGACCCACGGCCCGCCGAGCCAGCCGAGCAGGGCGACGGTCGCAAAGATGCACAGGCGCAGGGGATCGTATGCCGCCGGCTCGCTCACGTGCTCGGCCGGCGGGTCGACGGGTCCGGGATTGCGCAGGGGATTAGCTCTGGACAAGGGTCAGCCCTTCGGCGAGGGATGCGGAGCGGGTTGCGGACATGCTGACCCGCTGACGGGCAAGCCTGGGCCAGGCCTGCACCGCGCAGAACGGGGCACACTGGTCGGCGTCCTGCTCGCTGCGCGTGCCGACATGGACGCAGCACTGGGTCAGTCGCTCCTCGATCATCGTCGACATGTCCATGAACGGCTTGACGGTGATCCGGGTGACCCGCTCGCCGAGCAGCCTGCGTAGCCTCCTGCGCTGACCGGGCAGCGTCCCGGCGGCGAGGGTGGCCAAGGTGGCGACCCCGAGGTCGCAGTTCTCGCAGATGTCCTTCCAGAGGTCACCGACCCTGGGGTGGGACAGCGATGACTGCTCGCTCAGGAGCCCGAGCAGGGAGTTCTTCACGACCCCTCGTAGCTCGGCCGGCAGTGCCTGGTCGGACACCCTGTTGGCGATGGTGTCGGGGGCGAGGTCGAGCCACCGCCTGAGCGTGTCGTGGCCGATCAGGGCGGTGAGCGACTTCCAGGCCCCGGTGTCGTCCCGCATCAGATAGCCGACCGACGAGCAGTGCGGGTGCGAGCAGGGCAGCGCGGTCAGGTCGCGCCAGGTGACCGTGCCGCCGGTCTGGGCCTCGAGCCGGGCCAGGACACCGGTGTGCGTCAACCGGTTCATCGGGTCGATGGCGCCGGAGCGGCCGGAGCCGAACTGCGGCTGGATAGAGACCCCTCCGAGGTACGGCGTCTCGAGGGCACGCAGGATCACCTCGCCGATCTCGTCGTCGTTGACGCCGAGAGCGGCGGTCATCGTCAGCGTCGTGAAGATACCGGTTCCAGACAGGCGCTCGATGGCGGCGTCCTTGACCCTGCGCAGGTCTGCCCCGCGGTGGTGAACCGATGCAGCGGCCGACCCGCCGTCATACTGCAGGTAGACCTCGACCCGGTCTCGGTGGGTGGCCAGGAGCGAGAGGAGCTCGTCGTCCCGCGAGAGAGCGATCCCGTTGGTGTTGATGAGGATTCGCACGATGGGTCGGGAGACGAGCTCGTCGAGGAGCTCACGCAGCCGGGGATAGAGCGTCGGCTCGCCACCGGAGAGCATCAGCACGTCGAGCCGGCCGTCCTCGCGGGAGAGCCGTGCGTCGACGTTCGCCAGGATGTCCGCTATCGGGGCGACGCCTCGAAGGTCGGGGGAGGACTGCGCGAAGCAGGTGGGGCAGCGAAGGTTGCAGTGCTCGGTGATGTCCTCGAGCAGGATGCACGTGTGCTGGGTCTGCATCGCGGGTAGCCCGAACTCGTATGCCGCCGGGACCGGACGGTAGTTGTCTCCGAGGTCCGGGACGTGTGACTTGGTCGGGGCGGTCCACTGCTCGAGATAGGTCAGGATCTCGGGGGACTCGTCATACAGGGTCCGCACCAGTCCGTGCCTGGGGCACCCCCGCTCGAGCCACACGCGGTCGTCACGCACGGTTAGCCAGCCCGAGAGGCGGCGCACGTCCGCGAGGTCCGCTTCGGGGGCCTCGTCGTGGCAGTGAGGGCAGAACGCGTTGACGTAGCGGTGGATCCGGTCCCCTCGCAGCGGGCGACCGGGGCCTGCTGCGGGTGTCCTCATGTCGGGGCCAATGGCGACAACGCGGTGGCCACGCAGGCTCCTGCACTCAGGAAGATGAGGATCGCGCTCGCGATCAGGTACCCGATCGCGAACCGCCGGGTGCGCGCCGAGATGGTCAGGAGTGACCCCAGGATGACGCCGAGGCAGGCGATACCGGGGGTGAGCAACAGCGCGGTGAGCAGCCCGCCGGAGATGCCCGTCACCGCCGCGCCGACGCAAACGACCAGCGTGGCGACCACTGCGCCCTGGATGAATGCCTTCCTCGGGCCCTGCGGCGGTGTGTGGGGAGGTGGCTGGTCGGGCGGTGGAGCGGACGGGATGCTCACGTTGCCTCCGCGAGTGCCGGTTCGGTGGGGTGGGGGGTGTTGGGCGCAGTGGGCCGCAGCACCTTGAGCGCGCGCCACAGCAGGAGCGGCAGGACGACGAGCAGGAAGAGCTGAGGCCGGCTCAGACCTGCCCATGCCACCTCGTTGCCACGGACGAACTCGACGATGAACCGGAACACCGCGTAGGCCGCCAGATACAGGGTCAAGAGACCGGCAGGCTGCGCCAGCCGGTCCCGGAGACGCCACAGCAGGACGAGGGCGACGGCGTGGAAGACGATCTCGTAGAGGAAGGAGGGGTGCAGCGGGACGTTGACAGGGGCGTGCACCAGCGCCGCGTCGGTCCTGTTGAGCACCACGCCCCAGGCGTGCCCGGTTGCCGTCCCGGGGGACTCCGTCAACATGCAGCCGACGCGGCCGACCGCCATACCTGCGGCGACCGCCGGTGCGAACAGCGCTCCGGTATGTTCGCGGTACCCGGTCACCCGCTTGCCGAACAGCGCGCCGAGGTAGGCGCCCGCCAGGCCGCCCAGGATGCTGCGGCTGCCATAGAGCCAGTGCTGCAGCAGAGGGTCATTCTGGCTCAGGTCGACATGTTGCACCCACGTGCCGAGGCGGGCGAAGACCGCGCCCCAGGCAAGCGCCAGGGCGACGACGACCCACAGCCTCTCGTCGGTCATGGCACGGCGTCGCTTCTCGCAACCGAACACGACGACCGCGACGACCAGGCCCGCGCCGACCAGGACATCGTGCGTGCTGACCGTGAGTCCCCAGGATGTTCCGAGCGTCGGAATCATGACGTCCAACGTCATGCACCAGTCGTCTCGTGTCAAGTAACCCCTGGACGCCCGGGCCGGAACGGGTGCAGTGTCTTCAATGCCATCAATGGCATCCAGGACGGACAGGACGGACACGAAGGAGGGAACATGCGTACTTTCACAGCCGCAGGTGCGGCGGCCCTGGTGGCCGCGATCACCGCTGGAGGTGTCGCCGGAGCAGTCGCCGCGGGTGGGGCGGGCACGGCCGCAGGTTCGCCGGCATCGGGCAGCTCCAGGGCAGTGACATCCGCCAGCGTCAGCGGAGCCGCGCCCAAAGTCACCTTCCAGTCCTCGGCGTCGCAGATCGAGACACCTTCGGGCACCTACCAGACCATCAGCCGGGCTGTCTTCCGGTCGCCGGCAGGGCCGGTGACGGTCCGCTTCTCGGGGAACGCCTACGCCATGGACTGGGCCGGCCCGGATGCGATATTCGTTGGTCGCTCGTATGCGGCAGTCCTCGTCCGCGTCCTGCTCGACGGTGCTCCGCTGGCGCCGGGAGCGGTGACGTTCGGCGACAACACCGGCAAGGTCTCGGTGAACCAGGAACGTCCGCGGGCAGCCTCCTTCGAATGGGTCGGTCAGCTCCGGCCCGGCGCCCACCGGATCGACGTGCAGTTCCGCAACCGGACGACGTGGGACAAGGGCGGCATGACGCAGTGGTCCCTCGTGGTCCAGCACCCGTAGGCGCGTTCTCGGCTACCCGAGACCGGACTGCCGGAACCGGTCGAGACGCTGCCTAGGATCGCCCACGCAGCGTCTCGACACCTGGCCCGCTCAACTCGTCCAGTGCGATCTTGCGTCCAGAGGCGGCGAGCAGCAAGGCGATGGCCGGTCCCTGCACCAGAGGTCCCGACCCGACGGAGAAGTCGGTGTCCGTCGCCGTCAGGGTCAGCCCGCCGACCCGTGTCCTGCCACCGATGATGGTGTTGCTCCTGGCATAGAGCGCTATCGCCCGGGCCACCTGCGCCGCCGGGTACTCGCGTCGGATACCCAGCGGCCGCCGGATGTCCTCACCGTGCACGAACACCTCGCCCAGCCAGGTGTCCTTCGGTCCTGGCGGCGCGGTCTCGCGGGGCTCGGCCGCACGGAAGGCCGCCAGCGTCGCCGCCGGACCGTTCGCGGACTCGATCTCCACCTGCCGTGCGGCGTACCTGTCGAAGTTGAACCCGGCTGCGGCGAACCTCACGAAGAACTTCGCAGGCGTCATCTTGGCCGCCGAGAGCTGGTGTGCCAGCACCTGGTGAACGTTCCACTCGCTGCACAGGGACTGGGTTGCCCACTGCTGTGCGGTGAGATCGGCCAGGTCGTCGGCGAGCGCACGGCGCTCGGCATGGATGGTGGGCCAGATGCTGTCATTCACGGCGGTCCTCCCTGTCGGCTCATCCGATCATGACATCGATGACGTCCGGGGACGCATCCGCCACGCTCGCTCACGAGACCTCCACAGCTCCCACGGTCCATAGCTCCCACGGTCCATAGCTCCCACGGTCCATGGCTCCCACGGTCCATAGCTCCCTGGTGCTCCGGGCTGCCACACTGGAGCCCATGACGCCGTTGCCTGCCCCCACGCAGAAGTGTCCCTGTGACAGCGGGGCGGCCTACGTCACCTGCTGCGAGCCCCTCCACGACGGGGAGTCCGCGATGACCGCCGAGGCGCTGATGCGCTCGCGCTACTCGGCGTTCGCCACCGGCCGGCTTGACCACGTCTTTCGGACCTGGCACCCGCGGACCAGGCCGCTCGACATCCCACCCACCCCGGGGGTCACCTGGGTCGGGCTCGAAGTCCTCAGAACCGTCGACGGCGGGGTTCTGGACGACACCGGTACCGTTGAGTTCCGGGCCCGGTTCCAGAGCGCGGACCGGGCGCAGGTGATGCATGAGACGAGCAGGTTCGAGCGGCGAGCGGGGCGCTGGGTGTACGTCGAGGCAGACATCGCCGTCCTCCCACGCAGGCGGTAAGAACGGGTCCTGCCAAGCCAGCGGGCTGGCCTAGACTCGAGTTGCACGCCCCCGGGCGGCCGATCGACGTGACAACGAGGTTGCCTCGGCGGCGATACACCGGCAAAGGATGTTGATAACCGTGAAGGTCGCAATCCCGAAGGAAGTCAAGAACAACGAGTTCCGGGTGGCCATCACGCCGGCTGGCGTGCATGAGCTGCTGCGCAACGGCCACGAGGTCTACGTCGAGACAAACGCCGGCGTGGGCTCCTCGATCACCGACCAGGAGTATGTCGGCGCCGGGGCGAAGATCCTGGGTGCCGCCGCCGACGTGTGGGCCACCGGCGACCTCATCCTGAAGGTCAAGGAGCCCATTGCCTCGGAGTACCCGCTGATGCGTGAGGGGCAGACCCTCTTCACCTACCTTCACCTGGCTGCCAACAAGGTGCTGACCGAAGAGCTGGTCAAGCGCAAGGTGACCGGCATCGCCTACGAGACGGTCGAGCTGCCCGACCGCTCGCTGCCGCTGCTGGCCCCGATGAGCGAGGTCGCCGGCCGGCTGGCGCCACAGGTGGGTGCCGCGACGCTGATGCGGGCCCAGGGTGGGCGTGGCGTGCTGATGGGCGGGGTGTCCGGCGTGTATGCGGCCAAGGTCGTCGTCATCGGCGCGGGTGTCTCCGGCATGAACGCCGCGGCCATCGCGATCGGCATGCAGGCCGAGGTCCTGCTGCTGGACAGGGACGTGGCCAAGCTGCGGCACGCGGATGCCATCTACCAGGGTCACTGCCAGACGGTCACCTCCAACGCATACGAGGTCGAGCGTGCCATCGCGGACGCGGACCTGGTGATCGGTGCGGTTCTGGTCCCAGGTGCGAAGGCCCCGATCCTGGTCACCAACGAGCAGGTGTCGCGGATGAAGCCGGGCTCGGTCCTGGTGGATATCTCCATCGACCAGGGTGGCTGCTTCGAGGACTCCCATGCCACGACCCACGCGGACCCGACGTACAAGGTCCACAACTCGGTGTTCTACTGCGTGGCCAACATGCCGGGCGCGGTGCCCCACACGTCGACCTACGCGCTGACCAACGTGACCCTGCCGTATGCCGTGGAGCTGGCCAACCTCGGCTGGCGCGAGGCGCTGCGCAACGACGCGGCGCTGGCGCTGGGCCTGAACACTCATGATGGTGCCGTGACCTATGGCCCCGTTGCGCAGGCACACGGACTGGCGTCCCGCGCCCTCGGCCAGGTGCTTGGCTGACGTACGGCGCCCGCCAGATGAGTCCCGATGACACGAAAGACGTTGACATCGCGACGAGCTCACCCCTGACCCGTTCGACCCGCGGCTGGCTGGACCATCTGCAGGTCGAACGAGGGGCGGCCGACAACACCCTGACCTCCTACCGGCGGGACCTTTCGCGGTACACGCGGTTTCTGGGCAGCCGGGGGATCAGCGATCCCGCGATCGTGCGCGAGCCCGACGTCACCGACTTCCTCGCCACTCTGAGGCAGGGCACACCCGAGCAGCCGGCGCTGTCGGCCTCCTCGGCTGCCCGGACGCTGGTCGCGGTGCGCGGCTTTCACAGGTTCCTGGTCCTGGAGGGTGTCACGGACTCGGATCCGGCTGCTGGGGTGGCGCCGCCCAAGGTGCCCAAGCGACTGCCGAAGGCCATCTCGATCAGCGACGTCGAGAGCCTTCTCCTGGCCGCGAGCATGGGGGACACCCCTGCGGCGCTACGCGATCGCGCGCTGCTGGAGGTCCTGTACGGTGCCGGTGCGCGGATCAGCGAGGCCGTCAGCCTCGACCTCGACGACGTCGACCTCCAGCAGGGGTCGGTACGTCTCTTCGGCAAGGGGAGCAAGGAGCGCATCGTCCCTCTCGGCAGCTACGCCAGGGAGGCCCTCACGGCCTACACGGTTCGGGCCCGGCCGCCGATGGCCCTTCGAGGCAAGGGGACGCCTGCGCTGTTTCTGAACCTGCGCGGAGCGAGGCTCTCCCGGCAGGGCGCCTGGGCCGCGATCCACGTGGCAGCCGAACGCGCCGGGCTCCAGGACACTGTCAGCCCCCACACGCTGAGGCACTCGTTCGCCACCCACATGCTCGATGGCGGCGCCGACGTACGGGTGGTCCAGGAGCTTCTCGGCCACGCGTCCGTGACCACGACCCAGATCTATACCATGGTCACGGTCCAGCACCTCCGCGAGGTCTATGCGGAGGCCCATCCACGCGCACGGTGATCTCGATAGATCCGCGACAGGCCGCACCCTGCCTTGAATCGGGACCACCGGCGAGGCTAGGGTCGACGCGATCAGCGAGTGACTGCCCGATGACCATTCGACTCCGCTGGGAGGAACACTGTGACCAACGTGGTGACCACGCCGACCGCTGACCCCTCGACGGCCGGCAGAGTCGCGCAGACGCCAGAGCGGAGTCCGGCCCAGCTGCCCGGCACCCAGGGCGTCGGAGCCGGTCAGCTCGGTCCGACCGGTCGGATCATGCCCGAGTTCCCCGAGCCCCCAGCGCTGCTCAGCCATGGTCCGGCACGGATCATCGCGATGTGCAACCAGAAGGGCGGCGTGGGCAAGACGACGAGCACCATCAACCTGGGCGCAGCCCTGGCCGAGTGCGGACGCAGGGTCCTGCTGGTCGACTTCGACCCCCAGGGTGCCCTGTCCGTCGGTCTCGGAGTTCCGACCTATGAGCTCGACGTCACGATCTACAACCTCCTGGTCGAGCGCGGACATGACATCCATGACGTGGTCCAGCACACCAACACCGAGAACCTGGACATCATCCCGGCAAACATCGACCTGTCGGCCGCCGAGGTGCAGCTGGTGGGTGAGGTGGCCCGGGAGATGGTCCTGGCCCGCGTCCTGCGTCCGATCACAGACGAGTACGACGTCGTTCTGATCGACTGTCAGCCCTCCCTGGGTCTGCTGACGGTCAACGCACTGACCGCTTCCCACGGCGTGGTCATCCCGCTGGAGTGCGAGTTCTTCGCGATGCGGGGCGTCGCGCTGCTGGTGGAGACCATCGACAAGATCTGCGACCGCCTTAACCCTCGACTACAGGTTGATGGCATTCTGGCCACCATGTACGACAGCCGCACCCTGCACAGCAGGGAGGTCGTGCGCAGCGTGGTCGACCACTTCGGGGATCTCGTCTTCCACACCGTGATCAGCCGCACGGTGAAGTTCCCGGACTCCTCACTGGCCGCGGAGCCGATCACGACCTATGCCTCGACCCATTCTGCAGCCGAGGCCTACCGGCAGATGGCGCGCGAGCTCATCGCGCGGGGTGGGGCGGCCTGAGCGCCATGGCTGAGACCTCGCCTCCTGAGGTCGCAGATGTTCCCTCCACGCCCCCCCAGGGGCGCGACCTCACCCCGGGCGGCGTGCTTCGGAGAGCCGAGAGCCAGCCGTTCGAGGTGCACCTCGACGTCTTCCAGGGCCCCTTCGAGCTGCTGCTCGGCCTGATCTCCAAGCACAAGCTGGACATCACGGAGATTGCCCTTGCCGAGGTGACCTTCGAGTTCATGGCCCACATCAGGGCACACCAGGCGTCGCAGACCGAATGGGACCTGAGCCAGGCCTCTGAGTTCCTGCTGGTGGCCGCCACCCTGCTCGACATCAAGTCGGCCCACCTGCTGCCGAACCACAACGCGCAGGACGAGGAGGACCTGGCGCTGATCGAGGCACGGGACCTGCTGTTCGCCCGGCTGCTGCAGTACCGCGCCTTCAAGCAGGTCGCCGGAGCGTTCGCGGACCGCATGGCCACGGCAGGGCGGATGACGGCCCGCCAGGCGGGTCTGGACCCCCATTTCGCCGCACTGCTGCCTGAGCTGGTGATGGGCATCACCCCCGAGCAGCTGGCCATGATCGCAGCCAGGGCGATCACGCCCAGGGTGGCACCCACCGTGGGCCTGGAGCACCTGCACGCCCCGGCGGTCAACGTCCGCGAGCAGGCCGCCCTGATCGTGGGACGGCTTCGAGCGTCACGCTCGTGCTCCTTCAGGTCGCTGGTCGCAGATGCCGACAGCACGCTGGTGATCGTGGCGCGCTTCCTGGCCCTGCTGGAGCTGTTCCATGAGTCGGTCATCATCTTCGACCAGAGCGAGGCCCTCGGAGAGCTGACCGTTCGGTGGACCGGCGGGGACGAGGGCGAGATCGGGGTCAGTGACGAGTTCGACGAGTCCCCTGCGAACGACCAGACCAACGAAGAGATGGTGAAGCCGAGTTGAGTGACATGGCGGCCGAGGTCCCGCAGGAGCAGGTCGCCTTCGACCTCGACGACGTTGCCGGCGGCGCTCGCGCGGCCATCGAGGCGGTGCTGATGGTCATCGACGAACCGGTGACGGAGCTGGCGCTGGCCTCCGCCCTGGAGCTGCCGGTCGAGGACGTCCTGCAGCACCTGCGCGCGTTGGCGGCCGACTACGACGAGAGCAGCCGTGGATTCGCGCTCAGGGCCATCGCCGGGGGGTGGCGGGTCTACAGCCGCTCCGAGTACGCACCGGTCGTCGAGAAATTCCTCCTTGACGGCGCACAGGCCAAGCTCACCCAGGCTGCCCTGGAGACCCTGGCCGTGGTCGCCTACCGACAGCCGGTCTCCCGATCCCGGATCAGCTCCGTTCGGGGTGTGAACGTCGACGGCGTCGTGCGCACCCTGCTGACCCGCGGCCTGATCGAGGAAATGAGTGCCGAAGGCGAGAATGGTGCGACCCTGTACGGGACGACGTCCTATTTCTTGCAGCGGCTCGGCCTCGGCTCACTGGATGAGCTGCCTGCCCTCGCCCCCTACTTACCCGAGGTTGATGTGCTCGACGAACTAGCGGCCCTTGCGATTGAAGGCCGGGTATGAGCGACCGGACGCCGGCTCAGCCGGCCCATCGCGGTTCCGACGGACCCCGCAAACGTCCCGCCGCCAGCGCCCCCCGGCGTGGCGGTACCCCACAGCGCGGCAGCGCCCCCCAGCGTGGCAGCAGCGGGACCACCAAGCCCAGCCAGCCCACCAGGCTTCCACCGCAGCGCGAGAAGCCGGCGGTGGAGGTCGACGTCCACGACCCCGACGGGGTGCGCCTGCAGAAGCTCCTGGCCGCGGCCGGCGTCGGCAGCCGGCGGACCTGCGAGAACCTCATCAGCGCCGGCCGGGTCGTCGTCGACGGGCACACGGTCACCGAGCTGGGGGTGCGGATCGACCCCAACACCCAGACGGTCCACGTTGACGGGTCCAGGGTCCAGCTCGACGAGTCCCGGGTCTACCTTGCCTTCAACAAGCCTCTGGGGGTCGTCTCGACCATGAGCGACGACCTCGGCCGTCCCTGCGTCGGGGACTTCGTCAGCAACCGCAAGGAGCGGCTCTTCCACGTCGGGCGCCTGGACGCCGACACCGAAGGCCTGCTGCTGCTGACCAACGACGGCGAGCTCGCGCACCGGCTCCAGCACCCGTCCTACGGCGTCCTGAAGACCTACCTGGCGCAGATCCCCGGGCCGGTTCCGCGAGACCTGGGCAAGCGCCTTCGTGAGGGGATCGAGCTCGAGGACGGGCCGGTCAAGATCGACTCCTTCAAGCTGGTTGACTCCGCCCCGGGCAAGGCGTTGGTCGAGGTCAAGCTGCACGAGGGCCGTAAGCACATCGTGCGGCGCCTGCTGGAGGCGGTAGGACACCCGGTGATCACGCTGGTGCGGACCGACGTGGGCCCGATCCGGCTGGGCGACCTGCGATCGGGGCGGATGCGCTCACTGAACGGGCCCGAGATCGGTCAGCTGTACTCAGCCGCCGGACTCTGATGCGCTAGGTGAACATCGTCGCTACCGTTACGCACGTGAGGGATACGGGTATGCCGGCCAGTGCCGAAGACGCAGTCAGTGCCGTCCGCGCGGTCAGTGCCGTCCGCGCCGTCAGGGGCGCGATCCAGCTCGACGTCGACGAGCGCGAGCACGTCCTGTCAGCGACCCGCGAGCTCGTCTCGTCGGTGCTGGCGGCGAACTCGCTGACCGAGGATGACGTCATCTCGATCATGTTCACGGCTACCGCGGACATCCGCAGTGAGTTTCCGGCAGTGGCGGCTCGCGAGCTGGGACTCGGTGATGTCCCGTTGATGTGCACGCAGGAGCTGGACATCGTCGGGGCGATGCCGAGAGTGATCCGGCTGATGGCGCACGTGAACACCACGCTCCCGCGTGGCCAGATCACGCACGTGTACCTGCGGGGGGCGACCGCGCTGCGTCGTGATCTGGCCCAGTGAGCTCCACCGCGCACCCGGGCGGACGGCGAGTCAGGATCGTCGGCACCGGCCTCATCGGGGCAAGCCTGGGACTGGCGCTGTCTCGCAAGGGTTTTCAGGTGTCGCTGGCAGACCCCTCGCCCACGGCCGCGGCACTCGCACGCGACCTCGGCGCCGGCGTCCTGGCCGCAGACCTGGCCATCCAGGACGCCACTCCTGACGTGGTCGTCGTGGCCGCACCTCCGGACGTCGTGGCAGATGTGGTCGCGCTGGAGCTTGCGCACTGGCCGAACGCCGTGGTCACCGACGCCGCCAGTGTCAAGAGCGCGGTGCTGACCGCTTTGCAGGACAAGAACGCCGACCTTTCGCGCTATGTCGGGTCCCACCCGATGGCGGGCCGGGAGAGGTCGGGGGCGATGGCCGCGCAGGGTGACCTGTTCGAGGGTCGATCCTGGGTCGTGGCGCCGGGACCGCGGACCTCGGCACGGGCGGTCGCCATGGTGCGCCAGATCGCGGAGGCCGCAGGGTCGGTGGTGTTCATCATGACCCCCGATGAGCACGACGCTGCCGTGGCTGCCGTCTCGCACGTGCCGCAGATCGCCGCCAGCCTGGTGGCGAGCCGGTTGCGCGATCTCCCCTCGGGGGCAGTTGCCCTGTCAGGGCAGGGAATTCGCGACGTGACCCGGATCGCGGCCAGCGACCCGGGCATGTGGACCCAGATCCTGGCCGGCAATGCACCGGCGGTCCGCAGCGTCCTCGAGCTGCTCGCCGCCGAGCTGGACGAGGTCCTGGCGGCTCTGCGGCGCCTGGAGTCGGACCCGGACGGGGGCAGTGTCGGCGCCCGGGCGGTGCTGGCCAGGACCGTCGCAGATGGCAACGCGGGCCACGCCCTCATCCCCGGCAAGCATGGTGCGGCTCCCACGACGTACGCGAGCGTCGTCGTCCTGGTCCCGGATGAGCCCGGCGCCCTGGGCCGGTTGCTGCGCGACGTCGGCGAGGCCGGGGTGAACATGGAGGATCTCCACCTGGAGCACGGGATCGGCCAGCCTTTCGGCCTGGCTGAGCTCTCCGTGCTTCCTGCCGCGCTCCAGCCCCTGACAGTGGCGCTGCGCGCCCTGGGCTGGCCGGTACACGAGCAGTGAGGGCCGCAGGCCGGGGTGGGCTGACGGTCTCTGCAGCCAGGGGCGGACCTCGACGACGTACACCCTCCTGCTGCTTCTACGACGGTGGCCTCACGCTGGCCTGGAGCATCCGCCAGCCCGAGGCATGCGTCACTGCCAAGCTCGTCCTGCCGGCGACCTCCTTCGGCCTCGGCGACGATCGGCAACTAGAGTCTGTCGGATGACCGCCCCTCCCACGCCCCTCGTCGTCGCTATCGACGGTCCATCCGGCTCGGGCAAGTCCACCGTCTCCAGAGCCGTCGCGCGGCGCCTCGACCTGGCTTACCTCGACACCGGTGCCATGTACCGGGCTCTGACCTGGTGGTGCCTGCAGCGGGGGGTCGACCTCGATGACGAGGGCGAGGTGACCCGGGCAGCAAGGGACCTGCCGCTGCAGATGGGAACCGACCCCCGCGCTCCGTCGGTGCGGGTCGGCGGCATGGCCATCGACGAGGCGATTCGGCAGACGACGATCTCGGAGTCGGTCTCGAAGGTCGCGACCAATCTCGGGGTGCGCGCCGAGCTGCGCAGTCGCCAGCGAGCGCTGATTGCGCAGTCCGTCGAAGAGACCGGGGGAGTGGTGGCCGAGGGCCGCGACATCACCACGGTGGTCGCGCCTGACGCGCACGTGCGGATCCTGCTGTTTGCCAACCAGCAGGCCCGCCTCGCCCGGCGGGCCAGGGAGCTCCATGGCGGGGCCGACGAAGCTGCGGTCAACGCCACCCACGACCAGATCGTGCGCCGTGACGAGGATGACTCGACTGTCTCGGTGTTCATGCAGGCAGCTCCGGGCGTGACGTTGGTGGACAACTCGGACCTCGACTTCGAGCAGTCCCTGGAGGCGGTACTTGGCGTGGTTCGTGCCCACAGCGACCGCCAGACCCGGTGAACGCAGGGCTCCGGATGGCAACCGTCCGGCGGCCCTTACCAGCCCGGCGGACCAGGGCACGCCAAAACTAGGGGACAATGGGTGGTCCCGACCTTCACCAACTCCTGACACCACCCCTGAAGTACCCCGACCGAGACACCCACTCCTGAGACACCCAACCGAAGCCTGAAGGACCCTGCCGTGAGCGAGCACCCCGAGACCGCCGACCACAACGAGGTCGACGACCTGTCGGTTGAGCGCGCCCTGCGCGTGGGCCTGGACGAGTTCGAGCTCGACGACGAGGACGTGTCGCTGCTCGAGCTCGCGGGCGGCGAGGACGCCGGGAACGCCGAGGCGAGCGGGCCGGTGCCGGTCGTGGCGATCATCGGTCGCCCCAACGTCGGCAAGTCGACCCTGGTCAACCGGATCCTGGGTCGTCGAGAGGCCGTCGTCGAGGACGTGCCAGGGGTCACCCGGGACCGGGTCGCCTACGACGCCGAGTGGACCGGCACCCGGTTCACCCTCGTGGACACCGGCGGCTGGGAGGTCGACGCCACCGGCATTCACCTGCGCGTAGCCGAACAGGCGGAGATCGCCATCGAGCTCGCGGACGTGGTGATGTTCGTCGTCGACGCGACCGTCGGTGCCACCGACACCGACGACGCCGTGGTCAAGCTCCTACGCAGGTCCGGCAAGCCGGTCATCCTGGTGGCCAACAAGGTCGATGACCAGCGGGCCGAGGCGGACGCCGCGATGCTGTGGTCCTTCGGCCTCGGCCAGCCCTGGCCCGTCTCGGCTCTGCACGGTCGGGGCAGCGGGGACGTCCTGGACGCCGTCCTGGACGTGTTGCCGCAGTTCTCAGCGGTGGGCGACGCCTACGCCCGCGGAGGTCCGCGACGGGTGGCCCTGGTCGGCCGTCCCAACGTGGGCAAGTCGAGCCTGCTCAACAAGCTCGCGGGCGAGGACCGGGTGGTCGTCGACAAGGTTGCCGGCACCACCCGCGACCCGGTCGACGAGCTGATCGAGCTCGGCGGCAAGACGTGGCGTTTCGTCGACACGGCCGGTATCCGCCGACGAGTCCACCAGAGCCGGGGGGCCGACTTCTATGCGTCGCTACGGACCCAGACGGCACTGGAGAAGGCTGAGGTGGCCGTCGTCCTGATCGATGCCCACGATGCCATCGCCGAGCAGGACATCCGCGTCATCCAGCAGGTCGTCGACGCGGGCCGTGCCCTGGTGGTGGCCTACAACAAGTGGGACACTCTCGACGAGGAGCGCCGCTCCTACCTCGAGCACGAGATCGCGAAGGAGCTGGTCCAGATCCCGTGGGCCCCCCGGGTCAACATCTCCGCGCTCACCGGTCGCCACACGGACCGCCTGGTCCCGGCGCTGGAGACCGCCCTCGAGTCCTGGGGCACCCGCGTGTCAACAGGTCGCCTCAACGCCTTCCTGGGCACCGTGACCGCGGCCAACCCCCACCCGGTGCGCTCGGGCAAGCAGCCGCGGATCCTTTTCGCGACGCAGGCCTCGACCTGCCCCCCGCGCTTCGTCATCTTCGCCAGCGGCTTCCTCGAGGCCGGCTACCGGCGCTTCATCGAGAGGCGCCTGCGCGAGGAGTTCGGTTTCGAGGGCACTCCGATCGAGGTCTCGGTACGGGTGCGCGAGAAGCGTCGCAAGAAGTAGGCGCACGGCCCGTCGACGGGCATCTCGAGCCGCGCCGGTGCCCGGTTCGGGACGGTTCGGGACACTCCTGGGAGCACGGCGATTCTGAGCCCGGGGCGTTCGTAGGCTAGGGTTTCGTTCGCCTCACCTGAGCATCACGGCAGGTGGGAGTCCCGGGATGTGGCGCAGCTTGGTAGCGCACTTGACTGGGGGTCAAGGGGTCGCAGGTTCAAATCCTGTCATCCCGACTGGGACGA
>Ga0209798_10000361_pt1 | contig 26656 bp, 22 predicted proteins | sample DOMMetBare3Fresh_FD_187475 | JGI IMG/M metagenome (GOLD analysis project Ga0209798, IMG submission 187475) | Wetland sediment microbial communities from St. Louis River estuary, USA, under dissolved organic matter induced mercury methylation -... | ecosystem: Environmental > Aquatic >... | reverse complement strand
TGCCGCAAATATTCGCCAGCGACCGGTGCGAACCATTGTCAGCGTCGCCGGGATCGCGCTTGGGGTTTGCCTGGTGATGCTCTTTACCGGCCTGGCGACCGGCATGTCGAACGATTTGCAGCGCCGCAATTCAAACCTGCGCGCGGAAATCATCTTCACTCGCCCGGGTTCCATGCAGTGGTCTTCTTCATCGACCAATTTAAGTACGAAGTATGTCGAACTGCTGAAGGCGATTGAGGGAGTAGCAGATGCCGTGCCTGTCGCCGCGCACATCTACCAGGACGACAAAGGATTTGGCCTGGAGCGCGTTGACGGAGTTGATTGGGAGCCATTTGCCAGAATGAATGCGCTGAGCCTGGTTGAGGGACGGGCGCCGCAGGCCCGCGACGAAGTCGTGATCGATGAGGTTAAGGCCCATAACAACGACTACAATGTCGGCAGTGTGATCAAGCTTTTTGGAAAACGCCAGTATAAGGTGACCGGAATCTACTCACCGGAGTCCGGGGCCCGCACGAAGATGAGTTTGGCGGCAATGCAGGATGCTTTGGAAGCGCCCGACAAATGTACCTACATCATGATCAAGGTGCGTGAGGCGGACGATGTGGCAGTCGCGAAACGCATTGACGCTGCTCTGCCCGGCAACAAAGTTCAATTCACACGTGATGTATTCAAGAGCATTGAAAGCAACATTCCCGCGCTGGGTGTGTTTCTCCGGACCCTTGTTGTGTTGGCGGCCATTGTCAGCACCCTCGTCGTGTTACTGGCGATGTACACCACCATCACTGAGCGGACACGAGAAATAGGAATTCTGAAGGCGCTCGGCGCTTCGCGCGGCTACATCGTGGGTGTGATTGAAAAAGAGGCGCTACTCATCAGCGTATTGGGACTGGTCATCGGTTTTCTGTTGTCGCTCGTAGCCGGATTTGTAATCCACCGGGCTTATGGGCTGTTCTTTGAGTTCACCTGGAAGTGGGCCCTGACCGCAGCCGCAATCGGAATGCTGGGCGGCGCGTTGGGCGCGCTTTATCCTGCGATTAGGGCGTCAAATCTCGATCCGGTCAATGCGCTGGCGTACGATTGATTGGCGCCCTGACTTCCTGGCCTTCGCGGTTTCAGCGAGTCGTGTTTAGCACAAACCACAAATAACCACGTAACTAAATTCAGACAGATTTACCTGCGGAGACGGCCAGGGCATCTTCTACGGAACTGATTTCCTCCGCCAGGTCGTCACTCTCCCTGGCCATGGCTCTTACCGAAATGCCGCGGTGGATCATCAGGGCGAAACCGACCGCTGCCCAGGCGATGTCCCGGCCCTTGCGCACAATCGCGAGCGTCACGCCGGTGGTGGTTGAGAACCCGAGGATCTTTGCCAGCGTAGATGTCCCGCCTTCATCGACACCGGCGCGCAGGGGAACGATTTTGAAAACCACATTAATAAGCCGGTTAACAGATTCGAGAATGAAAGCAGTTAATAGAGTTGGAGCCACCGCGCTGATGAAAGACAGGGTTATGTAGCCTTCGATTACGCCCGAGATGTGGAACATCATCTCAATAGCCAGAATCAGGAAGAAGCGCGCGTGGTTGCGTTCGTAGAAGCCATAGATACGGTCCTCTATCGTGCGCAGCCGCGGCAGGATGTTTGAGATTTTCTTTTGCGCGATGCCACGCTTTCCGGCCAGTGCCAGCGCACCGCTAATGAAACGCAGTTGCTTGCGAATTACTAACGCCCCGAGCGGTATAAGAACGAGTACTGCGATCAGCGCACCGAAGCTGACATAGCGCAGGGTGCGGGGCAAAGAGAAGCTCAGCAACAAGGCCACTGCGCCCGCAAAGATAAACAGCGCCACCGACAAAGCGTAGAAGACATTCTCAATGGCGAGGGCTGAAATCCTGGCTGTCAGGGGAATGTTGTCGCGGATAAACAGAGCCTTGGAGGGCTCGCTAAAAACTGCTCCCAGCGGCAGCATGTTGAGAGACTCTCCCATCAGTCGGGCCTTGAGGGCATCCCACACGCGCAGCCGGTAGGGGGCCTCGCAGCACAACACCCAGCAGACAGCGTGAACTACCTGACGCAGACCCCCCAGCGCGAAGATAATCAGGAATCCAAACCCCAGACGGCGAATGCTGCTGAATATTTGAGCCGGTCCGGCCTTCTCCACAAAATAGGCAAAGAGCATTAAGCCCAGGACCGTGACTATGACGCCGATGGCGGTGTGCTTTTTCGTTATTCTTTTTTTTCCGGTCTTCTCGGCCATCAGGAAGTTGTTTTCCAGTCGTTCTGCTCAAGGCGTGGCGTGGGAACAACATAACCTATCCGCGGATTTTTTGAAAACGACAGCCGACCCTGCGACAGCCGCCTTTTGCCTTTTTACTTTTGCGTTGATTAATATGCAGACAGTTCAAGTCCAGTGTTGCGGCGGAGTATCAAGATGAGCCAAAGCCAAATTGCCATCGAACAACGAGCGGGACGTCCACTGACTACCCTCTCTGAAGACGAACAAATGTTTCGGGCCAGCGTGCGCGAGTTCGCAGACGGAGAACTACGCCCGCGGGTGGAAGCGATGGAGGAACATGCCAAGCTCGATCCGACCCTGATCAAACAGTGTTTTGATCTTGGCCTGATGGGGATCGAGACACCTGAAGAATACGGCGGCGCCGGCGCCACGTTCTTTACCGCCATCCTGGCTGTTGAAGAACTGTCGCGGGTAGATGCCTCGGTAGGCGTGCTCGTGGATGTGCAAAACACCCTGGTCAACAATGCCCTGGTGCGCTGGGGCAGCGAGGAACAGAAACAGAAGTACCTGCCCCAACTGGCGACCCAGAAGGTGGGCGCCTACGCTTTGAGCGAAGCGGGTTCAGGTTCGGACGCCTTTGCAATGCAAACTCGCGCAGTTGAGGATGGGGACCATTTCATTATCAATGGTCGCAAACTCTGGATCACTAACGGTAACGAAGCCGACATTTTCATCGTCTTCGCCAACGTTAACCCGGAGGCGGGCTATCGCGGCATAACAGCGTTTGTGGTTGAAAAGAGCACAGCGGGTTTTTCGGTTGGGAAAAAAGAGAACAAGCTTGGGATCCGCGCCTCGTCCACGGTGGAGTTAATTCTGGAGGACTGCCGCATCTCAAAAAACGATGTGATCGGCGAAATCGGTAAGGGTTATAAGGTATCCATTGAAACCCTCAACGAAGGACGCATCGGCATTGGCGCACAGATGATCGGCATCGCCAGTGGCGCGCTTGACGCGGCGCTGGCCTACACCACCGAACGAGAGCAGTTTGGAAAATCGATCAACCAGTTTCAGGGAGTACAGTTTCAGCTGGCTGATATGGCGACCGAGTTGGAAGCCGCCCGTCTATTAGTCTACAACGCGGCCCGCATGAAAGACGCGCGCGTGAATTTTGTCAAGGAAGCGGCCATGGCCAAGTTATTTGCCTCGCGCGCAGCCGAGCGGATAAGTTCGAAGGCGATCGAGTTATTTGGGGGTTATGGCTACGTCAAGGACTACCCGGTCGAAAAGTTCTGGCGCGATTCAAAGATAGGGGCGATTTACGAAGGCACGTCGAACATGCAATTGCAGACGATTGCGAAACTGCTTATTGGAAAGTGAACGGCATCAGGATCGGGGCCGCCTCGTCTCCCAGGAACGTGGTTCCTGACGAGCTGGCCCGCCGGCGAAGACAGTCTCCCGCGCCGAGACGCGATGCAAAAGATAAAGCTGAGGCATGGACCATGAGCACATCACGTATCGATATATTCAAGCAGATACTGGCAGCCGACCCGGCTAACAGCGCGGTGCTTTTTGGCCTTGCCAAAGAGTATGAAAAGGCCAACGCAACCGCTGAGATGATTGACACGCTCAATCGCTACCTCGCGGCGGCCGATGACCAGGGCAACGCTTACGGTATGCTGGCCCGCGCTTATGAAAAAGCCGGGCAGCGCGAGCAGGCGCGCGCGGCCCTGGCCCAGGGTATCCAGGCAGCGGAGAGTCATGGACATCCGGGGATGGCTGAAGAGTATCGCAGTGAGTTGGCAAATTTTGCATAGCACAGACCTTTTCTGTGCGTACACGGTATTGATTCCAGGTTGAGGGGAAAGCGAACAGACCGAAGTCTGTGCGTCACTGACATGACTGACCAGAAAATTCTGAAGCTCGTAAAGCGTCCCGAACCGCTGGACACAGCGCCTGGCGTAGCCGTGGCTGAGCTTGAGGCATTCCATGGCTTGACTCGCGATCAGTTAATGCATCTGTATCACACGATGTACCTGTCCCGCGCGCTGGACGACAAAGAAATTCAGTTAAAGGCGCAGAACAAAATCTTCTTCCAGATCAGCGGCGCCGGGCATGAGGCAATCCTCGCTGCCGCAGGTATGATCCTGCGACCTGGTTACGATTGGTTTTATCCTTACTACCGCGATCGCGCGCTTTGCCTGCAGTTGGGAATGACACCGGTTGAGATGCTGCTGTCGGCAGTCGGCGCGGAAAGCGATCCCAACTCGCATGGACGCCAGATGCCTTCGCATTGGGGTCACAAAAGACTGAATATAGTTTCCCAGTCATCGCCGACCGGCACCCAGATTCTGCAGGCAGTGGGTTGCGCCGAAGCGGGTTATCGCTTTCAACTGATCGAAGAATTGAAAGGGCGCGTACTAAACTTTCGCGAAGACGAAGTAGTTTATGTGTCGCTCGGCGATGGTACTACCAGTGAGGGCGAGTTTTGGGAGGCCCTGAATACGGCCAGTAACCTGAAGTTGCCCGTCGTGTTCCTGGTAGAAGACAACGGCTATGCAATCAGCGTCCCGGTCGAGGTGCAAACCGCCGGCGGCGATATCTCACGGCTGGTGCAGAACTTTCCCGATCTTAGAGTTGAGCGTTGCGACGGCACCGACGTGCTGGCTTCCATCGATGCCATGCGTAGCGCGGTGCATCATTGCCGCGCGCGCAAAGGACCGGCGCTGGTCCATGCCAAGGTCATTCGTCCCTACTCCCATTCACTCTCCGATGACGAGCGGCTCTATCGCCCGAACGAAGAGCGAGTCACAGATGCCGAACGCGATCCCGTCAAGTCGTTTGGCGCCCTGCTGGTCCAGGAAGGTTTTGTTTCCCAGGAGGAGCTACAACAGATAAAGGACAAGATCGATCGCGAAGTAACCGAAGCGGCCGATCGCGCGCTGGCCAGCGCGCAACCCTCACCCGAGACGGTCACCAAATTCGTGTTTTCCCCGGATGTCGATCCGGCCGGGAAGGACTTTGATACCGAGGCTGGCGCTCAACTTTCAGGGAATCCCGGCACCATGGTTGACCTGATTAATCGCTGTCTGCAGGTCGAGATGGCGCGCGATCCGCGCATCGTCGTCTTTGGTGAGGACGTGGCGGACTGTTCCAGAGAACAGTATCTGGATCAGGTCAAAGGCAAAGGCGGAGTTTTCAAAGTCACGGCGAACCTGCAGCGAAAGTTTGGGAGCGCGCGCGTTTTCAATTCACCCCTGGCCGAGGCGAACATCGTGGGGCGAGCCATCGGCATGGCCACCCGCGGCTTGAAGCCGGTGGTCGAGATTCAGTTTTTTGATTACATCTGGCCGGCCATGCACCAGATCAGAAACGAACTCGCATTGCTGCGCTGGCGCTCGGGTAACGAATGGAAGGCGCCCCTGGTGATGCGCGTGCCGGTCGGAGGTTACCTGAAAGGTGGCGCTGTTTATCACTCGCAATCCGGCGTCTCAACCTTTACGCAGATCCCCGGCTTGCGCGTCGTCTATCCCGCCAACGCTCTCGATGCCAATGGCCTGTTGCGCACAGCCATTCGCTGTGACGATCCAGTCCTCTTTTTTGAGCACAAGCATCTGTACCGGCAAGCCTACAACAAGTCGGCCTATCCGCCCGACGATTTCATGGTGCCGTTTGGAAAAGCGAAGACCGTGCGCGAGGGAACTGACCTTTCGATCGTCACTTACGGCGCGCTCGTGCAACGCTCGCTGGTTGCCGCCAAACAAGCGGAGCAGCAGGGCATCAGTGTTGAAGTTGTTGACTTGCGCTCTTTGCAGCCCTTTGACTGGGCGGCGATCACGCGCAGCGTAAAGAAGACGAATCGCGTAATCGTGGCCCACGAAGACTCACTCTCATTTGGCTACGGAGCGGAAATCGCCGCGCGCATTGCCGATGAGTTGTTCGAATACCTGGACGCGCCGGTTCGCCGCGTCGCCGCGCTCGATACGTTTGTCGCCTACGCGCCGATTTTGGAAGACGCCATCCTGCCCCAGGTCGCAGATGTGCTGAAGGCGATTATTGAGCTTCACGCTTACTGAAGGTCGGGAGGAAAATAACGGGCCTCATCTGGCTCTGGAACAATTGACAGGCAACTCCTCCTTCAGGCCCGAATTCACGTAAAGCGGTACAGTGGTGTATCGATCCGCGTCTTGAACCTCTGGCGGTTTCTTTAAAATCCCTCAAAAAACCTGCTTTGCACTTGTTTGCAAGCTGGCATAAGGCTTGCTGCCTACTCATTGGTAACTACGGCAATATTCCCCTACACAACCTCGTTAATTGATTTCAAAAGGGAGAAAGACTTATGCGCAAATTGATCGGTTATTTTCTTGTCACGTCAGCTCTGGTTTTATCGAGCGCGGCCGCCGCAGCGGCCCAGACCGAGCCAACCACGACCACCAAAACCGTGACGACCACGGTGAAGAACCCTGACGGTACCACTCAGGTCACCAAGGCAGTTCAGAATGCCGATGGGACCTACACCATCATTGAATATCCGGTAGGTCGCGAAGTGGCCCTATCGCTTGATCCAATCACGCTGACCAATGCTAAAGGTACTGCGACCATATTGCGGGATCCAAATGGCACCACCATCAAACTAAACCTGACCGGACTGCCGGACGACCTGACGACTCTTAATCTTTATGCGGTCGACCCGGAAGGAGTGACCACTCTGTTGGGACCAATCGCCATTGATCATGGCGTAGCGTCCTTCACCACCACAACGCCAATGGATAAATTCATGCTGATCGCGTCACCTGAGGCGAGTCTGGCAACCTATGGTCCTGACACGAAGGTATATTTCCGCAGTGCTGTGCCACAGGGCTTTGCCGTAGTGCCATTCAGCAGGCACCCGGTCGGTGAAAAAGTTTCGGCGACCACCACGACAGGGGAAGTTGGCGCCTCGCCCTACACGGTGCCCATGCTCAATATTCCCGCTTATACGAAGGGTGATGACACCAAACTGAAGATCGATTTCAGCGGCGAAATGACTGGCGCTCGCGCGAATGTTTTCCTCGAACCACACAAGGATGGACGAACAGATGTCCGTTTTCGTTTCCATGAACTCAAGGAAGCGCCGGCGGGTAAGACCTACACCGTTTGGGCAGTTTCTCCGGACAATAAGTTCGTGAAACTCGGGCAGATCGTGAATACGGGCGGGCACAACGAAGCTGAAATCCAATCGCAGGTAGCGCTCCGCGATTTCGGCTTGCTGGTAACGATGGAAGATGCCGGCAGCGTTAATACGCCCGCTGGTCCGAGAGTAGGATGGGTAGAGATAATCAGGACCAACTAGAAGTTGAGCAAACCTGAATTCCGACGCAACCAGGGCTGCCACCTTCGTGGCGGCCCTTTTGCCGAGCAGATCTTCCAGTAATCGGCTCGCCCAGCGCTGCGAAGGTCCCGTCTGTTTTGTCGCACGTGTGAATGATGTAGATACCCCCGAAGCGGCTCCTTCGCTCTTGCTCTTAGCCTTTTGCTCTTCGCGGCCGAAAATTTTCTACCACATTTTCGCAACACTGCTGTAATATTTGCCTTGAGGGCACAATCCCTCACTGAGTTCCCCGACTCATTCGTCTCCAACCGTCACTGATGCTGCGCCCCCGGGCTCGGCTTCCACGCTCGAAATTTAGCCAGTTCTCCTTTGAAAGAACCTGGAGAAAGTCATGTTGAATCGCAATTTACCCCGATTGCTATTGCTCCTGTCTTTGCTTTTCGCTGCGCCAAGCGGGTCCGCTCAAAATCTCCCGCAACTTGTGCGTCTGGTCAAACCCTCGGTGGTTGCCATCGCTACGTTTGACCAAAAGGGCGAAGCATTGGCCACCGGGAGTGGGTTCTTTCTGCGCCCTGAACAAGTGCTGACTAATCTGCACGTGATTCGCGGCGCCTACCGGGCGGAGATCCGGACGCTGGATGCCAAAGGCCGAGTCTACGGCGTTAACGGGGTATTGAGCGCCGATGAAGAAGGAGACCTCGCCCTGTTGAGCGTTGACATACCCGGGCAAAGAGTTCGACCGCTGGAAATCTCCACGGTGCTTCCCGAAGACGGCGAGAAGATTTTCGTGATCGGCAATCCACTGCGGCTGGAAGGTTCGGTCACCGATGGAATTGTCTCAGCCGTCCGCGAAGTTCCCAGTCTGGGAAAGATAATTCAAATCACCGCCCCGGTATCGCATGGAAATAGCGGCAGCCCGCTCTTTAATCTCAAGGGCCAGGTAATCGGAGTGGTCACCATCCGGGTGATCAATGGCGAGAACATCAACCTGGCGATTGAGTCCGCGCGCGTTGCGCGGTTGCCCGCCAGCAAGTTCATGATGCTGCCGGAACTCGCGGCCAAAACCAATGCGCGCGATTCTGCCGAAGCCGTAGCGGCCTCCTTCTATCGCAGTGGTCTCGATTCGATGTGGTTGGGAAATTATGAGGGGGCCCTGGCGTATTTCGAGAATGCGGTCAACAAGGATCCCAAACGCGCCGATGCCTGGATTCAGGTTGGCTATTGCAAGGCCAAACAGGGTAAGACTGAGGACGCGATTCGGGCGTATCGGCAGGCGCTGCAACTGCGCCCCGCTTCCGCCGAGGTATATAACAAACTGGGTGATGCACACTTCTACGCCGGCCGATTCGCCGAAGCAATCGATTCCTATAAGCAGGCCGCCCACCTTGAACCGAAGGCGGCGGATGCCTATTACAATTTGGCGCTGACTTACAAGGAAATTGGCAAGCCGGAGCTGGCTGTGGCCGAAGGAAAGATGGTACAGCGACTGGATGCGAAGCTATATGAGAAGTTGTTGAGTGAGATGGAGCGATAACGGGCGGTCACGGAATCAGCTAAGCGAAGAAGTGGGTTCTTTCATTTTCCATTCGAGATTGGACATTTCTCATTTGTCATTGAAGAGCAGAGATTTTTGGTCAACCTCTGGGGATAACAGTCAATTTCTGGCGATAACAAATGAGAAATGTCCAATAATGTCCAATGACAAATGGAAAATGCAACCTGTCGCCTGGTTCACCCGGTTCTCTCCTTCCCCGCGCAGGATCTGCTAACCCACAGGACGCAGAAACACCTTCGTATCCACGGCTTGCGGATCGCCGATAACGACGAAACGAATGTTGCGCAGGTACTTCCGGGCCACGCCTTGCACGTCCGCCGGTGTCACGGAGCGCAAACGATTGATGAACTCGGTTGAGTTGCGCCAGCCGCCGCCAATCAATTCAGACTGCGCCAGCTCCCCGGCCTGGGCTGCGTTCGTTTCCTGGCCGGTGTAGTAGCTGGTCAGATACTGCGCTACCACCGCCTTAATATCGTCCTGATCGATTAGCTCCCGCTGTAGTCTGGCGATCTCATCCAGCATCACACTGACGGCCTGATTCGCCTCCACTGCGCTCACATAAATGCCGCCGACGTTGGCTTCCTGGCTGCCCAAAAAAGCGCTCGGCGCATAGGACAGGTTGCGCTTCACGCGCACTTCTTCAAACACCCGATCGCGTAAGAGCGCGGCGGCTATGCGCATTGGATAAATGTCGGGCGAGGTCAGCGGCGGCGCCACAAACAGCCCCTGGACATAGTTAGTCGGCAGCTCGCGACTGGTCACCTCCACACTCGATTTGTCAAAGACCAATGGCGGTATTGCCTCGGCTTTGTAGGCGCCGCGCGGCACCCTGGCGAACGAGGCGGTAACCATGGCTCTAATTTGAGCGGGATTAAGATCGCCCACGATCACCAGCAGCATTCGTGACGTCTGCAGCAGCTTTTGGTGATAGCGTTGCAAGTCTTCAGGAGTCAGACGGGCCACACTGGCGGCCGTACCTTCAGCGCGATTGGCGTATGGATGGCCGGCATAGGCGGTTTTTTCCTGCAGCCGTTGCAGGTAAGTATCCGGATCGTCGCTATCATCGTTGAGCGATGCGACAATCCGGGATTGAACAATCGCGACGTCTTCTTTCGTGAATGACGGATGCAACGCAGCGTCGCTGAAGATTTCCCAGGAACGGTCAAAATTGGGCCGCGTCGAGACCATGCTCAGCGCCGAATAATCGTAATTGACGCTCGAGCCCAACACCGTACCCATGCGTGATAACTCGGATCGCATTCGCGCGCGCGGAAAGCTGGCGCTGGCTTCCGTGGCAGTAGCGAGCATGAGGGCCTCGATACCCGCGTTGTCGGCAGTGACGTTGCGCGCTCCCCCGCGAATGAACAAACCGGCTGCAACCGTTAGACTGCCCTCGCGGCGTTTCACGAGTACTTTTAGACCGTTGACTTCAAACTCGGAAACGAGCGCCGCCTGCTTGGCGACGATATCCTGAAGGCTCTGCGCCCTCTGGGCCTGGACCGCTGCTGTTTTGGCGGCAGCGCTTTGCTGGCCGGCGCGCAAGGATGTCGGGTAGCTGGTCGCCAGCAGCGCCAGTAAGACCAGGACTAAAATTCTATTTTTCATTTACCAATCAACTCTTCAGGTTTCAGTTGGGCCTGCTTTTGCGCTTCTTTGGAAATCAGCGCCAGACTAACATGCGGTTTACCCTGAATATAGGTAGTCAGGTAGCGGCTAATGTCGGCGCGGGAAGTCTGCCGCAGGGTCGGCAGGTAACCGCGAAAATAATCGATCCCGGTTGAGGCCCACCAGAACGTTAACGTGTGTGCGTACTCGCTCAGCTTCTCTCTTGAATAGAGATCGTCGGCCTCGAGCAGCGCCTTGGCGCTCTCCAGTTGCTCGTCGGTGAAATAATCCTTGTCGTTAAAGTGAGCAATCTCGGTGTGGATGGCCCGCAACGCAGCCTGTGCTTTGTCGGGAGTGGTGATCGCGGTGAAGATGATAGGGCCGACATTTCTTTGTGTGTAATAACCGAGGTCCGCGCCGTTAACCAGGCCTGAGTCAACCAGGGCGCGCTGAAAATGCGAATTCGGTTGCCGCAGGATGAATGAGAAAACGTCGGCCGCATAGGTAGCGGCGTTGTCTTTTCCGATCGATGGCCCATGCCAGCCAATACTGAAGATCACGTTTTGCACCGGCTGTTTAATAACCACTCCCTCGCTGCTGGTGAGCGGGGGATGTTCGACGAGGGGAAATTCGACAAAAGGATTTTTCTCGCGCCGGGGCCAATCGCCAAAGAACTCCTGCACCAGGGAATAGACTTCTTCCGGATTAACATCGCCGGTTACGACCAGCGCGGAGTTGTTCGGCACATAATAGCGTCCCTGGATCAGGCGCATCATGTCGGTGGTCGCAGTGGAAACGGTTTGGCGATTGCCCAGCGGCGCCTTGCGACTCGGGTAGCGGGAAAACAAGTGGGCATACATCTCGCGATTCAGGTAGTAGTAAGGATTCGATTCATTGCGATCGATTTCGCCGATCACCACCTGCCGTTCGCGCTCGAATTCGCGCGGATCAAATAAAGGGTAGCGAGCGGAATCGCGCATGAACTGCATGGCGGTTCGCAAGTTTGGACTGGTGGTAGTGAAGTAGTAGTTGACGACTTCCTCGCGCGTCGAACCGTTGTAAGCTACTCCCAGCTGTCCGATCGTCTTGACATAGTCTTCTTCGTTGGCGACCGCCCGGTTTGCCTTAAAAAACATGTGTTCATAAAGATGAGAGAGACCGTTTAACTCGGGAGGTTCGGTGTAGGACCCGTTCTTCACGCCCAGTTCAATGGTCACGAGCGGTACCGAATGGTCCTGCAGCACGATCACTTCCAGCCCGTTGGCGAGTACCTTGTTGAGGATTTCGGCCTCGGGCACGCGAGCGGTGGCTGCTGCCGTCGTGGCCCGTTGCGGTGCGCTTACCCGGCGTCGCTGGGGAACCGCTGCCGTTGAGGAAACCGGCGCCATCAGCGAGCAGATGACCAGGAAAAGTAAAAGACTTCGTTTCATAAATCTCCAGATAACAGTCGACAGGATTAACAGAATCTACAGGCGGAGCCTCAGCCACATTCTCTGTAGATTCTGTTAATCCTGTCAGACTCAATTTCCAAATCGGGACGTTCGATGTTTGCGCCGAGCAATTAGATGTTCAGCCGGCATACGATTCATCCTGCTCAATCTTCGACAGCACCCAATCGAAATCGCCGGAAGTTATCTTGCCACTGCAGTATTCACAAACACCAGCGGCGTTGATTTTCAGGGCCGCGCCGCAGTTGGGACAATTCAGGTCGGCGCGCGCCGGCCCGGGTTTCGCTTCGCGATTTCGTATAAAGGTCCAATATTCGCTCCACTGGCGCAGCTTCGTCTTTGATCCGGCTACGACATTGCCCTGCTTGTCGATGGTGAAATCGAAACCCTCGGCCCAGATGCGCAGCGTAATCGCATTGTAAAAAGCGTCTTCCTGAATCTTTACCGGCTGCATCGCCTTGATGCGGTACTGGTCCAGTACGTTCCTCAAGCCCTGACGTTTGTAAGCGTCGATCCAATATTGGTGCATCTGAAAAATGCTGTCGGTTTCGTGCGGGCGGGCGCGTTCCCAGTTCATAGTTGACCAGGCGCTCTGCAACTCGCTGAAGATCAGCCCGGCCCGCGCCTGGAATTTGCTCCAGGAAAAATCCGGATGATGCTGTTCAAACTCAGCCCGGCGGACGGGGAAGCCGGGTTGTATGACCGAAGGATAGTCGGTGCCCACTTCCGGAACGTCCCCGGTCAATAGCGGCCCTCTGGCTTCGCGACTGAGCAGCGTTATACCACGCACGAACCATTGAAATTCACCGCTGTCGATCTTCGTCAGGCAAAAAGCGCACGCACCCACTGAATCCTGTTGCAACGGAGCGCCGCATCGCGGGCAGTGCAGGGCCGTGGCCTGTGCCGGAGGCGGCGAGAGTAAATCGCGTTTGCGTTCGAGGTCCCAATACTCACGGACATAGTAAGTCATCTCTGCGGGCGCCTGACCGGGATTCCCAGTCACTTCCGTGTAGTTCGTTTCGAAGGAAACGCGGGTGCGCACCAATGGTGTGTTCAGGCCCTCGACGCCCGTAACCTGCATTGCGCCCACGATAATCCCCTTGACTTCGCGTATCCCCGCAACGTTGCGCTCGAGCAGGGCTGCGCGCGCTTCATCGCTCAAGTAAGGCGAAAAGAGTTCGAGGGCCTCCGGGCCGCGCCCGCGGGCTTCCTGAGCTTTGCCGTATAGCGCATAACAGAAGTCGGTGAAAATGATTTCCGAGAAGTTGGGATCGAAGCGTCGCAGGTGAGCAAACGCACGCGTGGCATCCTGAGGGCCCGCAGCGCCCGCCTCATAAGTCCGCAGCGACGGACCTGTGGAAACAATTGCGCTTTCCACTGTTCGGGTGCGCCGTCCGAAATAATAGATAATTCCCCCAATCAAAATAATGTCGAGAGGGATGCCGACAAGGGGATATTCAATGGTTAGATAAGCAAGCAGGCGCAGCAGTTGAAAAATTAACCAGATGACTGCCCCCGCCCCGCCGCCGCCGCCACCGCCACTGCCACCACTGCCTCGACCACCCCCATAAGACTGGCCGCCGCCCACCCGGGCCAACACTTCAGAATACGAAAGCAGCACCAGGACTGGGGCCATCAGGGCCTGGGACCGCACGCATCCTGCGTGCAGGCGTGACCACAAAGGCCCTTTGCCACTCCCCAAATCTCTGTGGCGACCAGGCACGCTGGAAGCGTGCGGTCCCAAAGAGGGTACTTCCCCTTCTGTTTGGTGATTCCTGGTCATCACAGTTCGAAGCGCGGCATGTCCGGCAGTTCGTTGGGATTCTCTTCAGTCGCCGGCAAATGTTTGCCCAGCAAGGCGCCCAGACTGCGCAACGCTGTTAAGAAAGTTTCCGGATTGGGCTGCCGCCCGGCTTGCTTCAACGCAAATAGACTGTGGTTCCATTCCCGTGGCGGCACAGCTTTTAAGACACCGCGATCAGCAATCAATTCCAGCCGCCGCTCAAGGATGGAAAGATAGATGAGCACACCCAGCTCAGCAGAGGTATTGGCAATGCCAGCTTCGTAGAACATCGCGGCGGCGCCGGTGCGCGCCGCTGCCTCGCGAAATTTTCTGGTGGTCAGCAATCGCCGCAGAGTTTTCGAGCGGGAACAAACATAAGCGCCGGCGATAAACAACACAGCGACCTCGATTGGCACCCAGAGGGTATGAAAATCAACCGGCAGAAAGAGCAGCAGAAGCAGTCCGATGAGAGCGACCAGCGCGCCAAACAGGTAATCGGCATGGGCGTAGTTTCCGGACTTTCCGCGCACTACGATAATCAGTTCGGCAGCGGTTGAATTCTCGATCTCTTTCACGCAGTCCGCGAGCGAGTCACAGGCGGATTGATCGAATTTGGCGCGAGTCATTGGCAGGGAATGATGATAAGGCGAAACCGCACTGCGGGCAACAACGTCGGGGAAACGGACTCACTGGGCCGCGCGAGCGCTTTCCAGCTTTTCGTAAATCGGATAGAGCCACCGTTGCGCAGCCTCGACCAGTTGCGCGCTCGCTCTCTCGTGTTTCCCTGTGGAATCAGCCTGAAAGGTCGCGGCCGGATCTTTGGCATGGCGTGTGGTCATCAGCTTCATGGTTTCCGCCTCGGCATCCGTCCAGCCAACGCCGAAGAATTCTGAAATCGAGGACCAGACAGCGTCCGGAAGCTGCCGGTAATTAATCAGGAGCCCGCCCTGGTCACGATGGGTTAGAGCCGCGTAGCAGATTGCCGCCAGCACTACAGCGCTGTACTCCTCCGGCGCCATCGCGATAACCAGCGGAGCGTCACCTCCGAACAGGCTCTGATGCAGAATGTAGGGAATCATCTGGCCACGCTGCTCCATCTCTGAAACGAGGACGTCAATGGGATCGCGATAAAGAAAGATCCAGGGCACATCGGGAAACGCCTTGCGAATCAGCGGCAATTCCAGCACATGCCAGCCATGGAATTTAATGAAAAAATGTTTTTCGCCACCCAACCGTGGTTGGGCCAGCGCACACACCAGCCAACGCAGCCAGTCAATGCGGTCCTGTTCAGACGCCGGCGCGGATTTGAAATGCGCCTGCAGGGCGGAATCAAGCGGTGGCGCTTCAGAGATAACAATGTTCTGCGGCAGCGACGCCAGCATTCGCGTGACCAGCGTCGAGCCGGAACGGGACATGTGGAAGATAAAGCCCGTGGGCTTGACGCCGGGACGTGTCTCACAACGCTGGCGCAGAACCTCGACGGACGTTTGATGGCGGAAAAGCAAGTTGAAGGGTTGCGCCATGCATTTGTTGATCGTGTAATCAAAAAAAGCATCGCTGAAAGTATTGCGCCCAAGATGACACCAATCGACGAGCGGTTGCGATTCGCTCCAGTAGAGTCTCGACGGGACCCAGCCATCCAGCAGGTTGGTATTAATCAATCGATCCATCGCTCAATCCAGGTTCTGCGCGCGGCGCGCAAAGCTTCTTCTACGTCGAGCCTGGTAAAGCCATAGCCACGCTCGCGGCCTAAACGCAGCAGCAACTCCAGGAAGCGCTCGTTGTCGCTTAGGTACTGAAGTTGCCGCTGCAGGCCCAGGTCCGCCAGCACCGCCTGCCGGAATCGGTCCAGCTCGCTTAAATTACTACTCATTTGTCCAAAGGCTCCGCGGTAGCGTAACGGCTGCCAAATGATCTAACATCCGCCTCGTATCATCAGGGGGGCTAAAGGAGCTGAATTGAACGTGACCGAGTCGCGCGCAAACTCAAATGAAGTTCAGGCAGCACCAGTGCGATTGCGCGCTGCCACCCCCAGCGATGACGATTTTCTCCTGCAAGTCTTTGCCGGCACCAGAAGCGACGAGTTGGCGGCCCTGGCATGGAACCCGGCCCAGGCAGAGGCTTTTATCAAAATGCAGTTTAGCATGCAGCTTCAGAACTATCGCGCAAACTATCCCGCTGCGGAAAACTCCATCATCCTTCTCAATGAGCAGCCCATCGGCCGGATGCTGGTCGAAAGGACCGCCGAGGAATTCCGGTTGGTGGACATCGCGCTCTTGCCCGAGCACCGCAATGCCGGAAGGGGCAGCGCCTTGCTCAGTGACCTCTTAAAAGAAGCAGCGGCCGCAAGCAAGCCCGTGAAACTTCATGTCTTGTCCAATAGTCCGGCTTTGCGGCTCTACGAACGTCTGGGATTCTCGCCCATTGGCGGAGACGGAGTCTATTTGGAGATGAAATGGACAGGCTGAACCTCGACTGCAGAACTTCTTTTGCTCAGCGCATCGATCCGACTTCAGCTCCGGCACAAACTCTGTGAACTCTTACCAGCTCAATCCTTATGTGCACGTGGTGGAAAATTGTATCTTCCCGGACACAATCCAATACGGAGTCTTCCATCAGTGCACCGGCGAAGTGTTGGAGCCCGCTGCGAGCGTGCGTTCGCTCTTGTTTGCACTAAGGCTGGGTAGCCCGTTCTCCTTTGCCGATTCCGATCTCGACGGCATGGGTGAGGCCGGACAGCAAATAAGACACTTGATCGAAAAAGAGTTCCTGATTGTGGCCGGGCACGATCCACTGGCTTCATTTCTGGACCAGTACGCCCAGCGACCGAGGCAAAATCCGGCCGTGAGCTACCGCTCAGCAACCAGCGAAGTGTTGCTCGTCCGCACTTCCATGGCGCAACGTATTTTTTCACCGGCGCCCGACGAGCTGCCGCGAGTCATCGAAGAGACGCTTGATCCCTACGCCGCCGCATTGTTCCTGGCCGCGGACGGCACGCGCACGTTGGCTGAGATTTATGCATCCCTGTCACCTGAGGCGGGCGTTGGTCCACTTGCCAACCGAAAATTCAGAGAGGCGGTTGAGTTCCTGACGCGGCCGGCCCGGCAGTTGATTAAGTTCACTCGCGACCTGTCTGACCTTGACGATCCTTACAGCCCGTGCAACATCGTGCCGCGCAATATGTACCTCTCGCGGAAAGCGGCGCCAAACGGTGCCGAGGGAGTGATTGATTTTCATTTGCTCGGGATTGACAACGCTTCGTGGGAATTCGATTTCGTCGAGCCCACCATCAATCATGGCTTTCGCTTTCCCAGCGAGGCGCTGGGTGGGCTCGATTTTGGGGGGCGTTTTTGCGTTTCCACCCTGCGCCCCGACGTCCTTCCGCGGCTTGGTGAGAGCGATCGCCTTGAGGTGCTGGAGGTCGGCGGCGGTACCGGGACTTTTGCTCGCTCTTTCATTGCGCAGGCCAACCGCACGAGCGGACTCTCGCTTAACTACCACATATTGGATCTCTCTCCGGTATTGATGGAGAGTCAGAGTGAGCAACTGGCGGGACTGTCTCGGCCCCTGCAGCACTTTCAGCAGGACGCGACCGAGTTCGACCTTCCCGGCCGCAACTTCGACTTGATTATCTCCAATGAAGTAATCGCGGATTTTCCTGTGGCACCGGTTAACCGGATCCGTAATGACATTGGGAGCTGCAAGTGGGACGGGCCCGGAGTTTCCTACCTCGAGAAATATGATTTGGCTGCTGAGGATGCGCCTGATTCATTCTTAATTAACATCGGGGCTCTTAGATTTCTCGAGCGAGCCTGGGAGCATCTCGCGCCCGGCGGCACTTTCATTGTCACTGAGTATGGTAGTGAGTCTGCCTACCCGGTCCAGGCCTATCATCTGAATCATGAAGAATTTTCAATTCATTTTGGGCACTTACAGAAATGCGCCCAACGAATTGGGTTCAAATCCCGTTTGCTTACGCTGCGAGATTTTCTGGAGATCGATGATCAGATTTTCGTGCTCGATGGACAGGAAGAGCAGATCCTTTGTTTGAATCACGTTTTTGGGAAATATGGCCGGCCACTTCCTTTCGCATTAATCACTGAGCGCGAATTCAGAGCGCGCTACGGGCAACTCGGCGAAGAGCTGGGACTGACCGGAGTTACTTTTTCGCCGCTTGTGAACGGGTTCCATTTCGGCCCCAGGCTGGAGCAATTTATGGTATTAGTGATGAACAAACCGCGGTAGTCAAATTATGATCCGAGAGCCGCCCACCCAATTGAATCTAAGGAGATCGAATTCAAGCTATGTTGACACATGAAACTTTTAGCGCGCTTCTCAACTCGAAGTTCCAGGTCGAGTTAGGAGAGGGCCAGACACTTGAGTTGCAGTTGGAGGAAGTATCCGAGCTGAAACTCTCGAGCCGGCAGGAGCAGTTCGCCATCCTGTTCCGTGGTCCGATCGAAACGTTTTTAGGCCAGGGTATGCGCCGCTTCACGCACGAGCGCATGGGAGAGTTCGAATTGTTCCTCGTCCCGGTGGCTCAGGATCAACGGGGCTTCGCTTACGAATCAGTTTTCAATCGCATTCGCAATCAAACTGAAGCGGCGGTCCCGGCCGGCTGAAAGAAAGTCCGCACCCCAAAAGAGGAAGAGATAATTGCCGGAAAATAATCAGTTATCCGGGCCAGTGAGTGCAATCACTCTCAGGCCGGTCAACGAAATGGATCTGCCACTGCTGCGCGAACTGTACGCCAGCACTCGCGCTGAAGAGATGGCGCTGGTGCCCTGGTCCGCAGAGCAGCAACGCGCTTTTATTGATATGCAGTTCCAGGCGCAACAAAGCCACTACCAACAATTTTTTCCTAACGCCACGCAGGACGTAGTGCTGCAGAGCGACCGTGCGGTGGGCCGTCTCTATGTCGAGCGCTCAGAGAAAGAGATAAAGATTATCGATGTCACGGTGTTACCACGCGAACGAAACCAGGGCATCGGAAGTTATCTGCTGCGCGCCATCCTCGGGGAAGCCGCGGAATCAAAGAAGGTAGTGGGGATTTATGTGGAAAGCTTTAATTCGTCGCTGCATTTGTTTAAGCGGCTGGGCTTTGTGGAAACCGAGCAGAGCGGCGTCCACATTTACTTGCAGTGGTTCCCGCCTGGTGTCGGCAATCAGCAACTGCGCGGGGACGACGAGGGCGCGCCTCCTTGATAAAGCCGGACGAAGACAGAAGTTGTATTGGTTCCAGTAGGATTAAGGATACAAACGATTCAGGACCGCTTCGTAAGATCTTCTGCCTTTGTCCTTAGTTCCGATCGGGACGATCAGCAAAGAAAAGCTCCCGAGCTTTTCATGCTCGATGCAGTAGGTATCTTGTGTCATAGCGAGGGAACGGGGACCACTGAAAACAAGCGCAAAGCCTTCCTTGCCAGGTGACGCGCCTTTCCGATGGACCAAGTCGGCTACCTCAACCAATTTCACCGGCACTTTCGTGCGGCCATGATGGAAGCGGAATTCCGTGTTTAACTGGGCCATAAAGGCAGCCTTATTCAGTAGCGGCTCCGCTGCAACCCGAGCCTTTATTTCCTTTCCGGAAACCTTGCTCAAAAGGCTCAGCGGCACACCAGCCGCCAGTGCTACCAGCCCACCCTTTTTCAGGAAATCTCGACGCGACGTAGCCATTGACCACTCCTCCGGAAGCTAAGTTTTTCAAGTTGAGGTTTTTATAAATGAGGGCAAACGAGCGCGCAGTGTATTTGTTCTCATGAAAACTTGCAAGATAAAAATAAGCCTCGTTTCAAATGGCGCGCGTTGTTGCAAAGCGGCGCAAGGTAAACGGGACCAACACTAACAGATCCACTAATTTGAAAAAAAATCTTGCATTGTTTTCTGATCGGTTATATAGTCTGCCGCCTTAAGTAAGACGAACCAAGCTGGTCGTTGCCTTAGTAGAGGTGTGGACTCGTACCAGGCACACGGGTAGCAGTCATGTTTGTCGCGCATGATTACCGACCGGGCGAATCAAATTAGCACCATTTTGTTGTCCGAAAAATCCACTTGATTTCTGGATTGCTAAACTAAGGAGATTTGTTTTATGGGTCAGCCATATGTAGGCGAGATTAGAATGTTCGGCGGCAACTTTGCGCCGGCTGGCTGGATGTTTTGCGAGGGGCAGTTACTGCCGATTTCTGAGTATGAAACGCTTTTTAATTTGATCGGCACGACCTATGGCGGCGATGGGCAGTCAACTTTTGCCTTGCCCGACCTGCGTGGCCGACTGCCGCTTCACATGGGCCAGGGGCCCGGGCTGTCAAACTATGTGCTTGCTGAGAGCGGCGGCGTTGAAAGCGTCACGCTGACGGCCCAGCAGATACCCACGCATACGCATCCCGCCATGTGTAGTACGGGCAGCGGCTCGAATACATCAAACCCTGCTGGGGGAACGTGGTCCGTAGCTGACACTGCCAGTTACAGCGGCAGCCTGGCGGCCGGCGGATTCATGGGCAGCGCGGCTATTATTTCAACGCCCGCCGGCGGCTCGCAGCCACATGACAATATGGTCCCCTTTTTGTGTGTTGACTACATCATCTCTTTGTTCGGTATTTTCCCCAGCCCGACCTGAGTTGCAGTCTCGGTCTCTGGCCCGTTGAGCAACGTATGAACGAGAAAAGATAGGAGTCACGATAATGAGCAGCCCCTTTTTGTCGGAAATCAGGATCTTCAGCTTTAATTTTGCGCCTCGCGGATGGGCCCTTTGTAATGGCCAGCTACTACCCATCAATACGAACCAGGCGCTCTTTTCTTTGTTGGGTACCACCTACGGTGGTGACGGCCGAACGAATTTTGCGCTGCCGGATTTGCGGGGCCGACTCGCCTTTCACGAGGGTAACTCGTTTACCCTGGGACAGCGGGGCGGCGAAGAAGTACATACGCTTTCTCAAAGTGAAATGCCTTCCCATACGCACACCCTGACGGGGAATAATGCGGTGGTCGGCAACAGCGCTACTGCTACTGTGGTATCTCCAATTGGTAGCTTCTGGGCGAACAACGGCAAGAGTATCTTTAGTTCGAGTCCACCGAACTCACAGATGTCGCCCCAAACGGTTACCAACGTAGGAGGCAGTCAGGCCCACGAGAATCGGTCACCTTACCTAGCCCTGAATTTTTGCATTGCGCTACAGGGCATCTTTCCGTCGCAAAACTAGAAGGAGATTAAACTATTATGGCCAGTCCATTTGTGGCGGAGATAAGAATATTTCCGTTTAACTTCGCGCCCAAAGGGTGGGCTTTTTGTGACGGGCAGTTGCTGCCACTTTCTCAGAACACGGCGCTATTTTCGCTGCTTGGCACGACCTATGGAGGCGACGGGAAAAGCAATTTCGCGCTGCCTGATTTGCAGGGGCGGGGGGCGATGCACCCGGGCCAGGGACCGGGCTTGAGCCTGCGCGATCTTGGCGAGACAGGCGGCGAAGCTACCGTAACCCTCCTGACATCCGAAATGACTGCGCACTCGCACCAATTCGGCGGGGCCGTTGCGGCCGGTGGCGATACGCAAAATCCTACTAACGCCATCTGGGCTCAGGTGCCTGGTCGCGCCGCTGTGTTTCTTTATTCAGCTCCGGCCACCGGCGCGGTGAATCCCAATGCAATGCCGCTGGTCGGCGGTTCACAGCCGCATAACAATCTGCAGCCGTACCTGACTTTGAATTATTGTATCGCGTTGCAGGGTGTCTATCCGCCGCGAACGTGAACCGGCATAGTCGAGGACCTTCGGAAATGAGGCGTGCAAAAACGGAAGCCGGCAGATCTTGCTGATGGACTTCTTCTTCTGCGCGCCTCTTGATACATGAGAGCCACCCCCGGTCTCTCCTGGCAACAACACATACTCTCTGTCAGAGAGTACGTAAAACCTTTTTTATCAGGCGCTGATCAGAAAAAGGAGCCTAAGACATGGTGCGCTTTTATGCTCGAAATGATCGCTTTGCTACCTTGAAGCTGGTTCGGGTCTCCTGCGGCTTTGCTTTTCTGATACTTGTAGCTCTGGCCCTCGCCTTCGTGTCAGCGCCTTCGCGAGCTTCCGGCCGGGCCGGGAAGGTTTCCTACACACCCGGCGCTGGCGCTGCGGAAAGAGTTAACCGCCGCCTCAAATCGCCCGTAGCGCACGCTGTTGCCGCGTCCCCGTCCTTCAACAGCGGGCTAATGCCAATGGCGGCGATTACTGTCGATCGCACCGATGATACGGCTGCGGCTTCTGCCTGCACGGCCGCGGCAAATGACTGTAGTCTGCGCGGCGCGGTTGCCTTCGCTAACGCCAATCCCGGCACGACCATTATTGTTCCGGCCGGTACTTATTTATTGAACATAGCCGGCGGGTTCGTCGAATACTTAAGCGGCGATAACTCCATTGGCGACCTTGATGTGACGGCGAGCGGCACCACGATCTCCGGCGCCGGCGCGGCTTCCACTATCATCCAGCAGACGCAACCAAACGATCGCGTTATTGAAATCAATCCTTCTCTCGCCTCGTCGTTTACCTTCAACATTTCGGACGTAACGATCACCGGTGGGCGCGAGACCACGGCGGTTGGCGGCGGCGGTATGATCGCCGGCTCCCTCAACAACGTCACCACCATAACTAATTGTATTTTCTCAGGTAACTCGGCTACCGGCGCGGGCACGTTTGGCGGCGGCGGCATTTCGTATTTAGGCGGGAACCTGAACATCAGCGGCACGACCTTCTCGGGGAATTCGACCAGCGCCAGTGGCGGCGGCATCGGTTATTCCGCCGGCGATCCGGCAGGCAGTGCATTCTCGACTGGTGTCTTAACCGTGATCGGTTCGACTTTCACTAGTAATACCGCAGCTTCAACATCTGCCGGTGGCGGCGCGGCAGACCTTTTCGACTTCAATCTGAGCACCAGTTCCTACAACTTCAGCAGTTCGTCGTTTTCCGGAAACCGCGCCACGAGCGGCAGCGGGGGAGCCATCGTAGTCGAAAGCGGCGGCCCACTGGCCATAACTACCTGTTCATTTTCTGCGAACACCGCAGCCGGGTTTGGCGGGGCAATCCTGGCCGGGGGCAGCGCGGCTTCGGTGACCTACTCTCGCCTGGTCGGCAATTCTGTGCCGGTAGCTACAAATGGACTCACTCTCTATCGCAGTTCTGGAACGCTCACGGCGGATGATGACTGGTGGGGCATTAATACCGGGCCCGGTACCAACGATTTTCGCAGCCCCTCAGGCACAACCTTCCCAGCAACTTATCTGCAACTCCGCGCGAGCGGGAGCCCGGCTACGATTTGCTCGGGCGCCATGTCCACCATTACCGCCGATATCAAGCAAAGAAATGTCGGCGCGGCTTTGACCACTGAACTGAACGGGCTGCCGGCCTTCCCGGCGACGTTTATTAACACCACGCCGGGCGTTGGCAGCCTGTCGGGCGTGAGCGCGAACTTTGTCAACGGCCAGGCGTCCGCCACCTTCACCGGCAGCGCGCTGGGAACTGCGAATATCGACGTCAATGCCGACAACCAGACCGTTACCGCTTCAATCATCGTCCAAAATAATGCGACTACTGATCCGGCAGACCAGACAGTCTGCGCGGGTACAACCGCGAACTTCAGCACCACAGCATCGGGCCCTGGCCCCTTCACTTTCGTCTGGAAGCAGGGCGCGACCATTTTGAATAACGGTGACCTCGGCGGCCGCGTAACGATCACGAGTGGCGGCGGAGCGAGCACGCTGAGTATCAGCAATGTCCAGACGAGTGACGCCGGCACCTACACGGTTGAGGCAACAGGCGCGTGCAGCACCGCCATGCAGAGCGCAACGCTGACAGTTAATGCAGCGACGACGGCGACGACGCCGGCTGATCAGACAGTGTGCCAGGGCGCGATGGCCAACTTCTCGACGACGGCGTCGGGGACCGGCCCATTCACCTACCAATGGAAACTGGACGGCACGAACATCGCGGGCGCCACGAACAGCAGCGTGGCGATTGACACCACGACCGTGAGCGTGGGCGGACACACAGTGGAAGTGGTTGTCGGCGGCACCTGCGGCAGCGTGGCGAAGAGCGCTTCGTTAACGGTGCAAGCGAGTACTGCAGCGACGACGCCGGCTGCTCAGACAGTCTGCCAGGGAGCAATGGCGAACTTCTCGACAACCGCGTCGGGAACGGGCCCGTTCACCTACCAATGGAAACTGGATGGCGCGAATATTGCGGGCGCGACCAGCAGCAGCGTGGCGATTGACACCACGTCGCTAAGCGTTGGCGGTCACACTGTTGACGTGGTTGTAGGCGGCACCTGCGGCAGCGTCACGAAGAGCGCGTCATTGACGGTGCAGGCAAATACGTCAGCGACCACGCCGACGAATCAGACAGTCTGCCAGGGAGCGCTGGCCAACTTCTCGACAACCGCGTCGGGAACGGGACCATTCACCTACCAGTGGAAACTGGATGGCACGAACATCGCGGGCGCGACGAACAGCAGTGTGGCGATTGACACGACGTCATTGAGCGTTGGCGGTCACACTGTTGACGTGGTTGTAGGCGGCACCTGCGGCAGCGTCACCAAGAGCGCGACGTTGACCGTGCAGCAGAATACTTCGACCACTGATCCCACTGACTCAACCGTCTGCCTGGGCGGAACGGCCGTCTTCAGCACTACGGCATCGGGCACGGCTCCCTTCAGCTTTGTATGGAAGCAGGGCATGACGGTTTTAGCTAACGGCAGCCTCGGCGGTCGCGTCACGATCACGAGTGGCAGCACGACCAGCACCCTGACGATTACTAACGTGCAAGCCGGCGATTTCGGCACCTACTCGGTTGAGACGACCGGGGCTTGTGGTATGGCGACACAGACCGCCAGCCTGGCGATCAACTCAACGCCGCCGTCGATTACTCTAAACGGCAACACCATTAGTCTATGGCCGCCTGATCACAGTTATCACACGATCGCTGTAACCGATCTCGTTGCCGGCGCCAGCAGTTGCGATGGCAGCGTCAATCTCAACAGCGTGGTTATCGATCACGTGACCAGTGATGAAATTGAAAATGGTAGCGGCGACGGCAATACGCTCAACGACATCGTGATTGCCTGCAATCGCAAGTCGGTCCAACTTCGTGCCGAACGCGATAGCGCTGGCGATGGGCGGGTTTACACGATCACATTCAAAGTTACCGATACATTTGGTCATATGACCACGGCCACAGCCACGGTAGCCGTTCCGCATTCACAGGGCGGGGCCGCGGCGATTGACAGCGGGCCACGGTACACCGTTAATGGAACCTGTCCGTGATCTGAATTCCAGGCAGTCTTGAGTAATCAACGTTCGCGGAAACCAGGGGAAGGAAGAAAAAGGAGTTAATCATGACAGAGCCTGTTTCTCACGTTAAGGGTGGTCGATTTCGGTGGGCGATCGTTTTGCTGGTAGTCCTTGCGGCAATAGCCGGCCTGACGCTACTGGCCGCCGCAAACACTCGCGTCCCCGTCAGCATCACCATTACCAACAATTCACAATTGCAGATCCGCGGGCTCTACCTGGCGCCCGGAAATCCCGACAATTGGGGTCCTGATCAGCTTAATGGGTCGACGATTGCACCGGGAGCCTCGTTTACTTTGAACAATGTTGCCTGCGAGGGCTCTAGCATCAGGGTGATAGCCGAAGATCAGAATGGCTGCTTTCTGTACCACAACTTTTCCTGTGGCGCCAACGGCACCTGGACAATCTCGAACAGCGAGACTCCGGATTGCGGTAGCAGTAACTGAGGCCACTGTTAAGGCCGCCGCCCATCGCGGCAGGTGAGGCTAGACCCAGAGCTTCTTTGGTTTTCCTCTTTCTTGCCGGGGCGACAAGCTGTCCTTATTTTCTTGACTGAAACAGCGATCTCCCCTCGCTGGCCCCAGCTTTTCCGTCGTGAATTCCGCATTAACAGGCTTGCACACTACGGAGGAAAGCTATTGACCTTGCCAGCCGCCACAAGTAAAGTAGCTCCTTTCCTTTCGTCTAATGAAAGATAGCTTGCCGAAGAAACATGCAAAATTCGCTCCTGCTTGAATGCCAAGCAGCTAATTAACCGTTCCCTCCCCGTGAACAAAGATATTTCCAGAAGGAGTCTCTCAATGCGTCGCACTAGTACTACCCAGCAAAATCGTAGCCTCAGCACCGAATCCTCAACCACCCGGTTCACAAAGTGGCCTACTAAGTTTGTCCTTATGGCCCTCGTCGGGATCGGCCTGTTAGGTCTGCTGGGGCGCACTGCTTCGGTAAGGTCGCGGGCGCAGAATACGGTCCAGGCCGCGGGGCGAGGCCTGCCTTACTTTCACCTGCAGGACGGGCGAGAGATGCAGGTGGCGTATCGAGGGGATGAGAGTTTCACGGCGGCCCTGCGCTCAGGTTCGGCGCAGCCAAGGTCACTGGCTGCCATCGATCTTGATCGCAATGGTACACCCGATGTATTGGCGGGATATTCATATAACGGGTCGGGCCTGTTAACGCTTCAACGCGGAAACCCGGACGCCTTTGCACCGAAGAGCGATGACGTTTTTGTGCGGATCAATCAGGGGTACAACCCTGATTCATTATTGCCGGCCGCGGATGTAATCCAAGTTCCAGAGGCGGTCGACTTTTTGCAGGTCGGGGATTTCAACCACGATAACCAACGGGATGTGTTGGTCGCGGCCAACGGTGGCGGAATGTTCCTGCTGGCCGGTGATGGCCAGGGCG
>Ga0209798_10000360_pt1 | contig 26700 bp, 18 predicted proteins | sample DOMMetBare3Fresh_FD_187475 | JGI IMG/M metagenome (GOLD analysis project Ga0209798, IMG submission 187475) | Wetland sediment microbial communities from St. Louis River estuary, USA, under dissolved organic matter induced mercury methylation -... | ecosystem: Environmental > Aquatic >... | reverse complement strand
GGTCGGGAGTGTTGAACACCCGCGTGCCGATCATCCAGCCCACGATGGCGACGGCGGCGCCGCCGACCACGTACCAGACAGCTTTGTTGTTATTGCCGCCGCCATTGCGCGAGGGTGGCGGCCCGTCATTCCCAGCCGACAAAAGTGATTGTGCGCGCGCGCCATCAGTGACACTGGCCGCAGCCAACACCACCGCCAGAAGCAAGCGGATCAACGTCGCCCTGCCCATACGATCGCGTCCTCAGCAACGCTTACGCATTTTGTCGTTACGGCTCTTTGCCGCCCCCGGCAAGCCGCAACTCTGCATGACCTAATTGGCGCAAACCAGTGGCGAAACTGTGGTTGAGCATGCTCGCGATGGCATTTACCCACGCGGACGATCCGGCGCCGCCAGGATGAGGGCCCAGAATACCTTGTACTTCGAGTTGGGCGCGTAAGCGGTCGCAATACCGATGTGAGTTGCACCGGGGAGCAGCATGTTCTTGCGGTGCGGCGGCGAATCGCGCCAGCCCGAGAAGGCCTGCGCCAGCGTATGGTATCCGGCTCCGATATTCTCGGCAGCGATCTTGGCATCGTATCCGGACGACCGCAGCCGCGCGCTGAAGTTGCGCGCCACATCGTGGTCGAGTTTGTCGCGCGCCGCCATCGCCTGCGCCTGAGCCTGCGCGAGCTTCATCAATTGCGGATCGACGCGGACCGTCGACAGGCCGTTGTTGGAGCGGTAGCCCGAGATCATCGAGGCCGCCATGCCAGCATCGACCTGCGCGCCGGCAGCCGCCAAGCTGTTGTAGAAGCTCGGCTCTGCCGGCGGTGGATCGCGGTCGGCCGCGCAGGCGGCCAGCACCACCAGCGCCGCCGCGGCCGAGAGACCTGCTACGCCCCGCACCATCGACCCGAAAATCCCCATCCGCGCATCACCCCCAAGCAAAATCCCAAGCAAAAGCTTCGGCCGACCCTAACGAACAGTCAGAGCATTAGAAATAACCGACAGCGTCCCACGGCACCTCGTTACCGGATGGACCAGGTGATTTCCACGGTTTCCATAGCTGGCCCCGGCAGTCCTCGCCGACAATGGTCAAGAATGGTTAAAGCGCTGCGACCGCGCGGGCCCTGGCGGGCGGGGCCTCGCCCCACTACGATCCGGCTTCCGAAGGTCCAAAGTTCGAGAGACAAGGAGCGGCGATGTCGAGTGAGCCAGCACGCACGCCCGGCGCCAAGCGCGCAGGCCCCGGCGAATATCTGTTCGACCTTGCCCGGGTGAACCACATCAAGGGCGGACCGGACTATTCCTCGGTCGAGGGCGGCGTGGTCGAGGGCGACCGCATGATCGTCGCGCTCATGCGCATGCCGGCCGGCACCGGCGCGGTCGCGCATTCGCACCCGAACGAGCAGTGGATCTACATCCTGGAAGGCACCTTCCGCGCCAGGATCGGCGACAGCGAGATCGTCGCCAAGCCGGGCTCGGTCGTCTACGTGCCCTCGAACGTGATCCATTCCGCCGAGGCGACGCCGGAGGCCGACGTCGTGTTCTTCACCGTCAAGGACGCCTCGCACAGCCTGCACGGGACCAAGGCGGCGTAGCCTGACGCAGACACCTAAGAGACAGCCAGGGAGAATGACATGAGAGTGGGCATGAAAGTGGGCATGAAAGTCATGGGCATGACCATGCTGGCGGCTACGAGCCTCGCGCTTGCGCTCGCGCAGGCCCCGGCGCAGGACCGCTTCCCATCGAAGCCGGTGAAGATCCTCGTGCCCTACGCGCCGGGCGGCGCCACCGATATCGTCGCCCGCATCGTGGGCGAGCAGATGCGCCAGTCGCTCGGGCAGTCGTTCGTGGTCGAGAACAAGCCGGGCGCCTTCGGCATCCTGGCGATCGAGGAAATGGCGCGCGCGCGCCCCGACGGCTACACGCTGCAGGTCGGCAACGTGTCGACCAACGCGATCGCCCCGGTGATCGCGGCCGACAAGTTCAAGATCAACTACGATCGCGATGTCGTGCCGGTGACCAACCTGATCGACGTGCCGGCGTTCCTGGTCGTGACCACGACCAATTTTGCGGTGAAAGACGTCAAGGAGCTGATCGACTACGCCAAGAAGAATCCCGGCAAGCTGCGCTACGGCACGGTCGGCGCCGGCAGCTATCCGCACTACGACATGGCCTATTTCGCCAAGCGGGCGGGCGATCTCGACATGATCGCGATCCATAACAAGGCCGGCGCCGCGGGCGTGATCAACGACATGCTCACCGGCGACACCCAGGTCGCCTTCCTCAACGTCGCCTCGACCGCCGCGCAGGTTCGCGCCGGCAAGCTCAAGCCGATCGCAATGGTCAACCACCAAAGGGTCGCCGCCTATCCGGACGTGCCCACGATGGCGGAGCTGGGTTTCCCGGATGTCGGCAGCATCGCGTGGAACGCGATGTTCGCGCCCGCCGCCACGCCCAAGCCGGTGCTCGAGGCGCTGCACAAGGCTGCCGTCGAGGCGATGCAGGCGCCGGCCGCCAAGGAGGCGCTGAGCCGGCAGAACTTCAACATCGTGCCCTCGAAATCGGTGGACGAGGCCAAGAGCTGGCTCGCCGGCGAGATCGCGACCTGGCGCAAGATCACCTCCGAGGTCAAGATCGAAGCGGCGGAGTGAGGGGCCGATCCCATTGCTGCGAGGCTAGACGCATACACACCCTTGCCGGGGACTGACGCCAGTGCCACAGCGTTCCCTCCCCCCTTGTGGGGGGAGGGACCCCCAAAACAACGACCGAGCAAGCGGGGGAAGTTACAAATCGAGACCTCAGCTCGCTCAGATGACGATCGACAGCCCAAAACAGGCGAGACCGAACTCCCCGCTCCGCCTCCTCGCGCGCAAGAACGTGCTCGCTGGGCTGATGTTCGTCGCCATCGCTGCGCTCGGGCTGTGGGTGTCGCGCAACTATCCCATCGGCACGACCTTGCGCATGGGCACCGGCTATGTGCCGCGCATGTTGTGCTGGATCCTCATGGGGCTCGGCGCCGCCATCCTGGCGCAGGGGCTGCGCGAGAAGGACGCCCCGCAAGATCGCACCACCCATGAGCAGTCCAACTCGGGTCAGCTCGTGCCGGTCGTCATTGTGACCACAAGCCTCGTCGCCTTCGCGCTCGCGATCGAGCAGCTCGGCTTCGTGCTCTCGATCCTGCTCCTGATCGGCATCGGGGCGATCGCGGCGCGCGACATCAAGGCCTGGGAGACGCTCGCGGCCGCGCTCGTGCTCATGGCCCTGTCCTGGGCGATCTTCATCCTCGGGCTCGGCTTAACGATCCCGGTCTGGCCGGTGTGGTGATGGAGCTTCTCAACAATCTCGCCATCGGCTTTGGGGTCGCGATGACGCCGGCGAACCTCGTGTTCGCGCTCATCGGCGCGCTGATCGGAACGCTGATCGGAGTGCTGCCCGGGATCGGGCCGATCGCCACCATCGCGATGCTGTTGCCGCTCACATTCCATCTCGAGCCGGTGTCCGGCCTCATCATGCTGGCCGGCATTTTCTACGGCGCCCAATACGGTGGTTCCACCACCGCCATCCTGGTCAACCTGCCGGGCGAGACCTCCTCGGTCGTCACCTGCATCGACGGCCATCAGATGGCGCGCCAGGGCAAGGCCGGCTCCGCGCTCGCGATCTCGGCGCTCGGCTCGTTCTTCGCCGGCACGGTCGCGACCTTCATCATCGCCGCCTTCGCGCCGCCACTGGCGCGCGTCGGGCAGTCGTTCGGGGCGCCCGAATATTTCTCCCTGATGGTGCTTGGCCTGATCGCGGCCGTGGTGCTGGCGCACGGGTCGGTGCTCAAGGCGATCGCCATGATCATTCTCGGCCTCCTGTTCGGCCTCGTGGGCACCGACGGGCAGACCGCCAGCCAGCGCTTCACCTTCGACATCACGCAGCTCTCCGACGGCATCGATTTCGCCGTGCTGGCGATCGGGGTTTTCGGCGTCGGCGAGGTCATCACCAATCTGACGCGCGGCGCCGAGAGCCGCTCGATCATGACCGAAAAGATCACGCGGCTGTGGCCCACACGCGAGGACTTTCGCCTGGCTTGGCCGGCGGTTCTGCGCGGTACCGGCCTCGGCTCGATCCTCGGCGTGCTGCCGGGCGGGGGCGCGACGCTCTCCTCGTTCGCCGCCTATGTGCTGGAGAAGAAAGTGGCGCGCGACCCTTCCCGCTTCGGCCACGGCGCGGTCGAGGGCGTGGCGGGGCCTGAGTCCGCCAACAATGCTGGGGCACAAACCTCGTTCATTCCGATGCTGACGCTCGGCATTCCCGGCAATGCCGTGATGGCGCTGATGATCGGCGCCATGACGATCCACGGCATCCAGCCCGGCCCGCAGGTGATGAGCGAGCGCCCGAACCTGTTCTGGGGCATGGTCGCCTCGATGTGGATCGGCAACCTGATGCTGCTCGTCATCAACCTGCCGCTGATCGGGATCTGGGTGCAGCTGCTCAAGGTCCCCTACCGGTTCCTCTATCTGTCGATCCTGTTGTTCTGCGCGATCGGCGTCTACACCATCGGCAACAGCCCGTTCTCGGTGCTGGTCGCGGCGTTCTTCGGCGTCGCTGGCTACATCTTCATGCGGCTCGAATGCGAGCCGGCGCCCATGATCCTCGGCTTCGTGCTCGGGCCGCTGATGGAGGACAACCTGCGCCGCGCGATGCGGATCTCAAGCGGCGACCCGATGATCTTCGTCAACCGGCCGATCAGTCTCGGACTGCTGATCGCGGCCGCAATCCTGCTGATGATCGTTGCGCTGCCGGCGATCCGCCGCAGTCGCGAGGAAGCGTTCCAGGAGTGACACTGCTCCTGATTGCGGCGCAACGCCGATGACACGCGCAAGTGGATCAGCGGAGCTATTCAATCATTATTAACGTAAGAACAACGTATTTTGCCTAGGCTTTGCTCACAACCCACCCGTTTCCAGCAACGCCGATGTTTCGTGTCTTCAACGGCCTGACCGGACAGCATAACTGGCGGCTTGTCCTGGCCGCGGCACTGGTCTGCCTGTGCTCCAGCCTCGTCACCGTCCATCTGGTGCGACGCGCGCAGGCCACGGGCGGGCGCACACGCGCCCTGTGGATCGCAACCGCGGGCGCCGCCACGGGATCCGGCATCTGGGCGACCCATTTCGTCGCGATGCTGGCCTACGAGCCTGGGGTTCCGGTCGCCTACGCGATTGTGCCAACCTCGCTGTCCCTCCTGATCGCTATTGCGGTCACGGCGCTCGGTCTTGCGGTGGCGATCCGTGGCACGCCCTGGGCTGCGCCAGTCGGCGGCGTGATCGTGGCGTTCGGTGCCGCCGCCATGCACTACCTCGGAATGCGGGCGCTCGACGTCGCGGGCCACGTCGGCTGGTCCATGGACCTTGTGGTCGCCTCCGTTCTGATTGGCGCCCTGCTGGCGATGGCGGCCCTTGCAGTCGCGATTCGCCAGGAGACCACGTCCACGACCCTCGGTGCCGCCATTTTGCTCACGGTTGCAATCGCATCGCTGCACTTCACCGCGATGGGCGCGGTCGAGATTGCGCCCGATCCGACACGAACGCTGAGCGCGAGCTCGCTCTCGCCGGCGTGGCTCGCCGCCGTGGTCGTCTGCCTTGCTGCCGCGGTGCTGGGCATGAGCCTGGTCGGCGCCGTCGCAGACCGGCGGTTCCGCGAAACCAACGCCCGGCTCATGTCGGCGCTCAACAACATGCCGCAGGGCCTGTGCATGTTCGACAGCGCGTCGCGGGTCGTCTTCTGCAACGAGCCCTATCTGAAAATGTATGAGCTCACTCGCGAGCAGACGGCGCCGGGCACCTCCCAGCGGCAACTGCTTCAATATCGCCGCGCGGCCGGCAGCCTCATTTGCGTGGATATCGACGAGCATATAGCTGCAGTCAAACGCGCCATCAGCCAGGGCGAAGTCGTCAAAGTGGTCGAGATTAAGGGGCGCCTCATCACGATATCGTACCGAACCGTTACGGGTGGCGGCTGGGTGACAACCCACGAGGACGTCACTGAGCAGCGCCGACGCGCCCAGGAGCACGACCGCGCCGCCGAGCAGGAAGCGCGCCGGACCGCGATCGACATGGCCATCACGGCGTTCCGCACACGCATCGAGGCGACGCTGAAGACCGTAGACGACTACGCTGCGGCGACGCGGCAGACCGCGAGCACCCTGTTCGCCGCCTCGCGCAAGACCTCCGAGCGCGCCGAAGGCGCCGTTCACGCCTCCAACGAAGCATCCGACAACGTCGAGGTCGCCGCCGCCGCTACCGAGGAGCTGTCATCCTCGATCAACGAGATCAGCCGCCAGCTCAGCCAGACCAACAGCCTGGTCAGCAACGCGGTGAGCGAAGCCGGAGCGACCAACCAGGAGATCGGCGGCCTCGCCAGGGCGGCGCAGAAGATCGGCGACGTGGTCAAGCTGATCCAGACCGTCGCCGGACAGACCAACCTGTTGGCGCTCAACGCCACCATCGAAGCGGCCCGCGCCGGCGAGGCCGGGCGCGGCTTCGCGGTGGTTGCCTCCGAGGTCAAGTCGCTTGCGATCCAGACCGCGCGAGCGACCGACGAGATCGGTGGTCAGATCGCCGCAGTGCAGACCTCGACGCGCACCGCGGTGGATGCGATCGGCCGGATCGCGGCACGCATGAACGAGATCAGCGAGTACACGGCGGCAGCCGCCGCATCCGTGCATGAGCAGAACGCCGCGACCGGCGACATCTCACAGAACGTCGCCAGTGCCACGCGCGGCACCCGGCAAATCGTCACGGTGCTCGCCGACGTCGTCGGTGCCGCCACCGAGACGCGCGAATCGGCTGAGACCGTGCTCAGCGCATCGGAAGCGGTCGCGGCGGCAGCCGGCGACCTGCGCGCCGAGGTCGAGACCTTCCTGCGCAAGGTCGCGGTGTAGGACTACTGCGTCAGAAACTGGTAGCATATTGCAAACCGCAGCGTAGCCGCGAGCTGCGGCTCGCGTTTTTGCGCCCTCTCCCCTCGCGGGAGAGGGCATGAAGGCGTGTCAACTCATTACGATTGGGTGAGGGGGTCTCTTCGCAAGTGACAATCGCATATCACGAAGCGACCCCCTCACCCACTTGCGTTTGTTGTTTCTTGTCTTGAGCCCTCTCACGCGAGGGGAGAGGGCGCAACAACAAGCGCCGCACCCGCTATTGCGGCGAAGTTCCTAAACGAGTTTTGCCGCAAGTATTGTGGGAACTTCAAATCGGCGGCACTGGGCAATGTCCAGCACCTATCTGAACAAACCCGATAGCGCGTAGAACAGCGCTCCGATGAAGGCCGTGGCCGGGATCGTGATCACCCAGGCGATCACGATGTTGTTGGCCACGCTCCAGCGCACCGAGGACACGCGCCGCGCGGTCCCAACCCCGACGATGGCACCGGTTATCGTGTGCGTGGTGGAGACCGGGATGCCGAGCCAGGTCGCCGCGAACAGCGTGATGGCGCCGCCGGTCTCCGCGCAGAAGCCCTGGAACGGCCGCAACCGCGTGATCCGCGAGCCCATCGTATGCACGATCCGCCATCCGCCGATCAGGGTGCCGAGCCCCATGACGGCGTAGCACGAGAGCATGACCCAGAACGGGACATGGAACTCGCCGCCCAGGTAGCCCTGCGAGTAGAGCAGCACCGCGATGATGCCCATGGTTTTCTGCGCGTCGTTGCCGCCGTGCCCGAGTGAGTAGAGCGAGGCCGACACGAACTGGAGCGAGCGAAAGGTTTCGTCAACCGCAAACGGCGTGTAACGGACGAAGATCCACGAGACGATCAGGAACAGGAACAGCGCCAGCACGAAGCCGGTCAGCGGCGAGATCACGATCGCGGCGCTGGTCTTGGCCAGCCCGCCCCACACGATCGCCTTGATCCCGACCTTGGCGGTACCGGCGCCGACCAGGCCGCCGATCAGCGCGTGCGAACTCGACGACGGGATGCCGAGCGCCCAGGTGATGATGTTCCAGGAGATCGCGCCCATCAGGGCACCGAACACGACGCGCGCATCAACCACTTCGGCAGAAACGATTCCAGTGCCGACGGTCTGGGCGACGTGCGCCCCGAAGATCAGGAAAGCGATGAAATTGAAGAACGCAGCCCATGCGACTGCCGTCTGCGGGCGCAGAACGCGCGTCGACACGATCGTGGCAATCGAATTGGCGGCGTCATGCAGGCCGTTGAGGAAGTCGAATGCCAGCGCGATCAGAACGAGCCCGATCAGAACCGGAAGGGCAAGCGCGACTGCATCCATCAGGGCGGCTCCGCGGCCGTCACACGTTCTCGAGCACGATGCCGTGGACCTCGTTGGCCACGTCGTCGAACCGGTCGACCACCTTCTCGAGATGATCGTAGATCTCCACGCCGATGAAGAACGACATCGAATTCGACGGCTGGTTCGCGCGATAGAGCTCGTGCAGGCCGCTATCGTGGAGCTCGTCGGCCTGCCCTTCGATCTGCGAGATCTGCTCGCTGATACGGCTGATCCGGCCGGCGTTGGTGTTGATCGCCGCGAGCAGCGGCATCGCTTCCTGCACCAAGCCCGCCGCGGTCACGATGGCGTCGCCCATCTGCTTCTGCTGCTGGGTGAACGATCGCTGGTCGAACAGCATGATGGTCTTGGCGGTCTTCTGCATCTGGTCGATGGCATTGTCCATGGAGGTGATCAAATCCTTCACGTCGCCGCGATCAAACGGGGTGATGAAGGTCCGCCGGACCGCTATCAGCACCTCGCGCGTGATGGCGTCGGCGTCGTTCTCCCGGTCCATGACCGTCTTGTAGTGGCGCGGCACGGCATCGCCGCCCTCGAGCATCTCGCGCAACGCCTTGGCGCCCGCGACCACCACATCGGAATGACGCGCGAACAGATCAAAAAAGCGCTCTTCCCGCGGCATCAGAGCGCGAAACCAGCGCATGAGAAACTCCCAATCTTGAATCCTGGCTTCAGCGGGCCTTCTAGCAGGAGCCCACTGGCCTGGGATGGCGGCGGGCCGGCTGCCCACAGGAATGATTGGTCAGTCCTGCCACGGACTGTCAAACCGGCTCGGCCCGGTGAGCGCGGACCGTAACGCAACTTCAGGAGAAAATCTCGTTGAAGCGGCGCTTGATGCGCTGGGTCTCCCGTTCGATGTAATCCCCGTCCACCGGGATGATCTTGAGGATCTTGAGATCGGGCGAGCCGGCGGGCGGCGCGATATCGATACGCACCGAATACCCGCCATCGGCGGGGAAGACCTTCTGGGCGTCATCGCCGATCATGAATTCGGCGAACAGCTTCGCGGCGTTCGGGTGCGGCGAGCCCTTCACCACCGAGGTCGGAGACGGAATGATGAACACCCCGTCGGACGGGTAGAGCGTCTTGACCTGATGGCCCTCGCGCTTGAGGTCGGCCGCGTAGGAGTCGAGTGCGCCAACCGCGACCAGCCGCTCGCCGCGCTTGAGCATGTCGGAGACCTGCTGATTGCCCTGCACGATCATGGTGTCGTTGGCGCGCAGCTTCTCATAGAAGCCCCAGCCGCGCTCCTTCGACATGGTGCCGACCACCGATACCTGCAGCGAGGTGAACGAGGGATCGGTCATCACCAGCTTGCCCTTGTATTTGGAATTGGTGAGGTCATCCCAGGTCTTCGGCTCATCGGCGACCGCGATGCGGTCGCTGCGATAGTAGTGCGTCATCAGGTTGAGCCGTTGGCCGACGAACGAGCCGTCGGCGGCCTTCGCGGCATCCGGAACCTTGTCGAAGTTCTTCGGCTTGAAGGCAACGAAGTAGCCTTTCTTGGCGAGCGCGTTGGCGGCGGCAGGCTCCGAATGGGTGAGCACGTCCGCCGCGGCGCGGCCGGCCACCATCTCCTGCTGGAAGCGGCTGAGGATGGCCGAGCCGCCGGAACGGAACAGCTCGACCTCGATGCCGGTCTGCTGCTTGAACAGCACGGCGATCTTCTGCGCCTGCTCGATCGGGGTCGAGGTGTACCAGCTCACCTTGCCTTCGGCCTTGGCCTTGGCGACGTCGACAGCCTCCTGCGCGTGAGCGGGAGACAGCGCGAACAGCGCGGCGGCGCACAGCACATATTTGAGATCGAGCATGACGTGTCCTCCAGTTTCCAAACCCGTCATGGCCGGGCTTGTCCCGGCCATCCACGACTAGCTTCTCGCAAGAAAGACGTGGATGCCCGCGCAGGCAAGTTTACGCAGCCTGCGCAAGCTTGGCTGCGAGCGCGGGCATGACGCCGAGTATTAATGCTCACCCCGATAGACCGGTTCCGGCTGCGTGAAGAAGCTTAGCAGGATGTGCTTGACCAACGCATGATTTTTCTGTTGCAGCGAGGCATGCGCGATCCCCGGCATGACGGCGAACTGCTTGTCCGGGTTGGGTAGCTTCTCGAAGAACTTGATCAGGTCTGCGAGGCTCGCGATGCCGTCGTACTGGCCGCGCATGATGATGGTCGCGGCCTTGATCTTCTCCGGATCGCAGACCGGGAGGCGCGCGCACATGTCGACATAGGTGCCGGTCGGCACCGAATCGTCGAGCTTGAGGATCGCGTCCGCGAACGCCTCAATCACATCGTTGTCGGCGGTGCCGGGATGGTCGCGGGTGAAGATCGAATGCACAAAGGCGCGGTCGATCGGCCGGCGGTTCTTGGTCTGGTATTCGGGCAAGCGCTTCCTGCGGTCGGCGAGCGTCGGCGAGCCCTCGCCGGTCCACACCGTGGCGTCGAGCGCCAGGCGTGCGACCATCTCGGGATGGCGCTCGGCGAAGAGCGCCGCGCGCAGCGCGCCTGACGAGATCCCGTACACCAGGAGCGGGCGCTTGCCGCGCAGCTTCTCGATATAGCTGGCGGCCGCGAAGCAGTCGTCGGCGCCGTAGGAGATCGGGGCGTTGTTGTCGCGCGTCTTGGTCGAGCGGCCATAGCCCTCCATGTCGACGCACCAGGTGTCGAAGCCGCGGGCCGCGAAGAAATCCATCGCCGAGAATTCGGGGCGGCCCGGCACCTGCAGGTCGAAGGTCGGCTGCGAGGCCATCGATGAGCCGTGCACGAACAGGATCGTACCGCGCGTCTGCGCCGGGTCGCCGGCGCATTTCTCCCATAGGAACAGCCGCACGTCGCTGCCCTTGTTGGTCCAGTGCTCTTCGCCGCGGATGGCGGCGCTTGGCGTGATCGGCTTGTTCATCGTCTAGCTCCGATTGCTATGACCGTGCGCCGGCACCAACTAGCCGCCCGTGCGGCGGAACACGCTGCAGCTCTTGGCGTCGATTTCGACCGCGACGTCGGAACCGACCTCGAAATGCTGGAGCGGGTGGGTCTGCACCCGCAGCACCTGGCCGGACGGCAACGCGGCGTAGTATTCGCTGATATTGCCGAGAAAGACATGACTGGTGATCTTGGCGCGCGCCGCCTGCGTCGCCGCCGGCACGCTCAAGCGGATGTTCTCGGGGCGAACCGACACGTCCACGCTCTCACCCGCGCTGGCGCCGTCGAGCGCTCCGCACTCGATGGTGAGATCGCCCGCAAGCTCGATGCTGCCCGAGCCGTTGCGTACGTCGCGGACCTTGCCGGGCACGAGATTCACCAGCCCCATGAAATCGGCCACCATGCGGTTGGCCGGCTTGGTGTAGACCTCGAGCGGCGTTCCGAACTGCTGCACCTCGCCAAGCTGCATCACGGCGATCCGGTCCGACAGCGCCAGCGCCTCGGCCTGGTCGTGGGTGACGTAGACGAAAGTAATGCCGGTGCGCCGCTGCAGCTCCTTGAGCTCGGTGCGCATGCGTTCGCGCAGCTTGGCGTCGAGATTGGAAAGCGGCTCGTCGAGCAGCAGGATCTCGGGCTCAACCACCAGCGAGCGCGCGAGCGCGACGCGCTGCTGCTGGCCGCCCGAAAGCTCGTTCGGATAGCGCTGCTCGAGACCCGCCAGGTTGACGAGCGCCAGCGTGTCGGAGACTTGCTTCTTCGCCTCCGCCACCGGCACCTTGCGCAGCTTGAGGCCGAAGACGACGTTCTCGAACACGGTCTTGTGCGGCCAGATCGCGTAGTTCTGGAACACCATGCCCATGCCGCGCGATTCCGGCGACACCACCGCGGCCGGCGACGACACCACCCGGCCGTCGACCTCGATCGTGCCCTCATCAGGAATGATGTAACCGGCGATCAGGCGCAGCGTCGTGGTCTTGCCGCAGCCGGACGGGCCGAGCAGGGTCACGAACGAATTGTCCGCGATCTCGAGACTGATGTTGGAAACCGCCGCAACCTCGGCGTTGGCGCCGAAATTCTTCGACAATCCACGGATCGTGATGCCGGCCATTACGCCACCTTGCTGAAGACTACTTGCTAGGTACTGATCGGCGCGGCCTCGCGCGAGGACACCGAGCGCCCGCCGATGCGATAAGCGAGCCAGATCGCCACCCCGATGATGGCCATGTTGATCATCGCGAGCGCGGCGACCGGCTCGATATAGCCGGTCTCGTAGAGATTGTAGACCGCGACCGCAAGCGTGATCGAGCTCGATGAAAACAGGAGGATCGACGCGCTCAATTCCTGGATCACCGGCACGAACACCAAGAGCCAGCCGGCGAACAGGCCGGGCCGGATGAGCGGCAGCGTCACCTCGCGCAGCGTGGTGGTCCATGACGCGCCGAGGATCTGCGCGCTCTCCTCGAGCGAGGGGTCGACCTGGCGCAGCGACGCGTTGGCGGCGCGCACGCCGAGTGGCAGGTAGCGTCCCACATAGGCAAGGAGCAGGATCGTCAGCGTGCCGTAAAGCGCGACCGGCATCGCCAGCCAGAACTGGATCAGCGCCACCGCCACCACGATGCCGGGCAGCCCAAGCGGAATGAGCGAAGCGTAGTCGAGGAACTTGCGGCCTGGAATGCGGGTGCGCAGGTCGATCCAGCCCATCACCACGCCGAGAAAGACCGCCAGCGTCGCCGCGACAGTGGCCAGGAACAGGCTGTTGAGGATCGCGCGCTGGGTGACGTTGTATTCGAACAGGATGAACTTGTAGTTGGCGAAGGTGAGGTTCTTCCAGAACTCGAGCCCCCACGATTTCGAGAACGACACCGCGATCAGCGTCGCATAGGGGGCGAGGATCGCGATCACGAAGATGATCACCGCGAAGCCGAGCACCACCCAGCGGAAGATGCCGAGCTCCATCAGTTGCGGGCGTGAGCCCTTGCCGCCGAGCGTCACGTAGGAGCGCTTGGCCAGGAACGAGCGCTGCAGATAGAGCGCCGCCACGGTCAGCACCACGAACACGAGCGAGAGCGCGGACGCGAGCCCATATTCGGGCGGATAGTCGAACAGCGCGTAGATGCGGGTCGGCAGCGTCACGATGCGACCCGGGAGCCCGATGATCGCCTGCGAGCCGAACAGCGCGATGGCGTTGACGAACGCGAGCAACGTGCCTGAGAGCACCGCGGGCGCGACCAGCGGCCCCGTGATCGAGAACGCGGTGCGCAGCTTCGAGGCACCGAGGATCTGCGCCGCCTCCTCGTAGGAGGCGTCGACTGATTGCAAGGCGCTCGACGCGAGCAGGTAGACGAACGGGAAGGTGTGCATCACCGTCACGATGACGAGGCCGGTCATCGAGAAGATGTTGAAGGTGAGAAAGGGCAGCCCCAGGACGTCGCGCATGAGCACGTTGATCAGCCCGGCATTGGGACTGAACAGATAGGTGAACGCGATCGCGGTCAGGAACGGCGGCAGCAGGTAGGACAGCGTCGCGGTGGCCTGGATGAACTTCTTGCCCGGCACGTCGGTGCGGCTGACCGCCCAGGCCAACACAAGCCCGATCAGCAGGCTGAACAGGCCGGTCCAGGCGCCGAGGATCAAGGAGTTCAGGAGCGCGTTGACGTACAGCCGGCCCGACAGCACCTCGGCAAAATGGTCGAGGCTGAGCCCCTGCTCGCCGCGCAGGCTGCCGTAGAACAGCCATAAGAGCGGCAGCACGACCAGGATGACGAGCGACAGGATGGCGCCCGCCATCACCACGTGCTCGAGCCGCAGCCGCCGGGCGCCCGAACGTGCCGCCGGGCCGGACCGCAGCGCCGTACCCATCACTTGAGTGGACATTTCCTGACCCTGTTGGCGGCTGTCGTGGCGCCTTTTCCTAAATCATAAGCCCGTGGGATACCAGACGGTCCGGCGCCCCTGCGGCAACGGGCGCCTGGCCCGAGGCGGTCAGCCAACGGCTCGTCAGCCAGCCCCCAAGTCACGCCGCTGTGGTTATGGCACAATAGGTTGTGACCGTACTGGCAAAGACGGAGGTGAAGCCGATGCCGAGCTCCATGCTGCCGCGCGAGCGCTGTGACTATTCGGCCATCGTCGACCGACCACCGCTGCGGCTGCCGGGCGGAGCACGGCTCGTGCTGTGGACCATCGTCAACTACGAGGTCTGGGACATCGCCAAGCCGATGGCGCGTCAAGTGCTGCCGGCGCCCACCGGCCAGCCGCAAATTCCGGACGTGCCCAACTGGAGCTGGCACGAATACGGGATGCGGGTCGGCGCGTGGCGGTTCTTCGATCTGTTCGATCGGCTCGGCATCAGGCCAACGCTGGCAGTCAATGCGCGCGTCTGCGAGGACTATCCGCGGGTGGCCGAACAGGCCAAGCGCGCCGGCTGGGAGTTCATGGGCCACTCCTACCAGCAGGGCCCCATTCATCAGGAGCCGGACCAGGCCGCCATGATAGAGCGCTCGCTCTCGACCATCGAGCGCTTCACCGGAAGGCGCCCGATCGGCTGGCTCGGGCCCGGCCTGACGGAGACGTTCGACACGCCGGAGCTGCTGGTCGCAGCCGGCATCAAGTATATCGGCGACTGGGTCTATGACGACGAGCCGACCACCATCCGCACCGCCAACGGGCCACTCGTCACGCTGCCCTATTCGGTCGAGCTCAACGACATCCCGATGATGATCGTGCAGCACCACGAGGGCGAGCATCTGCTGCAGCGTGCGATCGACCAGTTCGACCGGCTCTACATGGAGGGACGCGAGCGCGCCAAGATCATGGCGCTCGCGATTCATCCCTACATCAGCGGCCAGCCACACCGAATCAAATACCTCGAGGCGATCTACGATTACGCCGCGCGATTCGACGGCGTGCTGCACTGGAACGGGCTTGAGATTCTCGACTGGTATCATTCAGCGCAGTCCTGACCGGCCTGTGCGCTTGCGTGCGATCGCAAACGGCGCGCCCGAGCCGCCGTCGAGCCTTTGTTTCCATTGAGAAATCCGCTGCGACACAAAGACGCGCCGCGATGCCGGAACAACGCCAGGGCAGAAACCCACAGCTTTTCATTAATTTGGGTAGTCCGGCGTGGCCGAACTGATAGTTTCCGGCCGGGGGCTGGCGGGTAGCGTGAGCTGCGCCCTGGGTTTGAGTCCCAATCAGCGCGTTTTCGCGAGTTCGTCCTATGGCCAGGCCTTTGCAAGCGCGCGCCGTGCGCGCGATACGCTTTCGATTCCGCCGGATTTTCGCCGTGCCGGTGGGGTTATGTCTGGCGCCCATGCTTGCCGGATGTCTCATCACCGACCGGCCCGATCTCGCCGTCGAGATTCCGGAGTCTTATCGGGCTGCGCCCGGTACACCGGTCAACGCACCGCCCAAGCTCGACTGGTGGCGCGGCTTCCGATCGAAGGAACTCACCGACCTGATCGAGGAAGCGCAGACCTCGAATTTCGACATCGCGGTCGCGGTCGCGCGCATCATTCAGGCTGACGCGACCAGCAAGATCGCGGGCGCACCGCTGCTGCCCAATGTCGATCTGCGCGCCAACGCCACCCGCACCAGGTCGTCGCAGGCGAGCAGCGGTGGCGGCGGCGGCCCATCCGAGCGCGTGTCCTACCAGGCTGCGCTCAACGCCAGCTACGAGCTCGACTTCTGGGGCAAGAACCGCGCCGCCTCTGAGGCCGCGCAGGAGAACGCCATCGCGGCGCGCTTCGACCGCGACACCGTCGCGGTCAGCTCCGTGGTGAGCGTCGCCACCGCCTATTTCCTGGTCCTGTCCTCGCAGGACCGGCTGCGGATTGCGCGGCAAAACGTCGAGGCTGCAAGCCGGGTGCTCACCTTGATCAGGCAGCGCTTCGACGCCGGCACTGCCTCGGCGCTGGAAGTCGCCCAGCAGGAGACGCTGGTGGCCACACAGCGCGCGGCCATTCCTCCGCTCGACCAGGCGCTGCGGCAGAACGTCGCCACGCTCGCGCTCCTGGTCGGGCGCGCGCCCGCCTTCGTGAAGGTGCGCGGCGGCAGCTTGTTCCGACTCGGGATACCTACTGTGACGCCGGGGCTGCCGTCGGAGCTCTTGGTCCAGCGCCCCGACATTCGGTCCGCCGAGGCGCAGCTCGCCTCCGCCGACGCCAGCGTGACGGCCGCCCGCGCCGCCTTCTTCCCGAGCATCACGCTGACGGGGCAATACGGCATCGCCAGCACGGCGCTGAAGAACCTGTTCACCCCGCAGGCGATTTTCTACCAGATCGCCGCGGGCCTGACGCAGCCGGTGTTCGACGGATTCAGGCTCGAAGGCGCGCTGGAGCAGGCCAGGGGCCGCCAGCTTGAGCTGCTTGGAACCTATCGCAAGACCGTCGTCTCCGCGTTCGTTGACGTGGAACGCGCCCTCATCGCGGTCGCCGACACCGCCGAGCTGGAACGGCTGCAGCAGCAGGTGGTAACCAGCTCGCGGCAGGCCTTCAGCATCGCCGAATCCAGGCTGCGCGAAGGCACCGTCGACCTGACCACGGTGCTGGTCACCCAGCAGGCGCTGTTCACCGCGCAGGACAACCAGGTCGAGGCGCGTTTGGCGCGTCTGCAGGCCGTGCTAAGCCTGTTTCAGGCGCTCGGGGGCAGCTGGATGCCGCCGGCTTCAAAAGGCGCTATAAACGCCGAGTGATGACCCGGACCGGACGGATAGCGCTTGCCCTCGTCAGCCTGACCCTCGTGGCGGGCGTCGTTTATTACTGGGCGCCCTGGCAACCCACCACCCAGCAAACCGTCGTCAACAAGAAGGGCAAGGGCAAGCGCGGCGGCGGCACCGCCACCCCGGGCGAGGCAGTCCCGGTCCTGGCGATCGAGGCGCGCGTCGCCGATGTTCCGGTCTACCTTGACGGCGTTGGCACCGCCCGCGCGCTCAACACCGTCACGGTCCGCCCGCAGGTCGACGGCAAGCTCATCGCCCTCTCGTTCACCGAAGGACAGGACGTCACCAAAGGGTTTGTGCTCGCCAAGATCGATCCCGCCACCTATCAGGCGCTCTACGATCAGGCGGTGGCCAAGAAGGCGCAGGACGAAGCCACCCTCGCCAATGCCAAGCTCGACCTGGAGCGCTACAACAAGCTGTACGCCACCAACGCAGTCAACAAGCAGCAGGTCGATACCCAGCGCGCGCTGGTCGCGCAGCTGGAAGCACAGGTCAGATCGGACCAAGCCGCCATCGACAACGCGCGTGCGATCCTCTCCTACACCGATGTCGTCGCGCCGATCGCGGGGCGAACCGGAATCCGCATGGTGGACGAGGGCAATATCGTGCGCGCCTCCGACGCCACCGGGCTCGTCGTCATCACCCAAGTCAAGCCGATCACGGTGCTGTTCAACCTGCCCCAGCAGGAACTGCCGCAGCTGACGAAAGGCCTCAGCGAGGGCCCCCTGCCGATCGACGCCCTCGGCCAGAACGGGCGGCCGATCGACAAAGGCAAGGTGCTGGTGATCGACAATCAGGTCGACCAGACCACTGGCACCGTGAAGCTCAAGGCCGAGTTCCCCAACGAGAAGCTGCAGCTCTGGCCGGGCCAGTTCATCAACGTCCGGCTCTTGATCGAAACCTTGAGCCGCATGGTGGTGGTGCCGACGGCAGCCATTCAACGCGGCCCAACCGGAACCTATGCCTATGTGGTCCGCAATGACGACACGGTCACGGTGCGGCAGGTCAAAGTGCGGCAGCAGAACGACCAGGAAGCCGCGATCGATGACGGACTGGCCGCCGGCGAGATCGTGGTCACCAGCGGCTTCGGCCGGCTCCGTGAGGGCGAAAAAGTGACGGTCGACAGGCCGGAAAACAGCAGCCCCGTCGACCCGGGCAAGGGCAAAGGCAAGGGGAAGCGCGTTTCGAAAACCAATGAGTAGCGACCCGCCATGAGCGTTTCGTCGCCCTTTATCCATCGGCCCATCGCAACCTCGCTGCTCGGCATCGCGGTCTTGCTGGGTGGAATTCTGGGCTATCTGCGGCTGCCGATCTCATCGCTGCCACAGGTCGACTTCCCGACCATCCAGGTCACCACGCAATTTCCGGGCGCGAGCCCCGACACCATGGCGGCGCTGGTCACCGCTCCGCTCGAGCGCAACTTCGGCCAGATCCCATCGCTGCAGCTCATGACCTCGTCGAGCTCGTTCGGGATCAGCCAGATCACGCTGCAGTTCGAGCTCAACCGCGACATCGACGCGGCCGCGCAGGACGTCCAGTCCGCCATCAACGCAGCCAACTCATCGCTGCCGCGCACGCTGCTCTATCCGCCGGTCTATTCCAAGGTGAACCCGGCCGACTCGCCGATCGTGACGCTGGCGCTGACCTCTCCGACCATCTCGCTGCGTCAACTCAGCGACCTCACCGACACGGTGCTGGTGCAGCGGCTGAGCGAGCTGACCGGGGTCGGCCGCGTCACCGTCCAGGGCGGCATCCGTCCCGCTGTCCGCATCCAGGTCGATCTCGCGCGGCTCTCCAACTACGGCATCAGCCTCGAGGACGTGCGGACCGCGGTCGTCGCGGCCAATTCGGCGGGTGCCAAGGGCTCGCTCGACGGCGCGCATCAGTCCTACACCATCGCCGGTAACGATCAGATCATGCAGGCGGCCGCCTATGGCGCCATCGTGATCGCCTACCGCAACGGCGCACCGGTGATGCTCAAGGATGTCGCCCAGATCGTCGACGGGCTCGAGAACAACAAGGTCGGCGGCTGGTACCAGGGCCGGCCGGCCATCATCGCCGACATCCAGCGCCAGCCGGGCGCCAACGTGATCGAGACCGTCGAGCGCATCCAGCGGGAGATTCCGCGGCTGCAGCGCGTGTTTCCGGCCGACGCCACGCTGACCGTCGTGCACGATGCCACCAAGACGATCCGCGCGTCCGTGCACGACGTTCAGTTCACGCTGCTGTTGAGCGTCGCGCTGGTGATCATGGTGGTGCTGGTCTTCCTGCGCACCATCCGCGCCACCATCATCGCGGGCGTGGCGCTGCCGCTGTCGCTGGTGGCGACCTTCGGCATCATGTGGTTCTGCGGCTTCTCGCTCGACAACCTGTCGCTGATGGCGCTGACCATCGGCACCGGCTTCGTGGTCGACGACGCCATCGTGATGATCGAGAACATCGTCCGCCACATGGAGGACGGCCAGGACCCATTCGAGGCCGCGCTCGAAGGCGCGCGCGAGATCAGCTTCACGGTGATCTCGCTGACGGTCTCGCTGATCGCGGTATTCATACCGCTCCTGTTCATGAGCGGCATCGTCGGCCGCATGTTCCGCGAGTTCGCGCTCACGCTCACGATCGCGGTGGTGACGTCGGCGGTGGTGTCGCTGACGCTCACCCCGATGATGTGCAGCCGCATGCTGCGGCACGGCACCGGAGCGCGCAGCAACACGGTAACCCGCTCGTTCAATCGCTTCGTCGACTGGGTCATCGAGATGTACCGGCGCAGCCTTGAATGGGTGCTCCGGCATGAAAGCCTGACGCTGATCGTGACATTCGGGACGCTGGCGGCAACCGTCTGGCTCTACATCATCGTGCCGAAGGGCTTCCTGCCGCTGCAGGACACGGGTCTCATTTTCGGTGTGATGGAGGGCGGCGAAGAGGTTTCGTTCGTCGAGATGCAGCGCCTGCGCGGCGTGGTCGAGGCGGCGATCCGGCAGGACCCGGATGTGGTCGGCGTCGTATCGGTGGTGGGCGTCACCCCGCTCAACGCCACGCCCAATGCCGGCCGGCTCGCCATCACTCTACGCCCGCGCGACCAACGCACGGAGACGGTCGCGCCCATCATCGAGCGGCTCAAGCGGCTGGTCGCGCCGATCCCGGGGATGACGGTGTTCTTCCAGCCGGCGCAGGATATCCAGATTTCCACACGCATGAGCCGTGCCCAGTTCCAGTACACCTTGACCGGCGCCGACACCAAGGACGTCGCCGAATGGGCTGACCGGCTGACCGGACAGCTGCAATCATCGAGCGTGCTGCGCGACGTCGCATCGGAGGCGCAGGACGACGGGCTGCGGCTGAACATCGTGGTCGACCGCGAGCTCGCCGGCCGCCTGGGCGTGTCATTGCAGATGATCAACGATACGCTCAACGATGCCTTCGGCCAGCGGCAGATCGCCACGATCTACGCTCAGTCCAACCAATATCGCATCGTGCTGGAGGCATTGCCGCAATACCAGCTCGATCCGTCGGCGCTCTCCAAGCTCTACGTCCCCGGCACCGCTGGCGCCCAGGTGCCGCTGTCGGCGGTGGCGCGCTTCGAGCCGACCACCGCCCCGCTCGTCATCGCGCATCAGGAGCAGTTCCCATCGGTCACGATCAGCTTCAACCTCGCGCCACATGCGGCGCTCGGCGATGCGGTCGCGGCGATCACAGTCGCCGAGCGCGAGATCGGCATGCCGACGTCGGTCATTGGCAGCTATTCGGGCGATGCCGCGGAGTTCGCCAAATCGCTGGAGAACGAGCCGTGGCTGATCCTGGCGGCCGCCATCACAATCTACATCGTGCTCGGCGTGCTGTACGAAAGCTTCATTCATCCGCTCACGATTCTCTCGACGCTGCCCTCCGCCGGCGTCGGCGCGCTGCTCGCCTTGCTGCTGTTCCGGCAGGACCTGTCGATCATCGCGCTGATCGGCATCGTGCTGCTCATGGGCATCGTGAAAAAGAACGCGATCATGATGATCGACTTCGCGCTGGAGGCGGAACGCGGGGAAGGCCTCGCCCCGCGCGATGCGATCCTGAAGGCGTGCCTGCTGCGCTTCCGCCCGATCATGATGACCACGCTTGCGGCCCTGTTCGGCGCCATCCCGCTAGCGGTCGAAGGCGGCACCGGCTCCGAGTTGCGCAATCCGCTCGGGATCACCATCATCGGCGGCCTGCTGTTGAGCCAATTGCTGACGCTCTACACGACCCCGGTCATCTACCTGCAGCTCGAACGGCTGCGGCAGCGGCTGGTGGGCGACGAGCGACGCGAGGTCCAGCACGAGCTCGACCTGCCGCTACGGCCTGAGCCCTCGCAGCGCCCGGCGGAGTGAAACGATGAACATCAGCGAGCCAGCCATTCGTCGACCGATCGGCACCACGCTGCTCGCCATCGGACTGTTTCTGGTGGGCGCCGTGGCTTACGCCTTCCTGCCGGTCGCCAGCATGCCGACGGTCGATTTCCCGACCATCTGGGTCACCGCGAGCCGGCCCGGCGCCGACCCTGAGATCATGGCGGCGACGGTCGCAGCGCCGCTCGAGCGGCGGCTCGGCGAGATTCCCGGGCTCACCGAGATGACGTCGCGCAGCTCGCTTGGGACAACGCGCGTCCTCCTTCAATTCGACCTCAACCGCAGCATCGATGGCGCCGCCCGCGACGTGCAGGCTGCCATCAACGCGGCCCAGACCGACCTGCCGACCGACCTGCCGTCGAGGCCGACATTCCGCAAGTCCAATCCAAACTCCGTACCGATCATGATCCTGGCGCTCACGTCGAGCACCAAGCCGGCCAGCCAGCTCTATGACGTTGCCGACACCGTGGTGGCGCAGCGGCTGTCCCAGGTCGATGGCGTCTCCGAGGTCAGCGTCAACGGCGCCGAGCAACCCGCGATCCGCGTGCGCGTCAATCCGATCGCGCTCGCCTCCATGGGACTGTCGATGGAGGACGTGCGAACCGCGATCGCCAACACCAACGCGCAGGGCCCGCTTGGCATCTTCGACGGCAACGGGCGCGCCGTGACCATCGGCACCAACGATCAGCTTCGCGTCGCCTCGCAATACGACCCACTGGTGATACGCACCACGAATGGAACGGTCGTGCGTCTCTCCGCCATCGCCTCGATCGAGGCCGGGGTGCGCAACAGCCGCTCCTTTGGCTGGTACAATCGCCAGCCATCGGTGCTGCTGGTGCTCAACAAGGCGATCGATTCCAACGTGATCGAGACCGCCGACCGCATCCGCGCGATCATTCCGGACATCAAGCGATTCATCCCCTCCGATATCGACATCACCGTAGTCTCCGACCGCACCCAGATGATCCGCGCCAGCGTCATCGATATGCAGCTGACGCTGCTGGCCGCCATCATGCTGGTGATGCTCGTGGTGTTTCTGTTCCTGCGGCGAACGGCAAGCACGATGGCGGCCGGCGTCACCGTGCCACTGGCGCTCGCCGGCACCTGCGCCATGATGTGGTGCGTGGGCTTCTCCATCGACAATCTCTCACTGCTGGCGCTGGCCTGCTCGGTCGGATTCGTGGTCGACGACGCAATCGTGATGATCGAGAATTGCTTTCGCAACCTGGAAAAGGGCATGCCGCCGATCAAGGCGGCGCTCGAAGGCGCGCGGCAGATCGGCTTTACGGTGGTCGCGATCAGCATCTCGCTGGTCGCGGCGTTCATTCCGCTTCTGTTCATGAGTGGCGTGGTCGGGCGTGTGTTCCGCGAGTTCTCGGTGACGCTCGCCTTTGCGATCGCGGTCTCAACGGTGGTGTCGCTGACCCTCACGCCGATGATCTGCGCGCACTTCGTCCGCAAGCCGCCGAGCAAGAACGCGACGTGGCTCGATCGCGCCGTCGAGCGCGTCATGGGGTGGCTGGTCGCGCGCTATGAGCGCAGCCTCACGGTCGTGCTGCGGCATCGCGCCCTGACGCTCGCGGTCCTCGCGGGCGTGCTGGTGCTGACCGGCGTTCTCTATGCCAAGACGTCGAAGATCTATTTCCCGTCCGACGATACCGGGCTGATCTACGGCGGCACCGTTGCGGCGACCGACACGTCGTTCGAAACCATGTTCGAGCTGCAACAGCGCGCCGCGGAGATCGTGTTGGCCGATCCGGCCGTGGCCGGCGTGGGATCGTCGATTGGACAGTCGTCATTCAATGCCTCGTCCAACCGCGGACAGTTCTTCATCAACCTCAAGCCACCATCCGAGCGGACCGGGTCGTCCTGGGATGTGATCAACCGGCTGCGACCGCAGATCCTGAAGATCCCGGGTCTGAACACATTCTTCTGGGTGCCGCAGGACGTGCAGACCGGAGCGCGCGGCGGTGATGGATCGTACCAATATACGGTCTGGGGTCCCGACTACCAGGAAATGGCACTGTGGGCGCCGCGCGTCTACGACAAACTGCGTGTGCTGCCGGAGCTCGTCGACGTCTCCACCGATCGCGAGCGCAGCGGGCTGCAGGTCAACGTCCTTGCCGACCGCGTCGCGGCCGCTCGCCTCGGCGTGCGCATCCAGGACATCGACACCGCGCTCAACAACGCCTTCGGGCAGCGCCAGATCGCGGTGCTCTACAGCCAGCGCAACCAGTATCGCGTCATTCTCGAGACCGACCCGCAGTTCCAGCGCGATCCCAGCGATCTCTCCCGCATCTATGTTCCCGGCGCCAACGGCGTGCAGGTTCCGCTCTCCGCCGTGACCACGATCCGGCGCGGCCTGCAGCCACTCGTGGTCAACCATCAGGGACAGTATCCCTCGGCCACGATCAGCTTCAGCCTCGCCGAGGAGGTCTCGATCGACGAGGCGACCCGCGCGGTCGACCAGGCCGTCGCCGAGTTGCATATTCCCGAGACGCTGCACGCCGAATTCCAGGGCGATGCCCGCGCCTATCGGCAATCGATCGGCGCCCAGCCGCTGCTGATCATCTCGGCGCTGCTTGCGGTCTATATCGTGCTCGGCGTGCTCTACGAGAGCCTCGCGCATCCGCTCACGATCATCTCGACGCTGCCATCGGCGGGCCTCGGCGCGCTCTTGGCGCTGCAGATCTTCCGCACCGAGCTCTCCCTGATCGCCTTCATCGGGATCATTCTGTTGATCGGCATCGTCAAGAAAAACGGGATCATGATGGTCGACTTCGCGCTCGAGGGCGAGCGCAAGCATGGATTGACGCCCGACCAGGCGATCTTCGAGGCTTGCCGCGAGCGCTTCCGGCCGATCATGATGACCACGCTGGCGGCATTTCTCGGCGCGCTGCCGCTGGTGATCGCGAGCGGCCCCGGCTCGGAGCTGCGCCGCCCGCTCGGCATCACCATCGTGGGCGGCCTCCTGGTCTCGCAGCTCCTCACGCTCTACACCACGCCGGTCATCTACCTCCTGCTCGATCGGCTGCACCGCAGGCTGCGCGGCAGGGGCAACGCGCACCGCGCGCCGGGCACGCTGCTCAAGAATGCGCTGCGGGCGTTCAAGTCGTAACCCTCGTGTGTAATGACAGACGCACTCTCCACGTCATGGCCGGCTTGTCCCGGCCATCCACGTCTCTGATGTTGCGCGGCCCTTAAGACGTGGATGCCCGCGACAAGCGCGGGCATGACGTGGCGATGAAGTGCCGTTGACATGAGACGCCGGGACACGGCTCCGCCTCACCGCCCCTGCTTGATCACGATCTCGTCGTAGAGCTTCTGCCACTTGTCGCCCTGATCGAGGATCTGGGCCGGATCGATGACGTTGAAGGCCACGTCGAGCGGCTTGACCTTCATGTTGGTCGGCGTGAAATCGCGGTCGAGCAGCACGCGCTGCGCATCCGACAGCATGAAGTCGAGGAACAGGACGGCCGCATGCGGATGCGGCGGCCGGCGCATGATGCCGGTGCCGAGAAAGCGCGCGAAGCCGGGCGGCAGCACGTACCAGTCGAGCGGCGCACCCGCATTCTTCAGCTGCTCGGCCTTGTAGTGATAGAGCGTGAGCGCATAGGGCACCTCGCCGGAAACCACCAGATTGGCCATGAGCGTGTGGCCCTTGCGCACCGAGAGCCCATTGGTCCGCACCAGGTCGCGAAACAGCTTGAGGGCCTTGCCCTCGCCCATGGCGTTGGCGAGCGCGCCGAACCATACCGCGTCGTCGGCCTCGATGCCGAGCTTGCCTTTCCACTTCGGATCGAGCAGGTCCTCATAGGACTTCGGCGCATCCTGCTTGCGAATGAGATTGGTGTTGTAGCCCGCCGCGATGATGTTGAGGCGATCGCCCACCCATTCGCGATGCGGCCGCAACGCCGCCGGCACGATGTCGGCGAGATGCGGCGACTTGACCTCGACCAGGAGCTTCTCGCGATGGAGCGATTCCATCTCGGCCGCGCTGGTCTCGATGGCGTCAACCTCGTAGCGGCCGCCGCGATACTCCACCATGGCGCGCTGCAGGATGCTCTCCGAGCTGGAACGCCAGAACTGCAGTTTCACGCCATATTTCCGCTCGAAGGCGGTCACGAGCGCCTTCTGGTCGTCGACGGTGACCGAGGAGTAGACGTTGACGACGCCCTCCTTCTTGGCGCCCGCAATCAGCCGCTCGGTGCGGTCGGCACCCGTGTAGGTCGCAAGCTCGGCGAGCGTGGGCGAAACTGGCTGCGCGGCCGCAGGCGCCGCCGCAAGCGGCGCAAGGAGCCAGGCGGACAAGATCGCGTTGCGGACCATCGGATCCTCCCTGGAACGGCGCGTGTCGCGTCCAATGACGTCATGGGTGCGAGCATGAGGCAGCATCCACCCCTTTGCAAGCACGCGCCCGCCACCCAATGGCAAACCGGCGCCGATTGGTTGCGATCGGCGCCGGCTGAACCGTCTCGGCCTGGAACGAGCTACTGTGTCACAGAAATACAGGAGCCACGGCGGGTTGTTACTGTGCCCTCTCCCCCTGCGGGAGAGGGCGGCTCGGAGGTTCGACACAACGGATTGGGTGAGGGGTTAGGGCTGCACCCCCTCACCCAACTGTGTTTGTTGAACCTCAAGCGCTGCCCTCTCCCGCAGAGGGGAGAGGGCGCAATAACAAGCGCCGAGTTTCTGACGCAGCAAGACTAAGCCGATTTCGCCAGCTTTGGCGGCAGGTCCGGCAGCTCCTGCGCATAGGCCTGGTCCATACGCGGGGTCAGCCCGCGCTTGGCAAGCTCGTCGGCGAACATCGTGCGGACCACCGGCGCCTCGTCGGCGTAATCGATCTGGTCGCCCCCGATGCGCCGACTGATCCAGGCCTTCGGCACGCCTTGTGCATTGCGGATCGACACCACCTCGTGCTTGAGCGCGAGATAGCGAGCGGGCGTGGTGCCCGAGTTGAAGTGCTGGTGGAACCACATGTTGGGCGGCACGATCAGGGTGCCCACTTCCCACTCGTAGCGCTTGGGCTCCTCGCCTTCCGGCCACATCAGCGAATAGCCCTCGCCGGAGAGGATGATCACGTAGGCGCCCGGGCCGTGGGCGTGGCCCTTCTTGTAGGTGCCGACCGGGAACTGCGAGATGTGGCTGTTCATCGAGCCCTTGGCCATGCTGAAGCGGATGTGGCCACCACCGGCGCCGCGCTCCTTGGCGCTGATCAACGGCAGGTTGATCGCGTCCGCCACGAAGTTCGTTTGCAGCAGAAGGCCCCTCTGCTCGCCCTTGGCGCTGAAGTAGTCCGGCTCGCCGTTGAAGCGGTTCTTGAAGTCGTGATCACAGCCGAAGATGAAATCGAGGTCCTCGTAGAGGTTGATCACCGGCGGCGCATTGGTGACGCCGACATAGCGCGCCGCCTGCGTG
>Ga0209798_10000358_pt1 | contig 26742 bp, 26 predicted proteins | sample DOMMetBare3Fresh_FD_187475 | JGI IMG/M metagenome (GOLD analysis project Ga0209798, IMG submission 187475) | Wetland sediment microbial communities from St. Louis River estuary, USA, under dissolved organic matter induced mercury methylation -... | ecosystem: Environmental > Aquatic >... | reverse complement strand
CCTTCTACGGCGCACGCGCGGGCCGCACGATCGCGCCACTGCAGCCGCCGACCGGACGCGCCGACACGCTCGAACATCTCGCGGATGCGCTTGCGCGCCATGGCCTGCCGGCGCCCGCGAGCGGCCTCGCTGCATCGCCCGTAGAAGCCGCCGCGCTCGCAACACGCATCGGCTTTCCGGTCGCGCTCAAGATCGTGTCGCGCGCGATCAGCCACAAGACTGAAATCGGCGGCGTGCGGCTCAATCTCGGCTCCGCCGACGCGGTCGAACGGGCCGGCGAGGCGCTGATCGCGGCCACCGCGGCTGCTGGCGCCACGATCGATGGCCTGCTGGTGCAGGAGATGGTCGAGGGCGTCGAGGTGATCGTCGGGGCGCGCACCGATCCGCTTTACGGGCCGATGCTGGTCGTGGGCGCGGGCGGCATCCTGGTGGAACTGGTCAAGGACGTGGCGGTCCGCCTCCTCCCGGTCACACCCGAACACGTGCGCGCGATGCTCTCCGAGCTCAAGGTCGGCAAGCTCCTCGCCGGCTTCCGTGGCCAGCCGGCCGGCGACAGCGAGGCCCTGATCCGGGCGATCTGCGGCCTTTCCGACGTCTATCTCGACCATCGCCACCTCCTGAGCGACCTCGAGATCAACCCGCTGATCGTGCGCCCCGACGGCGTGCGCGCGGTCGACATCCGGATGGTCCGCGCCGACGGCTGAACCGGGTTCCGCCGCCGGCGAAAACCCGATCGACGCGGCGGGAAGCGTGCTATGGAGGATTCTCGCCCAAGCTCCTCCTCCCCGCCGCGGACATGACATACCGATTCGTCATTCCCCTGTTGCTCACCGCGATGTGCGAGCAGATCGTGACGTCGCTGATACGCGTCACGACCTCCTATCGGGCGGTCGAGCTCGGTCTTTCGGTGGTGTGGCTCGGCATCATCACGGCTTTCTTCGCGATCCTGCCGATGGTGACCGCCGTCAAGATCGGGCGTTTCATCGACCGCGGCAACGACGCCCGGACCGCCTGGATCGGCGGCGGCCTCATGGTGCTCGCCTGCGCGGGCTTTGCGCTCATGCAATCGCTCGTGGCGCTTTTGCTCTGCACCGCGCTCCTTGGCATCGCGCACCTGATGCTGGTGATCAGCCAGCAGGTCCTGTGCGCACGGCACGGCGGGCGCGACGGCGTCGACCGCATGATCGGCAACTACATGGTGGCGAACGCGATCGGACAGGGCATCGGCCCCGGGATCGTGGGCTGGGCCGGCGGCTCCGCCAGCATCCCGCCGACCGGCCTGCTGTTCGCGATCGGGCTCGGCTTCGCGGCCCTGACGCTCGTCGGCTCGTTCTTCCTGCGCCCCGGACCGCCACGGCCGCCGAAGGCGGACGGCGACAAGCTCGTGCCGGTGCAAGAGATCGCCCGTATCCCGGGGCTCAAGCTCATTTTCTTTGTCAGCGTGGTGACGGTCGCGGCGCAGGACCTGATTGTGGTCTATCTGCCGGCGCTCGGGGCTGAACGCAACATCTCGGTCGACATCATCGGCATGCTGCTCGCGGTGCGCGCCGTCGCCTCGATGGCATCGCGCTTCGTCTATGCACGACTGAGCGTGCTGATGGGCCGCTGGCGGCTGATGGCGGTGAGCACGCTGGCGAGCGCGATCTTCTATGCCGCGATCGCGTTGCCGCTGCCGATCTACGCGCTGGTCGTGATGGTCGCAGCGGCAGGCTTCGCGCTCAGCAACGCCATCACGGTGAGCATCGCCACCCTGCTTGCGATCACCAGCGACGAGACCCGCGGCACCGCCAACTCGCTGCGCATGATGGGCAACCGGATGGGTCAATTCGTGATTCCGTTCCTGGCCGGCCTGATCGCGGCGGCCGCCGGCGTCGCCGGCATCTTTCTCATCATCGGGGCGAGCCTCGGCGTCTCCGGCGCGGTCGCGCAATTGCAGCGGCGCACCCCATGAGAGACCCGCAGGCAGCGCCCAAGATAGCACCCAAGTCCGGCAGCATTGCGCGCGCGGCCACGCTGGTGTCGGCCGGCTCGCTCACCCTTGTCGTGATGGCGACGCTGGTGAAGCACCTCGGCACCGAGCTGCCCGCGATGGAGATCCTGTTCTTCCGCTCCGCCATCGGCCTGCTGCTCGTGCTGCCGATGTTCGCGCGCAATCCGCTCGAGCCATTTCGCACCAAACGTCCCGGGATGCATCTCGTGCGCGGCGCGGTCGGCGCGGTCGGCAATGCCTGCTTCTTCTGGACGATCACCCACATGCTGCTCGCCGACGCAATGGCGCTGCAGTTCTCGCGCCCGCTGTTCATGATCCCGCTCGCCGTGCTGCTGCTGGGCGAGATCGTGGGCTTGCGCCGTACTGCCGTGGCGGCAATCGGCTTCGCCGGGATCGTGCTCTATGCGCGACCGTTCAGTGGCGGTTTCGAGCCGAGCGCGCTGGTCGGCGCGCTTGGGGCGCTCGCGGGCGCCCTGGTGGTGATCTGCATCAAGCGGCTCACCACCACCGAGCCGACGCGCGTGATCATGTTCTATTACGCGTTCTGGAATGCCGTGTTCGCGCTCATTCCAGCGGCGCTGTTCTGGGTCACGCCGAGCCTGTCGCAGCTTGCCCTCCTCACCGTCGTTGGCTTCCTCGGCATCGCGGGCCAGACCATGATCACGCACGGGCTCGGCATGGGAGAAGCGACCGTCCTGGTGCCGCTCGACTATTCGCGCATCGTGTACTCGGCGGTGCTCGGCTATCTGTTGTTCAACGAGATACCCGGCCCCTGGAGCTTCGCCGGCATGGCCCTGATCGTGGCCTGCTCGCTCTACCTCGTGCTTACCGAAAAACGCCGCGTCCCCGTGTGAGCTGCTGACCAAACCTTTACGCCTTCGTGCCAGCATCGCGTTATGGCCCTGAAAACCTCAGCCTGGCGCGCCGAGCGCAACCGCAAGGCCTTGGCGCGGCTGATGAAGGCGCTGCCGGAGATCTTCCCGGCGCCGGTGCTTGCCTACGCGCTCAAGCGGCCGTTCATTCCGCCCACGCCGCGGCTTGCGGTCGACGGCTACTGGCGCACGCACCCCATTCGGGCCGACCGGCTGGCGCGGGCGCTCGCCGCCAAAAGCGGCGCGCCCGCGGGCTGGACCTGGCGGCTCGCCGCGGACCGCAAAAGCGACCTGCCGAAGAGCTTCCGGCTGCCGCCCGCGCCCTACCGCGAGCGCGCCTATGCGCTGGGCGGCGGCTTCTGCTGCGTCTGCGGACAGCCGGTCTACCGGCTCGGCTGGCATCTCGACCTCTGGGACCTAGGCCCCAACCCCAAGGCCGGCTGGCACGCCGCCTGCGTGATCGCGTGGAACTTCTGGGGTGCGCCGAGCGACCAGGTACGGGTCCTGCGCCGCTTGCAGGAGCGGCGCTGCCGCGAAAGCGGCAAGCGGCTCCTGAAGACCGCCCAGGTCGACCACCGGGTGCCGCTGTTCCAGGTATTCCGGGAACACCGCGACCTGCCGTGGCCGCAGCTCTTGGGCTTCTGGGGCCTGCCCAACCTTCAGCTCATCAACCGCGACGCCCATGTGGCGAAGTGTGCGGTCGAAGCCGACTATCGCAGCCAGACGCGCGCGGAGCCCGTGGCGGGATAGCCGGCTCTTTGGCACTCCGCTTCGGTCCCCTTGGAAGGCGCCTCTGGAGCACTGACCGGGATTGCAACCGACATTTACCATGCGCCGAGTTGCTAGCGTCACCACGATCACAGTGACGGCGATTTCCCGTGGCGCCTTGAACCTCCGGGTGCTCCGCCGCGACCAATGACTGATCGCGGCTAAATGCCCATCCCCCCGGCTATCCTGCGATCCCGAGCCCGGCGCCCCCCCCGCCGGGCTCCTTCTTTTTCGGTCACGCTTGCGCCATCCACCGACCTGCGTTCCGCCGGCCGCCGGTTCGGGTTAGGGTGTGGCCGCGGCGGAGGCCGCTGGAGGACATCATCATGACCTTGGCCCTGCCGTCGCTTGCGGCCCTGTCGCTGGTGGCAGCGCTGACCAGCGTGCCGGCCGCCGCGCAGGGGGTCGCCGATTTCTACCGCGGCAGGACGGTGAGCTTCGTGGTCGGCTTCGGCCCGGGCGGCGGCTACGACCTCTATGCGCGCGTGATCAGCCGGCACATCGGCCGCCACATCCCGGGCCATCCGAACGTCGTCACGCAGAACATGGACGGCGCCGGCAGCGTGCGCGCCGCCAACTACGTCTACGCGGTGGCGCCCAAGGACGGCACCGTGATCGCGGCGGTGAACCAGAACATCCCCATGTATCAGCTGCTCGGCGGCGCCGGCGCGCAGTTCGAAGCCGACAAGCTCGTCTGGCTCGGCAGCATGGCGAACTCGAACGGCGTGATCTACACGTGGCACACCAGCGGCGTGCGCACGATCGAGGACGCCAAGACGCAGCTCGTGCCGCTCGGCGCGGTCGGCACCGCGTCGGATTCCTACATTTTTCCGACCGTCGTGAACGCGCTCGCCGGCACCAGGTTCAAGCCGATCCCGGGCTATACCGGCACCGGCCAGATCAACATCGCGATCGAGCGCGGCGAGGTGATGGGGCGCGGCGGCACCACATGGGCGAGCGTGCAGAGCAGCAACAAGGCGTGGCTCGACGGCAACCGGCTCAACATTCTGCTGCAGATCGGCTTCGAGAAGGAGCCCGAGCTCAAGGCGGTGCCGCTGCTGCAGGACGTGGTGAGCAACGCCGACGACCTGCAGGTCGCCAACGTGGTCAGCCTGCCGACCGCGCTCGGCTATGCCCACTGGCTCGCGCCCGGCGTGCCGGCCGAGCGCATCGAAGCGCTGCGGCAGGCCTATGCGGCAACGTTGAAGGATCCGGACTTTCTCGCCGAGGCGCAGAAGCTCAACATGGAGCTGCGCCCGCAGAGCGGCCCGCAGGTGAGCACGCTTGCGAGGCGAGTGGCGGACACCCCCAAGCCGGTGCTGGCGCGGACCGCGAAGATCCTGGGGTGGTAGGCATGATACGCCATCGATCGTTGCTTGGATTCCTCGTGCTGGTCATCGGCGGCGGCCTGCTGATCGGCTACGCCACCGCGCCCGGCGCTTGGTACGGTCAGCTCGCCAAGCCGCCGTTCAATCCGCCGAACTGGATTTTCGCGCCGGTGTGGACGGCGCTCTATGTGCTGATCGCCATTGCGGGCTGGCGCACATGGCAGCGCGACCGTGCCGGCGTGGCGATGCGACTGTGGTGGGCGCAGCTCGCCTTGAACTTCCTGTGGTCGCCGGTGTTCTTCGCGGCGCATCGCATCGGTCTCGCGCTCGTCGTGATCACGCTGCTGCTCCTCACCATCGCGGCCTTCATGGTCATGTCGTGGCGCCAGGACGCGCTCGCCGCATGGCTGTTTGCGCCTTACGCGGCGTGGGTGGCATTTGCGACGCTGCTGAACGCGTCATTGTTTCTGCTGAATTGACGGTTTATGCTGAATTGATGCGCCAGCCGGCGGGTACTTGGATAAGAGGCGCGCGCCCTTGAATTTCGTCACGCCGTCTCCACTTTTGCAGACGGATGGAAAACGCCAAAAGAGGGAGAACCCGATGCGCCTGGCGATCATTGCGACGGCGTTGGCCGTCTGCTCCACGACGATGTCGACGCCGAGCCTCGCTCAATACTCGCATTGCGTTCCGGGCCGCGGATGCATTCCGACGACGCAGGAAAACTACAATGCGTGCTTCCAGCTTGCCCTGCACCGCGGCCTGACCGTCACGGTCGGCGACCGGCGCAATCTCGAACTTTTCATCTATCAATGCCTCGCCGGCAGGATTCCGCGCTAGCTCTCATACTGGCGCAAGTCTCGTAACGGTGTCCCGCTCACTGGCGATTAACGCGCCAGTCGTCGCCTTGTAGGGTGGGCGAAGGCGCTTGGCACAACTCTGCAATGAGGGAAGCCTCGCGTGCGCCGTGCCCACCATCGACGATGCATCGCGCATCAATGCTGATGGTGGGCACGGCGTACGAAAGTCTCTCATTCGCGGCGACGCTGTGCTAGCGCCCATCGCCCGTCGAAGACGGGCGTAAACGCCCTGATGGCCCAGCCTACAGCAATTTACTTTGGGTTAATGTGTCAGGAACGAGCAACGGCGTGAGCGCGTGATGAGATTGTGGGTAACACCCCCGAACACCCACTCGCGCAGGCGCGCGTGCCCATAGGCGCCGGCGACGACCAAGTCGGCCTCGGTCTTCCAGATGCGATCGATCTGCTCGGCTTCGCTTGCGGCGTGCATCACCTTCGGGAACGCCAGGATCTCGTGGCGCTTGAGCCAGGCCGCGACGTCGTTGACGCGATCCTGGGCCGCGCCCCGGCCCGCTTCACCTTCGACGATCTCGACCACGTTGACTTCCTTGGCCTTGTGCAGGAGCGGCAGCGCATCGACGACCGCCCGCCGCGCCTCGCGGGTGTCCTTCCAGGCCACCAGCACGCTGTCGAGCTTGAGATATTCGGCCTCCGGCGGCACCACAAACAGCGGCCGGCCCGCCACCATCACGAGATCGCTCGGATCAAGCTGCCGCAGCCGGTCGATCAATACGCCGTCACGATTCGAGCCCGCGATGATCAGGTCGGCGGCACGCGCCTCATGCGCCACGTAGTCGTTCGGCCGCGCCAGCGCAGATCGCCATTCGACGTCACGGGCGCGCCCGCCAATGGCGGCGCGAAAGCGCGCCTCCGCTTCGTCCATCCGCTTCTTCACTTCGATCCGCTCGTGCTCCACGAAGCCACGCGCCACCGAGCCTCCCGCGTAATAGGGCGGCTGCGGATTACTGGCCGCGATCCCGATGACCTTGGCATTGAATTTCTCGGCCAAGTCGCCCGCGATCCGCAATCGCGCGTCATTCGGCTGTTCGAGGTCGACATGGACCATCAGGGTCGAGAACGTCATACGGGGCTCCTGCTTTCAAGTATTTAGACTAGGCGCAACAATCGCAACGACCTTGATGGAGATCAATGGGCTGCCCTACACGTAGCCGAGCCAGCGCCAATAGGTCGCGCCGAGCAGCATCACCAGCGCGAAGGCGATGACGGTCAACACCAGGCCGGTGCGCACGAAATCGCGCGCCTCGAAGGTCTCGGTGCCATAGGCGACCATGTTCTGGGGTGCGTTCACCACCAGGATAAAGCCGAAGCTGACCACGAACTGCAGCAGCATAGTCATCCCGATCTTGTTGATGCCGGGCGTGGCGACGCCCTGCAGCACCGCGATCACGATCGGGATCATCGCCGAGGCGAGCGCGGTCGCGCTCGCAAAGCCGAGATGGATCAGGATCAGGAACAGGCTCATCACCATGAGGATGAAGAGGGCGCTCGCCTGCTTGAGGCCGAACTCGGCGACCGCGATGTCGGCGAGCCAGACCGCGCCCTTGGTCTGCAGGAGCGCAGTGCCGAGGCTGATGCCGATACCGAACAGCACCACCGTGCCCCACGGGATTTTCGGCTGCGCCTCCTTCCAGGTCATGATGCCGATGCCCGGCAGGAACATCAGCGCGACCGCCGCGATCGTGGTGGTGCTGGTGTCGAAGCGGTGCAGCACGCCTTCGGTAGCCCAGAAGCCGAGCAGCGTGAGCGAGAGCGCCAGGAGCTTCTTCTCCGACGTCTTCATGGTCCCGAGATCGGCGAGCGCCTTGCGGATCGCATCGCGCCCGCCCGGCACGGTCGCAACCTCAGAGGGCATCATGCGGGTCATCACCACGTAGAGCGCGAGCGACATCAGGATCGCGAACGGACCAGCAGCGATCAGCCATTCCAGCCAGGTGATGGTGGCGTTGAACGCCTTCTCGATGAAGCCAATGGCGACCATGTTCTGCGCCGCCGCGGTCTTGATCCCGACGTTCCAGATGCTGGCGGTCTGGGTGGTCGTGATCATCAGCATGCCGGCGAACGCGCCCTTCCGGTTCACCCCGAAGGCCGCGATGATGCCGAGCGTGATCGGCACCAGGCAGGACACGCGCGCTGTGGTCGAGGGCACCAGGAACGCGATCACGATGCCGACCAGGATCGAGCCCGCAACGACGTGGCGCACGTCGGTGCCGACGCGCGAGAGAATGACAAGCGCGATGCGCTTGTCGAGCCCGGTCGCCGTCATAGCGGCGGCAAGGAACAGGGCCGAGGCGACGAGCGCGAGCGCGGTGTTGGCAAAGCCGCTGAAGGCCACGCCAAGGCCGGCGCTGGTGCCCATCAGGGCGGCCGGGTTGGCGGGGTTCGGCGCCGTGCCGAGCAGAAAGGCCATCAGCGCCGCGATAACAACCGCGGACACCGCGTAATCAAGCGCTTCCGTCATCCACACGATTACCGCAAACCCGAGCAGCGCCAGCATGCGGTGGCCGGCGACCGGCAGGCCTTCAGGCGTCGGCAGCAACAGGACCCCGATGAGGACCGCGACCGCCGCCAACAGACCCCAATGGCTCGCCAGGAAGCTGCGTTGGGCCGCTCCTGGCGCGCGGCCGGCCGATGCCTGTTGTGCCAATGACATGAAGCGCTCCCACAATCCGCAAGATCGGCGCAAAGAATCGCTTGTTGCGGGGTAGCCTGCTTTGAGCGAGATCAATGGGACTGCGGCCCCCATGGGCGAGGAAGCCTTCCGGCCCGCCAAAAGGTTAACCGATGTCGACCTATCGCCTCGACAAGCTGTTCGCGCCGCGTTCGGTCGCGGTCATCGGCGGCAGCCTGCGCGCGACGTCGCCGGGCCGCGCCGTCATCGCCAACCTGAAGGCAGCAGGCTTCGAGGGGCCGCTCGCCGTGGTCAATCCGCGCTACCCGGAGATCGAGGGCATCCGCACCGTGCCCTCGCTCACCGCGTTGCCGCAGGCGCCCGATCTCGCGGTCATCGCGGCGCCAGCGAGCGAAGTGCCGGCGATCGTCGCGCAAGCCGGCCAGCGCGGCACGCCGTCCGCCATCATCATCACGGCGGGGCTCGGCCATGGCGAAGGCTCGCTCGCCGACACCTGCGAGAAGGCCGCGCGGCAAACCGGCCTGCGGCTCGTCGGCCCCAATTGCCTTGGCGTGATGGCGCCGCACGCAAAGCTCAACGCGAGCTTCGCCGCGCACACGCCGCAGCCCGGCGATCTCGCGCTCATTTCGCAGTCGGGCGCGGTCGCGGCGGGGCTCGTCGAGTGGGCGGCGACGCGACACATCGGCTTTTCCGCGATCGTGTCGCTCGGCGACAGTATCGATGTCGACTTCGGCGACACGCTCGACTATTTCGCCGTCGACCGGCGCACGCGCGCGATCCTGCTTTACGTCGAATCGATCCGGGACGCGCGCAAGTTCATGTCGGCGGCGCGCGCGGCCGCGCGCGTGAAGCCGGTGCTGGTCGCCAAGGCCGGCCGCCATGCTCAAGGCGCCAAGGCGGCACGCACCCACACCGGCGCGCTCGCGGGTTCCGACGCCGTCTACGACGCGGCCTTCCGCCGCGCGGGCCTCTTGCGCGTGCTCGACTTGGATGAGCTCTTCACCGCCGCCGAGACGCTCGGACGGCTCAAGCCGTTTACCGGCGAGCGGCTCGCCATCCTCACCAATGGCGGCGGCATCGGGGTTCTGGCGGTGGATCGGCTCGCGGACCTGGGCGGGACGCTGGCCGCCCTTTCGCCAGCGACGACGACAGCGCTCGACGCCGCGCTGCCGCCGATCTGGTCGGGCGCCAATCCGGTCGACATCGCGGGCGATGCCGATCCGGCCCGCTATGCCAAGGCGCTCGAAGCGCTCTTCGACGACAAGGCGAACGACGCCATCCTGGTCATGAACGTGCCGACGGCGCTGGCGTCGTCCGCGGAGGCGGCGAGGTCGGTCGTCGCGGTCACGCAGCAGCATCGCGGCGCGATGGTGCCGGCCAAGCCCGTGCTCGCGGTGTGGGTCGGCGGCGACCCGGCGGCATGCTCCGCCTTCGATGCCGCCAGCATTCCCAACTACGCGACCGAGTCGGAGGCGATCGGCGGCTTCATGCATCTCGTGCGCTACCGGCAGGCGATCGACGCCCTGATGGCAACGCCACCGAGCCTGCCGCAGGACTTCGCGCCCGACGTGGCGACGGCACGCGCGATCGTCGACGCCGCGCTCCGCGAGGGCCGCGACTGGCTTGATCCGGTCGAGATCGCTCGCCTGTTCACAGCCTACGCGCTGCCGATCACGCCCGCGATCCTGGCGCCGGACGCCGATGCGGCGGTCGCGGCGGCCGCTCCGTTCCTCAAGGCCGGCCAATCCGTCGTGCTCAAGATCCAGTCCCCCGACATCATCCACAAGTCGGAGGTCAGCGGCGTGCGGCTCAATCTCACCGACGCGGGCGCCGTTCGCGAGGCGGCGCGCGACATCCTCACGCGGGCGAAGGCGCTGCGGCCCGATGCCCGCATCGCGGGCGTCACGGTCTTTCCGATGATCGCGCGGCCCGGCGCCCGCGAGCTCATCGCCGGCATCGCGGACGACCCGACCTTCGGCCCGGTGATCGTGTTCGGCCAAGGCGGCACGGCGGTCGAGATCGTCAACGACAAGGCGCTCGCGCTGCCGCCGCTCGACCTGACGCTCGCGCGCGCGCTGATCGCCCGCACGCGCGTCTCGCACCTGCTCAAGGCTTATCGCAACGTTCAGGCCGCCGACGAGACCGCGGTCGCGCTGGTGCTGGTCAAGCTTGCGCAGCTGGCGGCCGATCTGCCGCAGGTGCGCGAGGTCGATCTCAACCCGCTGCTGGCCGACGAACAGGGCGTGCTGGCGCTCGACGCGCGCGTCGCGGTCGCACCGGTCGAGCGCGTGCGTCCCGGCCCCGCAGGGCATCCACGCTTCGCCATCCGGCCCTATCCGAAGGAATGGGAGCGGCCGGTGACGCTCAAGGACGGCACCGCCGTCCTGATCCGCCCGATCCGGCCGGAGGACGAGGCGCTCTACGGGCCGTTCTTCGCGGAAGTGACCGAGCAGGACCTGCGGCTGCGCTTCTTTGCCCCGATCAAGGAGTTCAGCCACGCCTTCGTGGCGCGCTTCACGCAGCTCGACTATGCGCGCGCCATGGCCTTCATCGCGATCGACGCGGCGTCAGGCGCGATGCTCGGGGTCGTGCGCCTGCACGCCAACGCCAACTACGATGCCGCCGAATACGCCGTGCTGGTGCGCTCGGACTTCAAGGGCCGCGGGCTCGGCTGGACGTTGATGCAGACGATGATCGACTATGCGGGCGCCGAGGGCCTGCAGACGGTCGAAGGCCAGGTGCTGCAGGACAACACCACCATGTTGGCGATGTGCCGCGAGCTCGGTTTCGAGATCACGCCCGACCCGCAGGATGCAGAGCTTTACGTGGTGAAGCTCAAGGTGCCGAGGCGTAATGTTGGCGGGTGATGCTGTCGCTAAACACTCGGCGTCGTCCCCGCCTTCGCGGGGACGACAGCAACATACGCAGTGCTATCGCTTGGCTGGACGTTCCGGCGCCTCGATGTCATCGTTGTCGAGGATGCGCAGCGCCGCGCCTTCCACGTCATCGTACTGCCCGTTCGACAGCGACCACAGGAAGGCCGCGAGCCCGGTGAGGCCCAGGAGCAGCGCCATCGGCACCAGGTACACCAGCACGTTCATGGCGCGGGCTCCCGCGTGGCCGGCGCGCGCCCGCGGACGCGCAGCGCGTTGAGCGTGACCAGGATCGAGGAGCCCGACATGGCGGCAGCCGCGATCAACGGCGTCACCAGGCCCGCGATCGCGATCGGAACCGCGATGGCGTTGTAGATCACCGCCAGCCACAGGTTCTGCTGCATCAGGCGGCGGGCGCGGCGCGCGGTGGAAACGGCTTGCAGCACCGGCATCAGCCGCTCGCCGAGGAAGACCGCGTCCGCATGGGTCTGCGCGATATGGGCGGCGCTGATCGGCGACATCGATATGTGCGCACTGGCAAGAGCCGGAGCGTCGTTCAGGCCGTCGCCGACCATCAGCACGCGGCGGCCGTCGCGCTTGAGCGCTTCGATCGCGGCGATCTTGTCGGCCGGCTTGAGGCCGCCCAGCCAGTTGGTCACGCCGAGCGCAGCCGCGACCGGCGCAACCGCCGACGCGCGATCGCCCGACAGGATGCGCACGTCGAGCCCCGCGGCGGCGAGCGCGCGCACCACCGTGGCGGCATCGGCCCGCAAGCGCTGTTTGATCGCGAACACCGCCCGGCGACCCGCATGCGTGAACACGATCGAGGACACGTCAGCCTGCAGATCGGGCGCATCCGAAGCGCCGCAGAAAGCGGCGCTGCCGAGCCGCGCCTCGCTGCCGTCGATCAGCGCGCGCACGCCCTGCCCGGGCTCCTCGACCGCGCCCGCAATCGGTGCGCGCAGGCGTGCCTCGCGCGCCAGCGCCTGCGCGAGCGGATGCCGGCTCGTCAACGCGAGCCGCGCCGCCTGCTCCAAAAGCTCGGGCTCGAACACCTCGACGTTCTCGACCCGCGGCTCCGGCAGCGTCAGCGTGCCGGTCTTGTCGAAGATGACGGTGTCGGCCTCCGCCAGCCGTTCAACGGCGTCACCTGTATTGAGGATCACGCCCGAGCGGAACAGCGCGCCCGAGGCCACCACCTGCACGGTCGGGATCGCCAGCGCCAACGCACATGGGCAGGTGATGATCAGGACCGCGATCGCGGTGATGATCGAATCATGGATCGAGGCGCCGGCCACGAGCCAGCCCAAAAGCGTGAGCGCGGCGGTGGCATGCACCAGCGGCGCATAGAGCCGCGCGGCACGGTCGGACAATCGCAAATAGCGCGAGCGCGCCGAGGCCGCCTTCTCCAGGAGCCGCTCGACCTCGTCGAGCAGCGTGCCTGAGCCTGCGGCGGTGACACGCATCGTGAGCGCGCCGGAATGGTTGAGGCTGCCGGTGTAGATCGTGGCGCCCGCCGTCACCTTGCGCGGCACGGTCTCGCCGGTGACGAGGCTCTCGTCGATGGCGGACGCCCCTGAGATCACCATGCCGTCGGCCGGCACCCGCTCGCCCGGACGCACCAGCAGGCGATCGCCCGGCGCGAGCGCCGCCGCCGGCACCATCACCACTTCGCCACCGGCGTCGAAGCGATGCGCGACCTCGGCCTTGAGCGCCGCCAGATTGCCGGCGACCGCGCGGGTGCGCTGCCGCATGGCATGCTCGAGATAGCGGCCGCAGAGCAGGAAGAACAGCAGCATCACGGCGGAATCGAAATAAGCGTGCTGGGCGTGGGTCGCGGTCTCGTAGAGCGACATGCCGAGCGCGAGCAGGACGCCGAGCGAGATCGGCACGTCCATGTTGAGCGCGCGGGTGCGCAGCGCCCGCCAGGCGCTGTGGAAGAACGGCTGCCCCGCATAGGTGGCGGCCGGCAGCGCGATCAGCGCCGACAGCCAGTGGAAGAAATCGCGGGTCTCCTGCGTCATGTCGGAGACGTTGCCCGACCACACCGACACCGACAGCAGCATGATGTTCATGGCCGCGAAGCCTGCGACCGCGAGCGCCTTGAGCAGCGCCCGCGCCGTGACCGCCTCGTCGCTCTCGGCGCGCTGCGGCTCGAACGGGTGGGCGTGATAGCCGATGCGCTCGAGCGCATCGACCACGGCCGACGCCTCGAGCTCGGCGGGACGCCAGTCGACCGCGAGCCTCCGGTTGGTGAAGTTCAGCCGCGCATCGACCACGCCGGGCAATTGCTTGAGCCCGGTCTCAATCTTGCGGATGCAGCCGGCGCAGCCGACGCCCTCGACCGCGAGATCCATGTGCGCCAGCTCGCCGGTGCGCTTGACGAAGACGGACAGATCGAGGGTCTCGGCCATGGCGTCACCTCAGCGTAGCGACACGCGGTTCTTGGAACGGAACAGCCGGTTGCCGTCGCGCGACAGCTCGATCACCAGGTCCCATTGTCCCGCGGCCGCGGGCGCGCTGCCGCGGAACTGGCCGGCGCCATATCCGGCGAGCGCAACAGCCACGTCGGCACGGCGGTCGGTGGGATGCGCGAGCGCGGCGCTGGCGTCGAGATTGAGCACGGCCCGGCCCGCCGCGTCGCGCGCCGTCACCTCGACGACGGTCGTATCGCCGGTCATCACGGCCTTGGCGGTGACATCCCAATGCAGCGCATTCTGCGCCTGCGCGGTCGCCATTTCGTTGGCAAACGCAAGACCTGCGCGGTAGGAGCTCTCGGTCTCGACACCGCCAAAGGTTGAGATCGCCAGATGGATCATGACGGCATTCACGCCGGCGACCACGGCGAAGAACGCGACAAGGGCGATGAACACCATCCGGCCGGTCACTTCGGTGGGGCGCCACCAACTACTTGGGCTACGCATGATCACCCTCACGGTCCGCGGAAATGGTCGACGACGCTCGCACGCCGCCCGGTCGCCGGATCGGTAATGTGGAACGTGAGCGGCAGCGAGGCCGCGGGCGGCAGGGTCTGATAGGTGCTCACCAGCGCCCTCACCTCGCGGGTCTGATCGGGACCGACCGACACCACCACGCTGCGGCCATTGCCGCCCTCGATGCCGGCTATTCGCAGATCAAGATCGGACAGGCCCTCGACCGACAGCACGAAGTCGCGCGTCTCCAGCATCTTGTTGAGGATTCGCACCGTGAAGCCGTTGCGCAGCTCGCCGTCCGCCAGCCGCACGAAGACCGGATTGCGGTCGTGGATCACATTGATCGATTCGGAATGGCGTGTCGCCAGCGTGTAGAGCATCACTGCGCCGACGATCGCGATCATCGCCACGTACAGCACCGTGCGTGCGCGCACGATCCGCACGATTGGCCGCTCACCGGCCTGGCGCCGCTTGATGTTGAGATCGGTGTCGTAGGCGATGAGCCGCGGCGGACGGCCGATCTTCGCCATCACGGCGTCGCAGGCGTCGATGCACAGGCCGCACTGGATGCAACCGAGATCGGAGCCGCCACGGATGTCGACCCCGGTCGGGCAGACATGGACACATTGGTAGCAGTCGATGCAGTCGCCGGCCGGCTGCCCTTGCAGGCGCAACGCTTCGTTCTTCTTGACCGAGCCGCGCGGCTCGCCGCGGTCATAGCGGTAGGTGACGTTGAGGGCGTGCTCGTCGGTCAGCGCCGCCTGGATGCGGGGCCACGGACACATATAGAGACACACCTGCTCGCGCATGTGGCCGGCGAGCGCATAGGTCGTAAAGGTGAGGATCCCGATCCACATATAGGCAACGAGCGGGGCCTGGAAGGTGGCGAGGTCCTTCACCAGGGTCGGCGCGTCCGCGAAGTAGAGAACCCAGGCGCCGCCAGTCCACCAGGCCACCATCAGCCAGAGAAAGTGCTTGAGGCCTGCGCGCGCCAGCCGCTCGGCCGACCAGGGCTCGCGATCGCGCTGCAGATGCTCGCGCCGATCGCCTTCGACCCAGCGCTCGATGGTCTGGAACAGATCGGTCCAGACCGTCTGCGGGCAAAGGTATCCGCACCAGATCCGCCCCGCCACCGCGTTCATCAGGAACAGCGTCATCGCGGCCACGATGAGGAGGCCGGTGAGATAGTAGACTTCCTGCGGCCAGATCTCGATGAAGAAGAAATAGAAACGGCTGTTGGCCAGATCGACCAGCACGGCCTGGCTCGGTGCATTCGGTCCGCGATCCCAGCGCACGAACGGCAGCAGGTAGTAAATGCCAAGCGTGACGTAGAGGACGATCCACTTGATGCGGCGATAGGTGCCTTGCACGCGCTGCGGATAGATCCGCCGGCGCGCGGCATAGAGCGGCCCGTCGTCCTCGGGCTCGGGCAGATCGTGAGCGACCGCCGGCGCCGCCGCGGACAGCTCGGCATCCTTGACGAGCTTGAGCAGCGCCGGCCCAGGCGGCGTCGCTTGCGACATGGCAGCCGGGGCGTCGCCGCTCATGATTTATTTCTCCCCGCCCCCCAGCGTGTGTACATAGACCGCGAGCGCCTTGATGGTGGTGTCGTCGAGCCGGCCAGTCCACGCCGGCATCACACCGGCGCGCCCGTTCCAGATCCCATCGACGATCGTGGCCTTGTCGGAGCCGTAGAGCCAGATCGCGTCGGTCAGATCGGGAACGCCGAGATCGCGATTGCCCTTGCCGGCGTCGCCATGACAGCCAACGCAGTTCTGGCCGAAGATCGCCTTGCCGGCCGCGAGGTCGGCCTTGGGATCGGGCGCAAGACCACCGAGCGTGCGCACGTACTCGGCGACGGTCTCGATGTCGGCGCGCTTGATCATGTTGTCACGGCCAAATGCCGGCATCGCAACGCCCTGGCGCGCCTTCGGATCGCCGGAGCGGATGCCGTAGCGGATCGTCTCGGCGATCTCGTCGAGCTTGCCGCCCCAGATCCAGTCATTGTCATTGAGGTTCGGATAGCCCTTCCCTCCGCCACCGCCCGCGCCGTGACAGGGCGCGCAGTTCTCGCCGAAGACCGGGCGACCTTGCGCGCGCGCAAACTCGAGCAACTGCTGATCCGCGACGATCTCCTGCGGCGAGGCTGCCGCAAGCCTGCTGACCATCGGGCCGCGCTGCGCCTTGAGCGCATCGAGATCGGACACCACCGCCTCGCGCGAGCTCCAGTTGAACGTCCCCGTGGTAAAGGAGCTCAGGAGCGGCCAGGACGGATACACAACCCAGTAGCCCACCGACCAGACGATGGTCACGTAGAACAGCCACAGCCACCAGCGCGGCAACGGCGTATTCAGCTCGCGAATATCGTCCCAGACGTGACCGGTGGTCGCGGTGCCGGTGAATGCGTCGGTCTCTTGTTTGTCGGCCATGTCAGTCCTCACGAAGCGGAATGCGCGCGGCCTCGTCGAACTGGCGCTGCCGCGACGGCCACAGCGCATACGCGAGCACGACGAGGAAGATCGCGACGAAATAGGCAAGGCCCCAGGTCTGGGCGAACTCGGCGAGCGTTTGGTAGATTGGGCTCATCCGGGACCTCAGCGAATGTTGGCTTTGTCGTTGTAGAGCTTGAAATCGACGAGCGTGCCGAGCACCTGCAGATAGGCGATCACGGCATCCGCTTCGGAGATGCGGGCGGGATTGCCGTCGTAGTCGCGCGACTGCGCCTTCGGGTAGCGGTCGCCGAGAGCTTTCGCCTCGGGCGCGCCGGTCGTCGCCTGGGTGCGCACATCCGCCTGCGCCTGCGCAATCATCTCGGCCGTATACGGCACCCCAAGCGTGGCCTGGATCCTCAGATCGGTGGCGATGTGGTCGTAGTCGAGATCGGTCGCCACCAGCCACGGATAGCCCGGCATGACGGTGCCCGGCACCACCGATCTCGGCGCATTGAGGTGATCGCGGTGCCAGTCATCCGAATATTTGCCGCCGACGCGCGCCAGATCGGGACCGGTGCGCTTCGAGCCCCACTGGAACGGCCGGTCGTACATGCTCTCGGCTGCAAGCGAATAGTGACCGTAGCGCTCGACCTCGTCACGCAGCGGGCGAACCATTTGCGAATGACAGTTATAGCAGCCTTCGCGCACGTAGATGTTGCGGCCGGCGAGCTCGAGCGGCGTGTACGGCCGCACGCCGTCGACCTGTTCGATCGTGCTCTTGAGATAGAACAGCGGCGCGATCTCGACCAAGCCGCCGATCGCAATCACGATCAGCACGCCGATGACGAGGATGATCGAGTTCTTCTCGAAGATCGCGTGGCGCGTCCAAAGCGACATCGGTGCCTCCCTATTCGGCCGGCGCGAACGTCGTGCGACCAACCGGTTCCGCCACCGGATAGACGGTCCGCCACAGGTTGAAGACCATGATCAGGGCGCCCGCGAGGAACAGAGCGCCGCCGAGCGCGCGGATCACATAGAACGGGTGCATCGCCTCCACCGTCTCGGTAAACGAGTATTCGAGGAAGCCAAGCTTGGTGTAGGCGCGCCACATCAGGCCCTGCAGGATTCCGGACACCCACATCGCCGAGATGTAGAGCACGATGCCGATGGTCGAAATCCAAAAATGCCAGTTCACGAGCTTGAGCGAATAGAGCCGCTCGCGATTCCACAGCCAGGGCACCAGGCAATAGATGGCGCCGAACGAGACGTAGCCGACCCAGCCGAGCGCGCCCGAGTGAACGTGGCCGATGGTCCAATCCGTGTAGTGCGACAGCGAGTTCACCGCCTTGATCGACATCAGCGGGCCTTCGAAGGTCGCCATGCCGTAGAAGGCGACCGACACCACCAACATGCGCAGCACCGGATCGGTGCGCAGCTTGTCCCACGCGCCCGACAGCGTCATCAGGCCGTTGATCATGCCGCCCCATGACGGCATCCACAGCATCACCGAGAAGGTCATGCCGAGCGTCTGCGCCCAATCGGGCAGCGCGGTGAAATGCAGGTGGTGCGGGCCGGCCCAGATATACAGGAAGATCAGCGCCCAGAAGTGAATGACCGAGAGCCGATACGAATAGACCGGCCGCTCGGCGCGCTTGGGAATGAAGTAGTACATGATCCCGAGGAAGCCGGCGGTCAGGAAGAAGCCAACCGCGTTGTGGCCGTACCACCACTGCACCATGGCGTCCTGCACGCCCGCCCACACGATGTATGACTTGGGCGAGAACAGCGACACCGGGATCGCGGCGTTGTTGCCGAGATGGAGGACCGCCACCGTCAGGATAAAGGCGAGATAGAACCAGTTGGCGACATAGATGTGCGGCTCCTCGCGCCGCATGATGGTGCCCAGATAGACCAGGAAATAGACGACCCACACCACCGTCAGCCACAGGTCGGCGTACCACTCCGGCTCGGCGTATTCCTTGGACTGGGTGATGCCGAGCAGATAGCCGGTGCCGGCGATCACGATGAAGAGATTGTAGCCGAGCACGACGAACCAGGGCGCGATGTCGCCGACGAGACGAGCGCGGCAGGTGCGCTGCACGACGTAGAACGAGGTCGCGATCAGCACATTGCCGCCGAAGGCGAAGATCACCGCCGACGTATGCAGCGGCCGGATCCGGCCGAAGGAGAACCACGGCAGATCGAAGTTGAGCACCGGGAAGGCAAGCTCAAGCGCCGCCCACAATCCGACGGTGAAGCCTGCAATGCCCCAGAACATGGCGGCAACCGTCGCGAGCTTGACCGGGCCCATGTTGTAGTTGGGCTTGCCGTCCACGGTCAGCGGCGGCAACTCGGCCGGACGATCGTAGTAGCGGGCAACGATCTTGAACGCGGCCGCAACGCCGGCGGCGGCAAACAGATAGGCATGAAACGCATATTCGGGCGTATAGGCATTCGCCGCCACGACCACCGAAAGGAGCGCAAGCGCCGCGAACGCGAGCGTCGATCCGCCCTCACCAATGGTCATGGACTTGCGAGCGACTGCCGGATTCGCCATCTGGTCACGCCTTCGAGGTTGTTTGGAGGAGCAGGAGTGTCACTGCGAACATCACCGCGGACCCATCGCGGAACAGCCCAACTGAGTCCTTGACGCAGGTCAAGCCACCCCTTCGTCTATCGTCTAACGGCCGGCCCACGCTTGAACGACGCAGCTCACGTCGTGTCGATGCTGCCCAGGCGCTCAATTCTCCAGGAGATGCGATCGACCGGCCATTTCCCGGCGAGCACTTGCGGCTCTCGACGGTCTGCCTTGATGACGCGCCCCAGGTGCTCGACCTCATCGGCGTCGCAGCGCCAGTCGAGGCGGAAAACGGTCACGTCCCGCTTGCGCCAATGCCGCAACCAGAATGCAAGCTTGCCAAAGCGAACCTGCGTTCCACCGAAGCTCATCGAACAGGTCATGACGATCCGCCTTTTGGGATAAGGCCGTCTTGCTCGCGTCGCAAGCACGCTCATGAAGCTCGCGCACGCGTTTCGTCTTCGTCCGACAGGATGACCATGCCGGACGTCGGCTCGATCCAGGCCAGATGATCGTGGACGGCCTTCACGCCGGCCACGTTCTCGGCCGCTACGATGAAGGCCTTGCGCTCCCGCTCATCCGTGATGACGCCCCACAGGCCCACTACGCCGTCACGAACAACGACGTTGATGTGCGGCGCCCAGGGCTGCTTGGCGCATTCGGCCAGGATCCGCTCGCGGATCACCGCGTCGTCGCCGGCCGGCGCCTTGACCTCGCGCGCCACGCTCGCCAGCGCATGCAGGAGATTGGCCCTGCTGACGATGCCGACGAGCTTGCCGTCCTGCACAACCGGCAGCCGCTTGATGCGGTGGCGCTCCATCAGGCTCACGACCTCCTCGAGCGGCGTCTCGGGCGTGATGGTCCGGGGCTCGGACGTCATGATCTCTTCGACCTTCTGCCCGGCTGCTTGCACGTATTCGGCGGCAAGCTTGCCCGGCCCGAGCAGGAATTCCAGCCAGCGTGGCCGGCGCCGCTCGGTGCCGATCTCGCCCCGCCGCAGGAAATCGCCTTCAGTCACCATGCCCACGAGCTGGCCCTTGGCGTCGACCACCGGCAATCCGCTGATCTTGTTCTGCAGCATGAGGCGCACGGCGCGCGTGACCGTTGCCTCGGGCTGCACCGTAATCGCGCCCCACGTCATGATATCGTGCGCTTTCATGGCTCATCTCCTTCGCGTTGTCGGGCGGCTGGCGCCCCGCGTTCAGGCGTTCAGGCGGCTGAGCGCAGAGCGGTTGCGCAGGACGATCCGGCGCGACGACGGCAGCTCGATCGTCGCGGCATTTTCCAGCGTCGTGAGCGTGCGCGAGACGGTCTCGATGGTGAGGCCCAGATAGTCGGCGATGTCCTGGCGCGACATCGGCAATTCGAGCGAATTGCCGCTGCAGGCGCGATCCGCCATTTCGAGGAGGAAGCCCGCGACCCGCTCCTGCGCGGTCTTGATCAGGAGCAGGATGTGGTCCTGCACCCGGCTGAGCTCGAGCCCGGTCAAGGCCCAGAGCTGGCGCGCGACCTCGTTGTCGCGCCCGGCGAGCGCCACTAGCGTGCTGCGCTTGATGACGAGCACCTTCGAATCGCTGATCGCCTCGGCCGAGAAGGTGTGCTCATCCGAGGTTTCCAGGCCGAACACGTCGCCCGGCATATAGAACGCGCCGATCTGGCGCCGGCCGTCGGAGAGGACCTTGTAGGTCCGCACGGTGCCGCTCACCACCTTGTAAAGGTAATCGGCCGGCTCACCCTCGCCGTAGATTTCGGCATTGCGGGCGAACGACATCGGGGCGCCGATGAACTCGATATGGCCCTCTGGCACATGGCTGGCCGGTACGGCCCGGGACGTCGGCTTCGTCGAAGCACTGCGGACATCTGACAACATGGCTCCACCTCCACATTTCTCGTTAAAGATGACCTAACCACCGGGGCCTGAAGTCGAAAATTCAGATAATGTCCATAAGGGCTATCCCGGAGGCCAGCGGCTATCCGGAGGCCACCGCAGGGGTCCGATGCGATCGCAAACCACCCAATCGGCTTTACCTGGACCGTCACCTGGACCGTCGCCCGGCTCGCTGGGGTTCCCGGGCTCGGCCCGCAAGCCATTGATTAAACTTGGTATTGCACTCCTCGCCGTAGCCGTCGCCTGGCTTGCGGAGCGGCAGCTGTTGCCGATCGTGGGGGTGGAGGCCCCCTACCTGTTCTTCATCCCGGCGGTCTTGGTCGCCGCTGGCGTGGGCGGGCTGGGGCCCGGGCTCCTCGCCACCGCGCTCTGCACCGGGCTGGTACTCTTTGTCATCAAGCCACACGCCGTGTATTGGCCTACTGAAATCCTTGACGACGCCATCTTTGCGCTGATCGGCGGCGGCATCGCCTGGATCGGCGAGCAGCTGCAGCGCAGCCGCGTACAAGCCAGCGCCAGCACTGCGGATGCCCTGGCGCGCGAGGCCCACCTCAAATCAATTCTCGATACCGTTCCGGACGCGATGATCGTCATCGACGAGCGCGGCCTCATCCAGTCCTTCAGCTCGGCTGCCGAGCGGCTGTTTGGGTTTTCCTCGGCCGAGGTCTTGGGAACGAACATCAGCCGGCTGATGCCATCGCCCTATCGCGAGAGCCATGACGGCTACATCGAACGCTATCTGCGGACCGGCGAGCGGCGCATCATCGGTATCGGCCGCGTCGTCGTCGGCGAGCGCAGGGATGGCACGACGTTTCCGATGGAGCTCGCGGTGGGCGAAATGCGCTCGAGCAATCAGCGCTTCTTCACCGGATTTATCCGCGACCTGACCGAGCGCCAACAGACCGAAGCGCGACTGCAGGAACTGCAGTCGGAGCTTGTCCATATCTCGCGCCTGACCGCGATGGGCGAGATGGCATCGACGCTGGCCCATGAGATCAATCAGCCCCTGTCGGCCATCGCCAACTATCTGAAAGGCTCGCGGCGGCTGTTGGAGGGCGCCAGCGACGATCGCTCGGTCATGTTGCGGGACGCGATGGACAAGGCAGGGGACCAGGCGCTGCGAGCTGGGCAGATCATCCGGCACCTGCGCGATTTCGTGGCGCACGGCGAGAGCGAGCGGCGGGTCGAGAGCGTGCGGAAGCTGGTCGAGGAGGCGGGCGCCTTGGCCCTGGTCGGATCTCACCATCAGGGGATCCGGGCGCGGTTCCGGTTCGATCCGGCGGTCGACCTGGTGCTGGCCGACAAGGTGCAGATTCAGCAGGTTTTGCTGAACTTGATACGCAATGCGGTCGAAGCTATGGAGGGTTGCAAGAAACGCGAGTTGCTCATTTCTGCCACGCCGGCCAGGGACGGCATGGTCGCGATCACCGTGGCCGATAGCGGTATCGGGATAGCGCCCGAGATGACGACGCAAATGTTCCTTCCGTTTGTGACCACCAAACGTCACGGCATGGGCGTCGGCCTGTCGATTTCACGCACGATCGTCGAGAGCCACGGTGGAAAGATCAGTTGCGAGCCGAACCCCGATGGGGGGACCGTCTTTCGATTCACCTTGCGAGCCGTGACCAACGAGGAAGTCAGCAATGCCGTCTGATGTCACAGTGCATGTGATCGATGACGACGAAGCCGCGCGCGATTCGCTCGAATTCCTGTTGAAGGCGGCGGGCATCAGCGTGAAGACGCACGAGTCGGCCGTAGACTTCCTCAAGGGCGCTGCCGAGCTCAAGTCGGGCTGCGTCATCACCGATGTCAGAATGCCTGACGTCACCGGCATCGATCTCTTGAAGAAGCTAAAGGACCTCAAGATCGACATTCCGGTCATTGTGGTGACTGGGCATGGCGACGTTCCGCTCGCGGTCGAAGCCATGAAGATCGGGGCTTCCGATTTTCTCGAAAAACCATTCGACGACGAGGTCTTGCTCCAGTCTGTGCGTTCCGCCTGCAACCGGCAGGGCGGCAAGGACAAGCACCGGGCGGAACGCTCGGAGATCGACGGCCGGCTGGCGGCGCTGTCCAATCGCGAGCGCGATGTGCTGCAAGGCCTGGTGCGGGGCCTCGCCAACAAGCAGATCGCATTCGATCTCGGGATCAGCCCGCGCACCGTTGAAATCTATCGCGCCAACCTGATGACCAAGATGCAGGCGTCGAGCCTGTCCGATCTGGTGCGGATGGCATTGATCGCCGACATCCTGGATGCCGGGCAAAGCCGGAACACCGTGTCGTCCTGAGCCGAGCCAGATTTGCTTCTGCCGCCAGCGGCACAGGGCGAGTATTGAGCCACGTCAATGCGGCAGCGTTGATTTCCCTGCCTGTTACTGGCGACGCCCAATAACAGGCATGCGCGCAAGCATGAATAGACCGCGCCAGGGACCGAATTCCCACGGCGTCGTCGTTATCGTCGACGACGATCCGGCCGTGTGCAACTCCCTCAAGTTCTCGCTTGAGATCGAAGGCTTTATCGTGCGTCTCTATGAGAGCGGAACGGAGCTCTTGAGCGAACGGGCGCTCTCCGACTGCAGATGCCTGGTGGTGGACGAGAAGATGCCCGGAATTGCTGGCCTCGACCTGATCGCCAAGCTGCGGGACCGGGATGTTGCGGTTCCTGCCATCCTCATCACCAGCCACCCGGACGCCGCGCTCGCCCGCCGTGCCGCCACAATCAACGTGCCGATTGTCGAGAAGCCGCTCTTGAACGACGCGCTACTCGATCTTATTCGAAACGCCTGCGCGACCGGCAACCGGACTGAGAGCACCTGATGCTGATCACACTCACTCGATCGCTGCTGACGCTTGCGCTCCTGTGGGCTGCTTCGCCCGGTTGGGCGCAGGATGATGCCGAGGTCAAGCGCCAAGGACAGGCGCTGCTCGCAACCCACTGCGCGCGCTGCCATGCCATCGCGTCGACGGGGGACAGCCCGCACCGACAGGCGCCGCCATTTCGGACGCTCGGTCAAAAATATCCGGTCGATTGGCTGGCCGAGGCGCTCGGGGAAGGCCTCTCCACCGGCCATCCCGACATGCCGGAATTCGTGTTCGAGCCAAGCGATATCAACGCAATCCTGACCTATCTGCAATCGATCCAGGTGCCCAAGGCGGGCCCTCTGCAAGGGAGATGAGCCATGAAGACCTGCGCAATGCTGGTGCTGGCGGCGACCGCCGCCGGCAGCGTCGCGGCCTCGGCCGCCGATGTCGAGCACGGCCAGACGCTCGCGCGGCGCTGGTGCGCGACCTGCCATGTCGTCGCGCCGAACCAGCAACTGCCAACGGGCGAGGCTCCCCCGTTCGCGGGCATCGCCCGGCGACCGGACTTCGATGCAGCCCGGTTGACGAACTTCCTGCTCGATCCCCACCCCAAGATGCCGAGCATGTCGCTCACCCGCACCGAAGCAGCCGACATCGTGGCCTATATCGCCACGCTGGCGCGCTGAGCGACACAGTCACCTTGCGCCCCGCATACCCTTGCGTCCGATTTGCATGACGGGCGGGGCTGGCGCTGCTTCTTTGACTTCGATCAAAGCCGCCGGCCGGACGCTCCCTGCTTATTCCCCGCGAGGATCGGCTAGTGCCGCTGATTTGAAGTTCCTACACCACCTGCGGCACTCTGTTAGGAACTTCAAATCGAAAAGCGGCACTAGAATCATAGAGTTGCTAGTGCCCCTTTGTTTCCGAAGTTCGTGTCAGAGTGTGCTGAGGTGTCTCACGAACTTCGGAAACGGGGCACTAGCCCCGGTTCTTGTCACATCGGGAAGCAGGGAGAAGGACGCATATGACGGTCGCAGCCAAACAGAGGGCATCGCAAGCCGGTGACCAGCCGCCGGTCAAGGCCCGCGAACTGATGGAAAAGCTTAACGCTGACGCCAGCAAGCTCAACATCTGGGTCCGCACGGAAATGAACGCGCCGGCCCAGCGCTCCTGGTTCACCGATCCGGGCGGTGACACCGGCGCCGGCCAGCTGGCGGGAGGCGGCCGCGTGTCCGCCAACCAGATCAAGGCGCTGCCGACGCTGTGGCGCTGGAAGGACTATCGCCCGTTCCTCGACCGCATCAACGAGATCGCCGCGCGCGCCGATGTGTCGCCGATCGAGTTCGCCGACCGGCAGAGCATTCTCCTCACCAATCCCGGGCTCGGCGGCCGCCTGCAGGTGACGTCCACGATGCGTTGCGCCATTTCGATCTACACCCCCGGCGACGTCGCGCCGGCGCACATTCACAGCGCCAACGCGAGCCGCACCATCCTGTCCGACAAGGGCGGCTACACCAATGTCGAGGGCGAGCGCTGCGAGGCGTTGCGCGGCGACCTGATCATCACCCCGAACGGCACCTGGCACGATCACGGCAACGACTCCGATACACCGGTGGTGTGGATCGACATGCTCGACTGGCCGCTGCTCGAGGTGCTCGACCTCGCCTGGGTCGATCTCGACTACAAGGGCGCGGGTGACGAGAGCAACGCCAAGATCCAGAAGACCGTCCACACCGACGGCTATTCCAGCCGGCTCTACGGGCATGGCGGCCTCAAGCCGACCTTCGTCCAGCACAAGCGCGGCTGGGGCCACAATCCCGATGCGATGATTCACTATCGCGGTGCCGACGTGCGCGCGGCGCTCCATGGCCTGCGGCAGGAAAAGGGCGATCCCTACGAGGCGATCCAGCTCGAGTTCGTCAATCCGGCGAACGGCGGCCCGGTCGGCTGCACGCTGCAATATGCCGCGCAGCTCCTGCGTCCGGGCGAAGAGACGCTGCCGAAGCGTGAGACCTGCAACACCTTCATGGTGGTGATGGACGGCCAGGGCTACACCGAAGTCGGCGGCAAGCGCTTCGAGTGGACCCAGAACGACATCGTGGTGATGCCGAACTTCCTATGGCGGCGCCACGTCAACACCGGCACGACCGACGCTGTGCTCTATACGGTCTCCGACGGCTCGCTGATGCGCAACATCGGCCAGTACCGAGCCCAAGGCAAAGCCGCCGACGGCAGCATCGTGCAGATCGTCGAGTAAGCTACTTCGGCGAAACGATAACGGGCGCCGCATGCCAGAGCGGCGCCCGTTTCATAGTCTACGTGCGTGCCGCGCTTCAGCTTCGCGGCCAGCGCCAGCCGCGTGGGCCCGTATCGAGCCGCGCCTTCTGCTCGTCGTTGAGCAAGGCATGAAAGGCCTCAAACGCAGGAACGACGGTGTGCACCGCCTCCCGCAACGCCGTCAGCCGTTTCTCCAGGAAGGCGAGCCGCTCACTTGAGCGCCGGGGAATCTGCGCCGGACAGACGCCTGCGCTCACATCGGCCGCCTTGACCACCGCCGCCTTGAGCTCGGCGAGCGCCGCCTGTTGCGGGCCGGTCGGGCTCACCGCCTTCTCGATCTGGTCCACTCCCCACCCGGCCCGGGCGGCGGCGCGCGGGTTGCAGAGCGCCGAAAATCCCCCATGCGCGATGATGACGGGCTCGATCACCATGGTGGCGCCCCATCCCGCACCGCGCGGCAGCGTCTGCGCCGACAGGGACGCCGGTTGCAG
>Ga0209798_10000357_pt1 | contig 26753 bp, 26 predicted proteins | sample DOMMetBare3Fresh_FD_187475 | JGI IMG/M metagenome (GOLD analysis project Ga0209798, IMG submission 187475) | Wetland sediment microbial communities from St. Louis River estuary, USA, under dissolved organic matter induced mercury methylation -... | ecosystem: Environmental > Aquatic >... | reverse complement strand
GGACGGCCGGGTCGTGTTCAAGGCGGAGGTCGGTGCGGCGACCGAGCACGCCTGCCAGGTGCAGGGCGTGTGGGTGGCACCGGATCGGCGCGGCGAGGGTCTCTCCGCACCGGCCATGGCGGCGGTGGCGGAGGCCTGTCGCCGGGATATCGCCCCGGTGGTCTCGCTGTACGTCAACGCCTACAACGAGGCGGCGCTGGCGGCCTACCGTCGAGTCGGGTTCGCCACGGTCGGCCGGTTCGCCACGGTGCTGTTCTGACCGGGCTGCGCGGGGACGCCGACTTCCGGCGCTACTACGTCTCGCGCCTGGTCTCCTACGCGGGGACGGCGGCGACGTTCGTCGCGCTGCCCGTGCTCGTCTACCGGCTGACCGGGTCGGCCCTGCTCACCGGTCTCACCGTGTCGCTGGACGCCTTGCCCTACCTGCTGCTCGGCCTGCCGGCCGGCGCCCTCGCGGACCGCCTGGACCGGAAGACGATCATGGTCGGGGCGGACCTGACCAGTGCGGTGCTGCTGGTGTCGGTCCCCGTAGCGGCGGCACTGGACCGGCTGACGGTCGCCCACCTGTTGGCCGTGGCGTTTCTCGGCAACGCCATGTTCGTGCTGTTCGACGCGGCCAACTTCGGCGCCCTGCCCACCCTGGTGGGACGGGAGCACATCGCCGAGGCGAACGCACTCGTGTACGGCACTGCGAACGCCCTCGACGTGGTCGTGCCGGCCGCCGTGGGCGCCCTGCTCGTCGTCCTGGAGCCCAGCAGCGTGCTGGCCTTCGACGCGGCCACCTTTGTCGGCTCGGCACTGCTCATTCGGGCGATCGCCCGGCCGATGTCCGACCGGCACCGCATCCCCGTGCTGGGTCTGGGCGCCCAGATCGGGGAGGGCGTGGCGTTCATCCGCGCGCACCGGCCGGTGCTGGTCATGACGCTGGTCGCCGCCACCCAGGCGGTGGCGATCGGCGGGCTGGTCGGGCAGCTCGTCGTGCTGCTCGACCAGCAGCTCGGGGTGCGCGAGGGAGACGTGCGCCTGGGCGTGGCCTGGGCGGTGTGGGGCGCCGGCGGGGTGGCGGGATCGGCGGTCACCCCGTGGCTCGCCCGACGGCTGGGCGCCGCGCGCACCGTCCTCCTCGGGTTGCCGCTGAGCGCGGCGATGGCCGTCGCGGCGGGCCTGGCGCCCACGTTCGCCACCGTCGTCGCGGCCCTCGCCGCCTGGGGCGTGGTGGTCACCGTGGTGATCCTGGGCACCATCAACTACCGGCAGGAGGTGACCCCCGAGCCGCTCCAGAGCCGGGTCAACACCACGGCCCGGATGCTTTCCTACGGCGGGGGCTGGCCGATCGGCGCGCTCGTCGCGGGCGCGGTGGCGGAGCGGAGCACGGCGCGCGCCGGCGTGCTGACCACGGCGGCGGTGCTGGTCGCCGGTGCGGTGGCGGTTCAGTTCTCGTCGCTGCGCGCCGTGGGGGCGGGGGGCGGCGTCGCGGCGGAAACCTGATCGATCGTCCGCGACCCGACGGATATCCTCGGCGCACCCGTCCCCGAGAGAGGCCATCTGTGGCGCTGCGCCTGTCGACGCTGTTCCTGCGCACCCTGCGCGAGGACCCGGCCGACGCCGAGGTCCCGAGCCACCGGCTGCTGGTGCGGGCCGGCTACGTCCGCCGCTTCGCGCCCGGAGGGTACGCCTGGTTGCCGCTCGGCCAGATCGTCTACGACCGGATCGAGGCGATCGTCAAGCAGGAGATGGACCGGATGGGCGGCCAGCAGGTGCACTTCCCCGCCCTGCTCCCGCGCGAGTACTACGAGGCCACGAACCGCTGGACCGAGTACGGCGCCGACGTGTTCCGGCTGCAGGACCGCAAGGGCGCCGACTACATGCTCGGGCCGACGCACGAGGAGGTCTTCACCCTGCTGGTCAAGGGTGAGTACAGCTCGTACAAGGACTTCCCGGTGATCCTGTACCAGATCCAGACGAAGTACCGCGACGAGCCGCGGCCGCGAGCGGGGATCCTTCGCGGCCGGGAGTTCGTCATGAAGGACTCCTACTCGTTCGATCTCGATGACGCGGGGTTGCAGGTCTCCTACGACAAGCACCGGGCGGCGTACATCCGGACGTTCGACCGGCTGGGCCTGCGCTACGTGATCGTCTCGGCCATGGCGGGCGCGATGGGCGGCTCGCACTCCGAGGAGTTCATCGCGCCGTCGCCGTCCGGTGAGGACACCTTCGTGGCCTGCCACGCGTGCGGCTACGCGGCCAACACCGAGGCGGTCCAGGTGCGAGCCCCGGCGGCGACCGAACCGGGCGCCCACCCCCCGATGGAGGTGCTGGACACCCCGAACACGCCCACGATCGAGACGCTCGTGGCGCTGCTGGTGGAACGAGGCCGTTCGGTCACGGCCGCGCAGACCCTGAAGAACGTGGTCGTCAAGACCCGCCTTCCGGGCGAGGCGTCCTGGACCCCCCTCGTGGTCGGCGTCCCCGGCGATCGCGAGGTCGACCTGCGCCGCCTCGTGGCCGCGCTGGCCCCCGCCGAGGTCGAGGTCTTCGACGCCGACGACTTCGCCCAGCGACCGGGCCTGGTCCGCGGCTACCTCGGCCCGCAGGTGCTGCGCGGGCTGGGCATCCGCTACCTGGCCGACCCTCGGGTCGCCGTGGGCACCTCCTGGGTGACCGGGGCCAACGAGCCCGGGCGGCACGCCGCCCACGTGGTCGCCGGCCGCGACTTCGAGGTCGACGGGTACGTGCAGGCGGCCGACGTCCGCGGCGGCGACCCCTGCCCGGTGTGCGGGGCCGCGCTCTCGATCGACCGGGGGATCGAGGTCGGCCACATCTTCCAGCTGGGCCGCAAGTACGCCGACGCGTTCGAGCTGGACGCCCTGGGCCCGGACGCCAAGCCGATCCGGGTGACCATGGGCTCCTACGGCATCGGGGTGTCCCGGGCGATGGCGGTGGTGGCCGAGCAGTGCCACGACGACAAGGGGCTGGTCTGGCCGCGCTCGGTCGCCCCGGCCGACGTCCACGTGGTGGCCACCGGCAAGGACGACGCGGTGTTCGACGCCGCCGAACGGCTGACCGAGCAGCTCGAGCAGCGCGGGCTGAGGGTGCTGGTCGACGACCGGCGCGGGGTCTCCCCGGGCGTGAAGTTCAACGACTCCGAGCTGATCGGGGTCCCGACCATCGTCGTCGTGGGCCGTGGCCTCGCCTCCGGCGTGGTCGAGGTCAAGGACCGGGCGACCGGCGACCGGGTCGAGGTCGCGCTGGACGCAGCCGTCGACCACCTGGTGGCGCTCTGCCGGCCGTGACCGTGACGCCGGCGCCGCCCAGGTGTCCCGGCGTCGTCCGGCGTCACGAGCGCCGCTCGGTCAGCCCCGGGAAGTCCTCGGCCACCCCCGACCACACCGACCCGCGGACCGCCGCGTCGACCAGCCAGCGGGCGGCCGTCGCCCGTAGGCCGGGCTCGCCGGCGGCGACCAGGTCGGCGTAGGTCGCGGCGACTCCACGCTCCAGCCGAGCGGCCAGGGCCCTCGCCGCGGCGGCCGTCGTGATCGGGCCGCCGAGGTCGTAGGCCGCCTCGGCGGCCACCGGCTCGGTGCCCGCGGCGCGCAGCAGGTCCTCCAGAGCGGCCCGTCGCGCCCGGTGCCCGTCGAACGCCTGCCGGGCGCTGACCTGGTCTTGCCGGCCCTCCAGTCGGGCGCCGACGACGCCGTACCCGTACACGGCGGCGTGCTCACCGGCCAGCGCTGCCGTGAGCGCCGCCGTCAGCGCGGGTCCGGCCGTGGCCAGGGGGAGGGTCATCGGCGGGCCTGCCGGACGACGGCCGCGTGAGCGGCGTCGGAGGCAGCCACCGACGCGAGCAGCCGGGCGACCCGGCCGGACAGGGGGGCCAGGGCGGCCAGGTGCGTGGCCACCGCGGCGTCCTGCTGCCGGGCGAGGGCCACGGCGGCCTGGGCGGCGCTGGCCGAGACGGTGGGCTCGCTGGGCGACCCGGTGGGCGACCCGGTGGGCGACCCGGTGGGCGACCCGGTGGGCGACCCGGTGGGCGCCGGCAGGCCGTCCCTCAGCGCGCCGGCGTGCGCCCGGTGCCCCCGCGCTGCGGCGCCGACGGAGGCGAGCGTCGGATGCCGCCGAGCCGTGGCCTCGGCCAGCAGCGCGAGTCGATCCTCCAGCTCGGCGGCCCGGGTGCGCGCGACCACGTCGGGATCCGGCGGCCGGGGCATGGGCTCCTCGTCGTTCGAGCACCCGGCCATCAGGGACGCCGCCCCGGCCGTCCCGAGCAGAAGGCCCGCCCGCAGGCCGCCGGCCAGGACGACCCGACGACTCGGTCGGCCGGCCGCGGGCCGCCGGGGATCGCTCACGAGGTCGGGCATGACGGGCAGGATCGCACGGGGTCCCCGACGCGATCACGGCCGGATACCCTGGGTCGACCGCGCCCCGGCGCGGCGTGCGGACACCTGCAGAGAGACGGAGGCGGCGTGAGCTCCCCGGCACCGGTCCGTCTGCGCGCGGCCATCGAACCGGTGGTCCGTGCGGTCGGGCTCGACCTCGAGGAGGTCACCGTGACCCCGGCCGGGCGTCGCCGGATGGTTCGGGTGGTCGTCGACCGCGACGGCGGTCTCACGCTGGACGACGTGGCCGAGACCAGCCGGGTCGTCTCCGACGCGTTGGACGCCGACGACCTGATGGGTGCCGCGCCCTACGTGCTGGAGGTCAGCACCCCCGGGGTCGACCGGTTGCTGACCGCCCCCAGGCACTGGCGGAGGGCCACCGGGCGCCTGGTCCGCGCCACGCTGGCCGCCGGGGGCGAGATCGTCGCGCGCGTGTTCCAGGCCGATGACGAGGGCGTCGAGGTGGAGCTGCCGGGCGGTCGCCGTCGGCTGACCTACCCCGAGGTGAGCCGCGCCCAGGTGCAGGTCGAGTTCAGCCGACCCGCCGACGAGGACGCCGAGGGTGAGGACTGACATGGACATCGACGTCGCCGCCATGCGGGCACTGGTCCGGGAGAAGGACATCTCCTTCGACCTGCTCGTCGGGGCCATCGAGTCGGCCCTGCTCGTGGCCTACCACCACACCGAAGGGGCCCAGCCGCGGGCCCGGGTGCACGTCGACCGCAAGACCGGTCACGTGGTCGTGCACGCGCAGGAGGTCGACGACGACGGTGTGGTGCTGCGGGAGTTCGACGACACCCCCGAGGGTTTCGGCCGGATCGCCGCGACCACCGCGAAGCAGGTCATCCTGCAGCGGCTGCGGGAGGTCGAGGACGAGCACACGTTCGGCGAGTTCTCCGGTCGCGAGGGCGACGTGGTCTCCGGGCTGATCCAGCAGGGCAGCAACCCGCGCGACGTCCTGGTCAACCTCGGCCGGGTCGAGGGGATCCTGCCTCCGCAGGAGCAGGTGCCGGGAGAGGTGTATCGGCACGGCGAGCGGCTGAAGTGCTACGTGGTGTCGGTCCGGCGCGGCCCGCGCGGCCCGCAGATCACGTTGTCCCGCACCCACCCGAACCTGGTCCGCAAGATCTTCGCTCTCGAGGTCCCCGAGATCGCCGACGGGACCGTCGAGATCGCCGGGATCGCCCGGGAGTCCGGGCACCGCACCAAGATCGCGGTCCGGTCGAACCGGTCCGAGGTCAACGCCAAAGGCGCCTGCATCGGCCCGATGGGCGCCCGGGTGCGGGCGGTCATGGTCGAGCTGCACGGCGAGAAGATCGACATCGTCGACTACGACCCCGACCCCGCCGCCTACGTGGCGCACGCGCTCTCACCGGCGCGAGTGAGCCACGTCGAGGTCCTGGACCCGGTCGGCAAGGTGGCCCGGGTCACCGTCCCCGAGTACCAGCTGTCGCTGGCGATCGGCAAGGAGGGGCAGAACGCGCGGCTGGCCGCCAGGCTGACCGGGTGGCGGATCGACATCCGCGGCGACGAGAGTCACCCCCCGGCCGATCGTGCGTGACCGCCGTCCGGGCACGGTAGACTGACGGGTGACCGGTCGACCCGATGCCGTCCGCCCACCGCAGCGCACCTGCGTGGGGTGTCGGCAGCGGGCGGCCAGGGCCGATCTGCTGCGCCTGGTGGTGGTCGACGGGTCCGTGACCCCCGACCCCCGACGGCGGCAGCCGGGCCGGGGCGCGCACCTGCACCCCGACCTCGGTTGCCTCGACCTCGCCGAGCGGCGCCGGGCGCTCCCGCGGGCCTTCCGCCTGCCGGGGCCGCTCGACCTCGCTGCGCTGCGGGGGTACCTCGAGGGGCAGGCGGCCAGCCGGTCAGCTGAGAGTCCGGGTACGAGTTCAGGCAAGAGTTCAGGCAAGAGTTCAGGCACCGTCGACGAAAGCGGGTCGGGAAGCCGATGAGCGCTCGATGAGCAGCAACCGATGAGCACGCCCACGTACTGACGGTCCGCGCCACCCCGGCCCGGACCAGGTGAGGAGAGCAGTGGCCAAGGTCCGGGTCTACGAACTGGCGAAAGAACTGGGGCTGGAGAGCAAGGTCGTCATGGCCAAGCTCAACGAGCTCGGGGAGTTCGTCCGATCGGCGTCGTCCACGGTCGAGCCGCCGGTCGTCCGCAAGCTCCGGGACCTGTTCCCGGCGGCCGTCCCCGCACCCGCTCCGGCCGAGAAGCCGACGAAGAAGACCGCAGCGGCGGCTCCCCCGGCGAGCGCCGCGCCGGCGCCGGTCGTCGAGGCGGCTCCGATGGTCGCGCCGCCGGCAGCCCCCTCGGTCCCCGTCGCCCCCGCGGCGTCGGTGGAGGTCCCTGCGGCGCCCGCCGCCGCGGCCGTGCCCGGTTCACCTCCGGCCCCTGCTCCGGCACCGTCGCCGGCACCGTCGCCGGCACCGTCGCTGGCACCGCGCCCGGCCGGCCCGCGCCCGGGCAACAACCCCTTCACCTCGGCCAGCGGCATGGGCCGCCCGGTGGCCCCCCGGCCGGCGGCTCCCGGCGTCCCCGGCGCACCCCGGCCCGGGCTGCCCGCTCGCCCGAGCGGCGGCATCCCCGGTGCCCCCCGGCCGAACCCGGGCATGATGCCCACCCGGCCCGGACCCACCCGGCCCGGTCCCGGCGGCGCCAGCCGCCCCGGCGGCCCGGGAGTGGGTCGGCCGGCCCCAGGCGGTGCCGGCCGTCCGGCTCCCGGCGGTGCCGGACGCCCGAGCGGCGGCGGTTTCGCCGGACGTCCCGGGGCCCCGAGCTCCGGCCCGAGCGGCGGCGGTTTCGCCGGACGTCCGGGTGGCGGCGGTCGTGGCCGTGGCGGCGGCACCGCGGGTGCGTTCGGCCGCCCGGGTGGCAAGCCGACCCGAGGGCGCAAGTCGAAGAAGCAGCGCCGTCAGGAGTTCGACAACATGCAGGCCCCGACGATCGGCGGGGTCTCGATCCAGCGGGGCAACGGCGACGTCGTCCGGCTGTCCCGTGGCTCCTCGCTGACCGACTTCGCCGAACGCATCGGCGCCGACCCGGCGGCCCTCGTCCGCATCCTGTTCGGGCTGGGCGAGATGGTCACCGCCACCCAGTCGGTCAACGACGACACCCTCGCGCTGCTCGGTGCGGAGCTGAACTACGTCGTCGAGGTCGTCTCGCCCGAGGACGAGGACCGCGAGCTGCTCGGGTCCTTCGACATCGAGTTCGGTGAGGACGAGGGCGACGAGGGTGATCTCGTGGCGCGGCCGCCGGTCGTGACCGTGATGGGCCACGTCGACCACGGCAAGACCAAGCTGCTCGACGCGATCCGGCACACCGACGTGGTCGACGAGGAGGCCGGCGGCATCACCCAGCACATCGGCGCCTACCAGGTCACTGCGCACACCGCCGAGAACGACCGCCGGCTGACGTTCATCGACACTCCGGGCCACGAGGCCTTCACCGCCATGCGGGCCCGTGGTGCGCAGGTCACCGACATCGCCGTCCTGGTGGTGGCGGCCGACGACGGCGTGAAGCCGCAGACGATCGAGGCGCTCAACCACGCGAAGGCGGCCGGCGTGCCGATCGTGGTCGCGGTGAACAAGGTCGACAAGGAGGGCGCCGACCCGGCGAAGGTCCGCGGGCAGCTCACCGAGTACGGCCTGGTGGCCGAGGAGTACGGCGGCGACACGATGTTCGTCGACGTCTCGGCCAAGGCCAAGCAGGGCATCAGCGAGCTGCTCGACGCGATCGTGCTGACCGCCGACGCCTCGCTCGACCTGCGGGCCAACCCGAAGCAGCCGGCCCAGGGCGTCGCCATCGAGGCCCACCTGGACAAGGGTCGCGGCCCGGTGGCCACGGTGCTGGTCCAGCGAGGCACGCTGCACGTCGGTGACTCCGTCGTCGCCGGGGACGCGTTCGGCCGGGTGCGCGCGATGCTCGACGAGAACGGCGACCCGGTCGACGTGGCCGGCCCCTCGCGGCCGGTCCAGGTGCTCGGCCTCACCTCGGTCCCGGGCGCCGGCGACAACTTCCTGGTCGTCGACGAGGACCGGGTGGCCCGCCAGATCGCCCAGACCCGGCAGGCCCGCGAGCGCAACGCCCAGCTGGCGAAGGCGCGCAAGCGGGTCAGCCTCGAGGACCTCACCAAGATCCTCGAGCAGGGCAAGATCGAGACGCTCAACCTGATCATCAAGGGCGACGTCTCCGGGTCGGTCGAGGCCCTCGAGGACGCCCTGCTCAAGCTCGAGGTCGGCGACGAGGTCGAGCTGCGGATCATCCACCGCGGTGTCGGTGCGATCACCGAGCACGACGTCACCCTGGCCAGCGCCTCGGACGGCATCATCATCGGCTTCAACGTCCGGCCGGACTCCCGGGCGCGGGACCTCGCCGAGCGCGAAGGCATCGACGTCCGGTTCTACTCGGTCATCTACCAGGCGATCGAGGAGATCGAGGCGGCCCTCAAGGGGATGCTCAAGCCGGAGTTCGAGGAGGTGCAGCTGGGCACCGCGGAGATCCGCGACGTCTTCCGCTCCTCCAAGTTCGGCAACATCGCCGGCTGCCTCGTCCGCTCGGGGACCATCGTGCGCAACAGCAAGGCGCGGCTGGTCCGCGACGGCACGGTGGTGGCCGACAACCTCAAGGTCGAGTCGCTGCGGCGGTTCAAGGACGACGCCACGGAGGTCCGCGAGGGATTCGAGTGCGGTATCGGGCTCGGCTCGTTCAACGACATCAAGGTCGACGACCTGATCGAGACGTTCGAGCTGCGCGAGAAGCCGCGGTCGTGACCACCGGCCCCGGCCGGGCCGCCCGCTGACCGACGTGTACACCGGGACGCTGGCCCTCGACCTGCTGCTCGGCGACGTGCACTCCCTCAAGGAGAAGCGCGCCGTCGTGCGGCCGGTCGTGGCCGAGCTGCAGCGGCGGTTCTCCGTGGCCGCCGCCGAGGCCGGCCACCTGGACCTGCATCGGCGGGCGCTGGTCGGGGTGGCGGTCGTCAGCGCCGACCTGGCGCACGCGGGGAACGTGCTCGACGGCTGCGAGCGGTTCGTGGCCGAGCGTCCGGAGCTCACCGTGCTGAGCGCCCGTCGACGCTGGTACTCCGAGGAGGACGAGTGACCAGCCACGAGGCTCGGGTGGCCCGGCTCGCGGACCGGGTCCGCGAGATCGTCGCCGAGACGCTCGAGCGGCGGATCAAGGACCCGCGGCTGGGCTTGATCACCGTGACCGACGCGCGGGTGACCAACGACCTGCGCGAGGCCACCGTCTTCTACACGGTGTACGGCGAGGAGTGGGATCGGCAGGCCACGGCGGCGGCGCTGGAGAGCGCCAAGGGCGTGCTGCGCAGCGAGGTCGGCCGGCGCACCGGCGTGAAGTTCACACCCACTCTGGCCTTCGTCGCCGACGCGATCCCCGAGAACGCCCGGCACATCGAGGACCTGCTGCGGGTGGCTGCGGTGACCGACGCCCGGGCGCTGGAGGCAGCCGCCGGAGCCGAGTACGCGGGCGACCCTGACCCCTACCGGGTGGAGCCTGTCGACGACGACGAGGAAGCCGAGGACGCGTGAGCGGTGCGGCGTCCGGGCTGGTCGTCGTCGACAAGCCGGCCGGGCGGACGTCGCACGACGTGGTGGCCCGGGTGCGCCGGCTGGCCGGCACGCGGAAGGTGGGTCATGCGGGCACGCTCGACCCGATGGCCACCGGGGTGCTGGTGCTCGGGGTCGAACAGGCCACCAGGCTGCTGACCTACCTGGTGGCCGACGACAAGGAGTACACGGCCACGATCCGGCTGGGTGCCTCGACGGTGACCGACGACGCCGAGGGCGAGGTGCTCGCGACCGCCGACCCGTCGGCGGTGACTGAGCAGGCCGTGCGGGCCGGGGTCGCCGCCCTGACCGGCGACCTGCTGCAGGTGCCCTCGTCGGTGAGCGCGATCAAGGTCGACGGGCGGCGTTCCTACGCCGCCGTCCGGGCGGGGGAGACCCCGGAGCTGGCGGCCCGCCCGGCCACCGTGCGCCGCTTCGACCTGCTGGACCTGCGCCGGGCGGACGGCGTGCTCGACCTCGACGTCGAGGTGACCGTGTCCAGCGGTACCTATGTGCGCGCGCTGGCCCGGGACCTCGGGGCGGGGCTGGGCGTCGGCGGGCACCTCACCGCGCTGCGCCGCACCCGCTCCGGCCGGTTCACCCTGGCCGAGGCGAACACCCTGGACGACCTCGAGCGGTCGTTCGCCCTGGTCCCGCTCGAGGTCGCGGTGGCCACCGCGTTCCCCCGCTTGGACGTCGACGCGGCGACCGCCGCCGCCGTCCGGCACGGCCGGCGGATCCCGCTGCCTGCTGGGGTCCCGGCGTCCGGACCGGTCGGCGTGTTCGCCCCCGACGGGTCCGTGCTGGCCCTGCTCGGTCCGCACGGTGACGAGCTGCGCCCGCTCGTCGTCCTTGCTCCGGCTGGGTAACGGTGTGGTCCTCGCTGGCGATCTTGACGGCCCGAGTTGGGGGGGTGATTCCGGTTGTGTTGTCGAACTCGTTTCGTCGTCTCGAACATCCCTTGGCGACCGCCACGGTCGTCGGTGTCAACGCCAACTTCACGACCACGAACTGCTCGATCAGTCGCTTCGTCCGGGACAGCAGCGGGAACACGACGTACTTCGACAACGGTCCGCTCTTCTCGTACTGCGTCTAGGAGGCTCCCGGTGGTCAGGCGTTTGGCGGCGGCGTTGGCGGTCGGAGCCGTCCTGGCCGTCGGCGGCTGCGGGACGGCTGTGCCCCCCCAGGCAGGGCCAGACGACGCACGGGTGGAGCTGGGTCGGCAGAGGCTGATCGAGCTGACAACCGCCGTGCACGGGACGTACCAGCAGAATCGGGCGCTGCAGCAGCGCATGTACGCCGCGCTGCAGGGACCGTTGCGGGACTGCATGGCCCGGCACGGGTATCGCTACCCGGGGCCGCCCTTCGGCTTCGGCATGCCGGGCCAGCAGCCTCAGGAGCCTGGCTGGTTCGACGCCGTCGCCCCCCTTCCCGACGTGGGGGTCGGTCAGCGCGGCTTCGGGCTGGCCGACGAAGCGGCCCACGAGGCCCGGTCGGCGGTGGCGGTGGGGAAGGCCTCCCCAACCGCCGCGGACCCCAACCCGGGCTACGAGGCGTTGCCCGAGGCCGAACGGCCCGCCTACCTGGCCCAGGTCGATGCCTGCGAGCCGCCGCCCGCCAGCTACCAGGATCTTTGGCAGGGCCCGCCGTCCGCGCGCGCTCTCGAGACGGCGCTCAACGCGCTCGTGACGAAGTACGCCGAGTCCGCCCCGGTGCGCGCGATCATGGATCGGTACTCATCATGCGTGTCCGCAGCGCAGGTAGACGGGCTTCGGGTGGGCGAGACAGATGGCCTGCTGGAGTTCCGGAACCAGGTCAGCGATCGGTACTTCGAGGTGTTGGTGGCCGACGGCTGGACCGCGCCCGCCGACCGCACCGCCGGGTGGCTGAAGGCGGTGGACTTCGAGATGCGGGTCGCCTCCGCCGACCGGACCTGCCGTGGGCCGGCCTTCCGACTCGTGATGTCCTTGCTGGCCGATCCGCTCGAGGAGTTCGCGCGGTCGCATGCAGGGGACCTGGCCACGGCGGCGACGGACTTCGCTGGTCTCGTCGCGATGGCCGAGCGGGAGTGGCAGGCCTTCGAGGACGCCGGCCGCGCGCTCGTCGTGGCGCCTCGCCCCTGACCGGTCACCCACCGACTCCGTCGTCGGCGCGCAGGGATGGGACCATCTCTGGGTGCACCCCGACGACCGCCGCGGCGACGAGGAGGATCTCGCGCCCGAGCCGGGCTGGCCGGTGCCCGTCGGCGCGGAGCAGTACGGCGTCGAAGGCACCCTGGAGCGGCTCGGTGCCTTCGCTGCCGGTGCCCGTCTGGCGGAGGGCCGCCGCGGCGTGCTCGCCCGGGTTGGCTCGGTCCTGGTCCTGACCGGGCTGCTGGGCGGTGTCGTGCTGTCGGCCTGGCAGGCCGTCGAGCTGCTGGTGGGACGCTGACCGTGGCCGAGCGCAGGGTGTGGCACGGCCTGGACGAGGTGCCCGCCGACCTCGGGCGGGCGGTCGTCACCGTGGGTGTGTTCGACGGCGTGCACGCCGGGCACCGGCTGGTCATCGACAGGGCGGCGGCCGTCGGTGGCGAGCTCGGCCTCCCCGTCGTCGTCGTCACCTTCGACCCGCATCCCTCTGAGGTCGTCCGGCCGGGCACCCATCCGCTGCTGCTCAGCACGGTGGCGCACCGGGCCGACCTCCTGCTCGGGGCGGGTGCGGACGCCGTGTGCGTGCTGCCCTTCACCACCGAGTTCTCCCGGCTGTCCGCCGAGGACTTCGCCGCCCGGGTGCTCGGGCACAGCCTGCACGCTGCCGCGGTCGTCGTCGGGGCCAACTTCCGGTTCGGGCACCGGGCGCTGGGCACGGTCGACACGCTGCGGGCCATCGGCGCGCGGGAGGGCTTCACCGTCGAGGCGCTGGACCTGGTCGGCCACGACGGCGCGACCTGGTCGTCGACCTACGTGCGGCAGTGCGTGAACGAGGGCGATGTCGAGGAGGCCGCGTCGATCCTCGGCCGCCCGCACCGGGTCGAGGGTGAGGTCGTGCACGGCGACCACCGCGGCCGGCGGCTGGGCTACCCGACGGCGAACCTGCGCACGACCCCGCACGCCGCGGTCCCCGCCGACGGCGTGTACGCCGGCCGGCTGGTCCGCGCCGACGGGACGGCCCACCCGGCGGCGGTCTCCGTCGGGACCAACCCCCAGTTCGACGGGGTGGAGCGCCGGGTGGAGGCCTACGTGCTCGACCGCACCGACCTCGACCTGTACGGGGAGCACGTCGCGGTGGACTTCGTCACGCGGCTGCGCGGCATGCGTCGGTTCGCCTCGGTCGACGAGCTGCTCGTCCAGATGGCGGACGACGTGACCCGGGCGCGGGCCCGCCTCGGCGTCGGTTAGGCGGGCACGCCGGGCGCTGGTAGCCTGAGCGGGCCGTCCGATCGGCCGCGGATCCAGAGTGCCCGGGTGAACCCGCCCCGGAGCGCCGCGCAGCGACCTCGAAGGAGTCTCGTGCCACTCGATAGCGCCACGAAGAAGCAGATCATGGGCGACTACGCGACCGTCCCGGGCGACACCGGCTCCCCCGAGGTGCAGGTGGCGATGCTCAGCAAGCGCATCCAGGACCTCACCGAGCACCTGAAGACCCACAAGCACGACCACCACTCACGCCGCGGCCTGCTCCTGCTGGTCGGCCAGCGGCGCCGCCTGCTCAAGTACCTGCAGGCCACCGACATCGAGCGCTACCGCCGGCTCATCGAGCGGCTCGGCCTGCGCCGATAGCACGAACCGAAGGGAGCGGCCCGTCAGGGTCCGCTCCCTTCGGCCAGCACCACCCGAGCGCCACCCCGGCACCACCGGAACAGATGCAGGGGCGCCGCACGCCGGACCGCTGCGGTCCTCGTCGGTCCTCGGTAGTGGCCCCCGGGAGCCAGGTTCGCGCCTCGGCTCCCGAGAGCCTCGATCGAAGACCGACGGACGAACACCGGCAGCGTCGACGGCACCGCGCGCGTCCCTCCGACGACAAAGGAGGGCACCCGTGACGGGTCCCGAGTTCACCACCGCCGACGCGGTCATCGACAACGGCCGCTTCGGCACCCGCACCGTCCGCTTCGAGACCGGACGCCTGGCCCGTCAGGCCGCCGGATCGGCGGTCGCCTACCTCGACGACGGCACCATGCTCCTGGCGGCCACCACGGCGTCGAAGAAGCCGAAGGACCAGCTGGACTTCTTCCCGCTCACCGTCGACGTCGAGGAGCGGATGTACGCCGCGGGCCGCATCCCCGGTTCGTTCTTCCGCCGCGAGGGTCGGCCGAGCGAGGACGCGATCCTCACCTGCCGGCTCATCGACCGGCCGCTGCGCCCCTCGTTCGTCAAGGGGCTGCGCAACGAGATCCAGGTCGTCGTCACGATCATGGCGCTGGACCCCAAGGACCTCTACGACGTCGTGGCCATCAACGCCGCCTCGATGGCGACCCAGCTCGCCGGGCTGCCGTTCAGCGGCCCCATCGGGGGCGTCCGGGTGGCGCTGGTCGAGGGCCAGTGGATCGGCTTCCCCACCCACGAGCAGCTGGAGTCGGCGGTGTTCGACATGGTCGTGGCCGGCCGGGTGCTGCCCGACGGCGACGTCGCGATCATGATGGTCGAGGCCGAGGCGACGACCGCGACGGTCGACTTGGTCGCCGGCGGTGCCACCGCGCCGACCGAGGACGTCGTGGCCGCCGGGCTCGAAGCGGCCAAGCCGTTCATCAAGGTCCTCTGCGCCGCGCAGTCGGAGGTCGCCGCCAAGGCGGCGAAGGAGACCCGCGACTACCCGCTCTTCCTGGACTACCAGGACGACGTGCTGGCCGCGGTCGAGGCCGAGGTCGGCCACGCGCTGGCCGACGCGCTGACCATCGGCGACAAGCTCGAGCGCGAGGCCGAGCTGGACCGGCTGAAGGCGCAGGCCACCGAGGCGCTCGCCGGGCGGTTCGAGGGCCGCGAGAAGGAGATCTCCGCCGCCTACCGGTCGCTGACCAAGAAGCTGGTCCGCCAGCGGGTGCTGCGCGACAAGGTGCGCATCGACGGCCGTGGGCTCACCGACATCCGCCCGCTGTCCGCCGAGGTCGAGGTGGTCCCCCGGGTCCACGGCTCGGCCCTGTTCGAGCGCGGCGAGACGCAGATCCTCGGCGTCACCACGCTGAACATGCTGCGCATGGAGCAGATGCTCGACACCCTGGCCCCCGAGACCCGCAAGCGGTACATGCACAACTACAACTTCCCGCCGTACTCCACCGGAGAGACCGGCCGGGTCGGCTCCCCGAAGCGTCGTGAGATCGGGCACGGCGCGCTGGCCGAGCGGGCGCTGCTGCCCGTGCTGCCCAGCCGGTCGGACTTCCCGTACGCGATCCGGCAGGTGTCCGAGGCGCTCGGCTCCAACGGCTCGACCTCCATGGGGTCGGTCTGCGCGTCGACGATGTCGCTGCTCAACGCCGGCGTGCCGCTGAAGGCGCCCGTGGCCGGCATCGCGATGGGCCTGATCTCCGACGAGGTCGAGGGCCGGACCGAGTACGTCACCCTCACCGACATCCTGGGCGCCGAGGACGCCTTCGGCGACATGGACTTCAAGGTCGCCGGCACCCGGGACTTCGTCACTGCGCTACAGCTGGACACCAAGCTCGACGGCATCCCCGCCTCGGTGCTGGGGGCCGCGCTCACCCAGGCGAGGGACGCCCGGCTGGCGATCCTCGACGTGATGGGCGAGGCGATCGCCGAGCCGGACGAGATGTCGCCGTACGCGCCGCGGATCATCACCATCAAGATCCCGGTCGACCAGATCGGCGCCGTGATCGGTCCCAAGGGCAAGATGATCAACCAGATCCAGGACGACACGGGCGCCGAGATCTCCATCGAGGACGACGGCACGATCTACATCGGTGCCGTCGACGGTCCCAGCGCCGAGGCCGCCCGGACCATGATCAACGGGATCGCCAACCCGACGATGCCCGAGATCGGTGAGCGCTACCTGGGCACCGTCGTGAAGACGACCGCCTTCGGCGCCTTCGTCTCGCTGCTGCCCGGACGCGACGGGCTGCTGCACATCTCGCAGCTGCGCAAGATCTCCGGCGGCAAGCGGGTCGAGAACGTCGAGGACGTCGTCAAGATCGGCGACAAGCTGCAGGTCGAGATAGCCGAGGTCGACGCTCGCGGCAAGCTGTCCCTCGTGCCGGTGCTGCCCGACGGCGAGGCCGCCGGCGCCGACGCGGGCGAGAAGGCCGACGCCTGAGTTGGCCCGACGGGCCGGGACGGACCAGCGGGCGGGCACGACGCGCACGCTGCTGACGGACGCCGGCGGGGGGCTGGTGCGACGCACCGTGCTCCCCGGCGGCCTCCGCGTGGTCACCGAGGCGGTGCCCAGCACCCGCTCGGTCGCATTCGGGGTGTGGGTGGGCGTGGGCAGCCGCGACGAGACCACCCGGCAGGCCGGCTGCTCGCACTACCTCGAGCACCTGCTGTTCAAGGGCACCCGGCGGCGCAGTGCCCTGGAGATCTCGGCCACCCTCGACGCGCTCGGCGGCGAGATGAACGCCTTCACCGCCAAGGAGTACACCTGCTTCTACGCGCGGGTGCTCGATGCCGACCTGCCGGTCGCGGTCGACGTGATCTGCGACCTGGTCACGTCCTCGCTGCTCGACCCGGACGACGTCGAGAGCGAGCGCGGGGTGATCCTCGAGGAGATCGCCATGCACGACGACGACCCCACCGACAGCGTGCACGACGTCATCTCCGAGGCGGTGTTCGGGGACACGCCACTGGGCCGGCCCATCCTCGGCACCGTCGACTCGATCGAGGCCCTGTCCCGGCGGACCGTGCACGGCTACTACCGGCGGCACTACACCCCCGGCAACATGGTCGTGGCGGCGGCCGGCAACCTCGACCACGCCACGGTGGTGCGGCTGGTTCGCCGGGCGTTGCGCACGGCCGGCGCCCTCGGCCCCGAGCACGCGGTTCCCGCGCCGCCGCGCCGGGGCGACGTCCCGAGACGGCGACCGCCCGGGGTCACGGTCGTCCGGCGCACGACCGAGCAGGCCAACGTGGTGCTCGGCGTCCCCGGCGTCTCCCGCCACGACGACCGGCGCTTTGCCCTCGGCGTGCTCAACGCCGCGCTCGGCGGAGGCATGTCCTCCCGGCTGTTCCAGGAGGTCCGTGAGAAGCGCGGTCTGGCGTACTCCGTCTACTCCTACAGCGCCCAGTACGCCGACACCGGCCTGTTCGGCGTCTACGCCGGGTGCCTGCCCGCCAAGGTCGACGAGGTGCTCGAGCTGTGCCGGGCCGAGGTCGCCGCCGTGGTCGACGGCGGGATCACGGCGGCCGAGCTCGCCCGGGGCCAGGGACAGCTGCGCGGGAACCTGGTGCTCGGCCTCGAGGACACCAGCTCGCGGATGACCCGCATCGGCAAGAGCGAGCTCGTCCAGGACGAGCTGCTGAGCGTCGACGAGGTGCTCCGGCGGATCTCGGCGGTCACCCTCGACGACGTCCGTGATGTGGCGCGCGACGTCCTGGGTGCCACGCCCGCGCTCGCCGTCGTCGGCCCGTTCGCGGCCGACCGCGACTTCGCCGCGGCGGTGGCCAGGTGACGCTGCGGGTCGCTGTCGTCGGGGCCCGAGGGCGGATGGGCCAGCAGGTCTGTGCGGCGGTCGAGGAGTCCTCCGACCTGGTTCTGGTGGCGGCCATCGACCTCGGTGACCCGGTCGGCGCCGCCGTCGACGCGGGAGCCCAGGTCGCCGTCGACTTCACCCACCCCGACGCGGTGATGGGCACGCTGGAGGCGCTCGTCGCGGCCGGGGTGCACGCCGTCGTCGGCACCACCGGGTTCGACGCCGCGCGGATCGCCACCGTCGAGGGGTGGCTGGCCGACCGGCCGGGTGTCGGCGTCGTGCTGGCCCCGAACTTCGCCCTCGGCGCGGTGCTCATGATGCGGTTCGCCCGCGAGGCGGCCCGCTTCTACGAGTCGGTCGAGATCATCGAGCTGCACCACCCCGGTAAGGCCGACGCGCCGTCGGGCACCGCCCGGCTGACCGCCGAGCAGGTGGCGGTCGCGCGGGCCGAGGCAGGGCTGGGCCCGATTCCTGACGCTACGGTCGGCGGTCTCGAGGGGGCCCGCGGTGCCGACGTCGCAGGGGTCCGGGTGCACGCGGTGCGACTGCGCGGGCTGGTCGCGCACCAGGAGGTCCTCTTCGGCGGCGCGGGCGAGACGCTGACCGTCCGGCACGACTCCCTGCACCGCGAGTCGTTCATGCCCGGCGTGCTGCTCGCCGTCCGGCGGGTCGTCGAGCGGCCCGGGCTGACCGTCGGCCTCGAGCCGCTCCTCGACCTGGGGTGAGGTCGGCGTGACCGCCCGGCGGGTCGCCTTCGTCCTGGTCGCCGTCCTGGGCTTCTACCTGCTGCTGCTCGGCCAGCGCGGGGTGCTGCTGGTCCGTGACGGCCGGCTGCCGTTCGTGCTGCTCGGCGTCGGCGTGCTGGTGCTGCCCCTCGTCGGGGCCTGGACGGTCTGGCGCGAGGTGCAGTTCGGGCTGGCCGCGCAGCGCCTCGGCGAGCAGCTGGCCGCCGAGGGCGGGCTGCCCAGCGACGAGCTGCCCCGGCTGCCGTCCGGCCGCGTCGACCTCGCCGCCGCCGACGTCGTGTTCGAGCGGCGTCGGGCCGACGTCGACGCCGCCCCGGACGACTGGCGGGCGTGGTACCGCCTGGCGCTGGCCTACGGCGACGCGCGGGACACCCGTCGCGGACGGCGCGCGATGCGGCACGCGATCCGGCTGCAGGCCACCCGCTGACGACCTGTCAGACGACCTGTCAGGGTGTGGACGTCACAGGGACCGTCCACGCCCTGACAGGTGCCAGCGGGCGACGGCCTCCGCGGCGATGTCGAAGGCCTCGGCGCCGCGGCTGTCCAGCCCGCCGGCCCGCAGCGGGCAGGGCACCGCGCGGCCGTCGTCGAGCCTCAGCAGCACGGCCCGGCGGACGCCGCTCCCGGTGACCGCCACCTCCGCCACCTCCGCCCAGCGGTGCTGGGTCGTGCGCAGCAGCCGGGAGACCCGGACCCCGGCGTCGTTGACCCACACGCCCGTCGTGAGCACGCGGGCGGTCACCCACCCCAGGCTGCCCACGGCCGCCGCGGCCGCCAGCGCCGCCACGACCAGGTCGGCGGCTCCCCGCGCCGACAGCGCCAGCAGCAGGCCGCTGAACGCGGCGAAGGCGGTGGCCACCCCCAGCAGGCCACCGACCAGCCAGCGCAGCACCCCGACCGGGTAGGGGCGCACCCACGTCCGCTGCACGTACGCGTCGTCGACCGGCCCGGGCGGGCGCTCGGGGAAGAACCGCCAGCCGTTCATGCCAGCGACCGCAGCGCGGCGGCGACGGCGGCCGCCCCGACCACCACGACGAGGAACGGCAGCCGGGCCAGCAGGGCCACGAACGCGAACGCCAGCCCAGCCGCGCGCGCGTCGACCGCCAGCCCGCGGCCCGAGGCGAACGTCTGGACGGCGGCCAGCGCGGCGAGCAGCGCCACCGGGATGAGGGCACCGACCGCCCGCACCCGGGGGGAGTCCAGCGCCCGCTCAGGCACCGACAGACCGGCCAGCTTGAGCAGGTAGCAGCCCGCCGACGTGGCGAGCACCGCGACCCACGCCGTGCCCGGGGTCACGGTGCCCCGCCCTCGGCGGCCAGCCGCACCGACGGCCAGCTGAGCCCGACGGTCACCGCCACGAGCCCGGCAACCAGCACCGGCACGCCGGGGGAGAGCAGGGGGGTCAAGGCCAGCGCGACGGCCACCGCGACGAGCGCCACGACGGGTGCGCCCCGGTCGCGCAGCCGCGGCCACAGCAGGGCCAGGAAAGCGGCGCCGACGGCGGCGTCCAGGCCGAGGGTCGCGGGGTCGCCCAGCGCTTCGGCGCCCAGCGCACCGACCAGGGTCGCGACGTTCCAGCAGGCGAACACGGCCAGCCCGGTCGCCCAGAACGCCAGCCGCGCCGAGCGAGGGTCGTCGCGGCTGACCGCCATCGCCGTCGACTCGTCGATCACCAGGTGCGCGGCCAGCGCCCGTCGAGCCCCCCGGACGTCGAGGGTGGGCGCCATCCGCAGCCCGTACAACGCGTTGCGTGACCCGAGCAGCAGGGCCGCCAGCGTCCCGGACACCGGGGTGCCTCCCGAGCCGAGCACGCCGAGGAGTGCGAACTGCGACCCGCCGGTGAACGTCAGCACCGAGAGGGCGGCGGTCTGGGCGACCGACAGCCCGGTGCTCGTCGACAGCACCCCGAACGACACCCCGTAGGTGCCCACCGCCACACCGACCCCGGCGGCGTCCCGCAGCACCTGTCGCCGGGCGGTGGCCCAGTCCTCGTCCGCCCGGTCGGTCACCGGCGACAGTGCATCCTGCCCCGGCGACCGTCGTCAAGCAGGCGCGACGTCAGCCAACGGTCGGTTCGCCGCTCGTCCGGTGGGAGCAGTGGTCTATCGGGTGGAAGTGGTGGGCGAGCACGTAGCGCGCGGTCTTCCTGGCGATCGTCCCGCCGTCCTCGACTGCGCTGCGGAAGTGGATGCCACCCCAAACCCGGGCGTCGGCCACGTCGTCCCGCAGGTCCTTCGCCCGCGCGAAGTGCCGATCACCCAGGCCGGTCAGGCTGGGCACGGTGAAGTCGATCGTCTCCGTGCCCAGGAACCGCGCGATGACGATGCCGGCGGTCGGCGTGAGGCACGAGTGTGCACTCGGGTACTCCGGGTGGTTCGGGGTCGCCGGGAGCAGCGGTGTCCAGGCGGGGTCGCCGGCAGTCGCGACGTTGCCGTCGGTCTCGCCTGCCCTGATCGCGGTGATCGGCCGCCAGAACGCGTAGTGGTACTTCGCGTCGAAGCAGGCGATCAGGGCGTCCGCGTACGTCACCGAGACCATCGCCAGGAAGCGAGCCGCCTGTACGACGTCCAGCCCGCGGTCGAGGATGAACCTGCGGAAGGCACCGCGCGCCTGCTGGACGGGAGGCTCCGCCCAGAACCGGGCCGCCACGGTCTGCTCGGCGGTGCGCGTCGAGCTCGTGCTCGAGCCGATGGCCTTGGTCTCGTTGTAGTCGCGGGCCCACCGCTTGCTCGTCAGTGCAGGGGGTCCACCGGGGCGGAACTGGTCGGCGGACGCCAGGGCGAAGGGCCGCATGAGGCCGAGATACGTCCCGACCGGTGGGGTTGAGGCGGTGGGCAGCCAGACCCCGGGGATCGGCGGGTCGGGTGGCGTGTAGACGACAGGGGCCCGGAACCCGTCGTCGGCGCGCATGGCGAGGAAGTCGTCGGCCACCCGCTCGCCGACCGCGACGCCGTCGGTTCGAGCCGGGCCGTCCGGGATGGCGGCCAGCGACACCTGGTAGGCGGGGTCCAGGATTCCCGCAGCCTGAGCCGGCAGGTAGTGCACGAGCACCCGGTGGGCAGCCGCGGACACCGCCGCCTCCGCGGAGGCTCCTGGGGGAGCGTCCACGTCCACCGCGAAGGGCTCGTAGTCGTGGTGCACCGCCATCACCGCGTCGTAGACCGCGACGGCCATGTAGGCGAAGATCGTGTGGCCCTCGGCCGGCGTCAGAGCGGCTGCGGTGAAGGCCTGGGAGCCGGCGACGTCCCACTGGGTGACGAAGGTGTCCGGCGGGAGGGCCGGGCTGTCGTGCTCGTCGGCGCGGGCCACGCCCGGGCTGACGGACAGGGCACCGGTCAGCACTGCTGCGATCAGCGTTCGCCTCATGGCTCGACCTCCTCACCGGGTCGGGGCCGCCCGGGCCAGCTGCCCTTGCGTTCACCGATTCCTCGGCATCAGCGCACCGTCAGCGACCGGTACCGGTCAAGAGCGCCGGCGTCCGACGAACGTCGTATTGCCGGACAGCCGTCAGCTTCGACCGGGCGGCGAGGGTTCGCCCGGGCCGACGTGGTCGGCGAGCCAGGTCACGAGCGGGCGCAGGGTGTCCCAGCCCTCGCGCACCCGGTCCAGCGCCTTGGCGGTGTGCACCCACCCGCGCGGGGGATGGGTCCGTGACGCCACGACCGAGCGGTGCCGGAGCAGGTCGATCCGCGGATGGTCGGCGTCGACCCCGCGTGGCCGGGTCTTCAGCCGATCGCCGCCGACCTCGAACCCGGCGTCCGTGACCTGCGTGAGCAGCCGCTGGAGCTCGGCGCCCGCCGGGCCGGCGACCACCTCGCGGTACCGCTGGACCTGCTGGCCCTGCGGCGAGTACCAGCCGCCGGCGACCATCAGGCCGTCGGCCGACAGCTGGATGTAGTAGCCGACCGCGTCGCCCGCCTCGACGTAGCCGCCCTGGTGGTCCTTGTACGGCGTCTTGTCCCGGGCGAACCGCACGTCTCGGTAGGGGCGGAACGTGTGCCCTGCCCCGAACTCCTCCTCGAGCCCGGCCAGCAGGTCCAGCATCGGCCCGCGGACGGCGTCGTCGTAGGTGCCCTTGTGCGCCGTCCAGTAGGCCTTGGAGTTGTCGGCGGCCAGGCCCTCGTAGAAGGCGAAGGCGGCATCGGGGAACCCGGTGAACGTCACGTCCCAACGGTACGCTGACGCCGCCCGCCCCGAAGGGAGCCCAGAACGTGCCCGACGACCCCGTCGACGAGACCCCCGAGATCACGTTTCGCAGCGACGTGACCGTCGAGCTGGTCCGCGCGCAGGCCGCGGACGCCGACGTGCTGTTCGCCGCCCGCGTCTCGACCAAGGGGGAGCAGTCGCTGGAGGATGTCGGCGCGGACGCCGAGAAGTCCCGCGGGCTGATCAACTACCTGATGCGGGACAGGCACGGGACGCCGTTTGAACACAACTCGATGACGTTCTACGTGCAGGCGCCGATCTTCGTGTTCCGCGAGTTCATGCGGCACCGGATCGCCTCCTACAACGAGGAGAGCGGCCGCTACCGCGAGCTGCGGCCGGTCTTCTACGTGCCGGCCCCGGAGCGCCGGCTGATCCAGCAGGGCAAGCCGGGGGCCTACGACTTCGTCGAAGGCACCCCCGAGCAGCACGAGGTCACCGTCGCGGCGACGAAGCGGGCCTGCGAGCAGGCCTACGCCGCCTACCGCGAGATGCTGGACGCAGGGGTGGCCCGCGAGGTGGCCCGCGGCGTGCTGCCCGTGGCCACGTACTCGTCGATGTACGTGACGATGAACGCCCGGTCGCTGATGAACTTCCTCAGCCTGCGCACCAAGCGGCCGGACTCCCGGTTTCCGTCGTTCCCGCAGCGCGAGATCGAGATGGTCGCCGAACTGATGGAGGCCGAGTGGGCGCGGCTGATGCCGCTGACCCACGCGGCGTTCGATGCGAACGGGCGGGTCAGCCCGTGATCTGAACGCCCGGCGGGCGGTAGCCTCGGGGCATGCCCCTGACCGACGGCGCCGTCGCTGCCACGTTCGGGCGGGTGATCACCGCGATGGTGACCCCTTTCACCGCCGAGGGCAGCCTCGACCTGGACGCCGCCCAGCGCGTGGCGCAGCACCTGGTCGACCAGGGCAACGATGGCCTGGTGATCAGCGGGACGACGGGGGAGTCCCCGACCACCACCGACGACGAGAAGGACCGGCTGCTGCGCGCCGTCCTCGAGGCGGTGGGCGACCGGGCCCGGGTGACCGCCGGCGTGGGTACCAACGACACCCACCACACGGTCGAGCTGGCCCGACAGGCCGAGAAGGCCGGGGCGCACGCCGTCCTGGTCGTCACCCCGTACTACAACAAGCCGCCGCAGGCCGGTCTGCTGCGGCACTTCCGCGTCGTCGCCGACTCCTGCGGGCTGCCGGCGATGCTGTACGACATCCCGGGCCGCACCGGGGTGCCGATCGAGGTGCCGACGCTGCAGCGGCTCGCCGAGCACGACCGGATCGTCGCGGTGAAGGACGCCAAGGGCGACCTGTTCGCCGGCACCGAGGTGATGGCCTCGACGGGCCTGGCGTACTACTCCGGGGACGACGCGCTCAACCTGCCCTGGCTGGCGGTCGGCGCGGTCGGGGTGGTCAGCGTGGTGGGGCACGTGGCTGCGCGCCGGTACGCCGAACTGGTGGCCGCCGTCGACCGCGGCGACCTGGCCACCGCCCGCCGGCTGAACGCGGAGTTGCTGCCCGTCGTGCACGCGGTCATGACCAAGGCGTCGCAAGGGGCGATCACGTCCAAGGCGGGGCTGCAGATCCTGGGCGTCCTGAGCAGCCGGACCACGCGTGGCCCGCTGGTCGACGCCACCGACGACGAGGTGGTCGCGTTGCGCGCTGTGCTGGACTCCGCCGGGCTGATCGCGTGACGCACCCGCATCCCGACCTCGGGCTCCCACCGGCCCTAGCCGACGGCGCACTGCGCGTGGTGGCGCTCGGCGGGCTCGGCGAGATCGGCCGCAACATGACGGTCTTCGAGTACCGCGGACGGCTGCTGATCGTCGACTGCGGCGTGCTGTTCCCCGAGGAGCACCAGCCCGGTGTCGACCTGATCCTCCCGGACTTCGACTACATCCGGCACCGGCTGGACGACGTCGACGCGCTGATCCTCACCCACGGGCACGAGGACCACATCGGAGCCGTCCCCTTCCTGCTGCGCGAGCGGGGCGACCTCCCGATCCTGGGATCCCGGCTCACCCTGGCCTTCCTCGAGGCCAAGCTGCGCGAGCACCGGATCAAGGCCGACATCCGGCAGGTCGCCGAGGGCGGACGAGTCAGCCTCGGCCCGTTCGACTGCGAGTTCGTCGCGGTCAACCACTCGATCCCGGACGCGCTGGCCGTGGCGATCCGCACGCCGGCCGGGCTGGTGCTGCACACCGGCGACTTCAAGATGGACCAGCTGCCGCTCGACGGCCGGATCACCGACCTGCGCTCGTTCGCCCGGCTGGGCGAGGAAGGGGTCGACCTCTTCCTCGTCGACTCCACCAACGCCGAGGTGCCGGGCTTCGTGCGGACCGAGCGGGAGATCGAGCCGGTCCTGGACGCCGTCTTCGTCGGCGCCGAGCGGCGGATCATCGTCGCCAGCTTCGCCTCCCACGTGCACCGGATCCAACAGGTGCTCGACACCGCCGTCCTGCACGAACGGAAGGTGGCCTTCGTCGGGCGCTCCATGGTCCGCAACATGGGCGTGGCCCGCGACCTGGGCTACCTGCGGATCCCAGCCGACACGGTGGTCACCGTGGAGGAGCTCGAGGCGCTGCCGGACGACGAGGTGGTGCTGGTGTCGACCGGGTCCCAGGGGGAGCCGATGGCCGCCCTGTCCCGGATGGCGAACAGCGACCACCAGATCCGCATCGGCGAGGGCGACACGGTCGTGCTCGCGTCGTCGCTGATCCCCGGCAACGAGAACGCGGTCTACCGGGTCATCAACGGGCTGTCCCGGCTCGGTGCGCACGTGGTGCACAAGGGCAACGCGCTCGTCCACGTGTCCGGGCACGCGGCGGCCGGCGAGCTGCTCTACTGCTACAACGTGGTCCGGCCGCGCAACGTGATGCCGGTGCACGGTGAGTGGCGCCACCTGCGGGCCAACGCCGAGCTCGCCGTGCGCACCGGCGTCCCCCGCGAGCGGGTGGTGCTGGCCGAGGACGGCGTGGTCGTTGACCTCGTCGACGGCAAGGCGGCGATTGCCGGCGCGGTGCCCTGCGGGTTTGTGTTCGTCGACGGGACGTCGGTGGGTGACGTCACCGAGGCGTCCCTGAAGGACCGGCGGATCCTCGGCGCCGAGGGGTTCATCTCGGTCGTCGCCGTGGTCGACCTGACCGACGGCAAGGTCGTCGGCGGCCCCGACCTGCACGCGCGCGGGTTCGGTGAGGACGACTCCGTCTTCGACGACGTCCGGCCGGCGATCAAGGACGCGCTGGAGGACGCCCTCCGTGGGGGCAGCATCGACGTCTTCGAGCTGCAGAAGGTCATCCGCCGGGTGGTCGGGCGTTGGGTGTCCGACACGCACCGCCGACGTCCCATGATCATCCCGGTCATCGTCGAGGTCTGACCGGTTCGCGCCCGTCCAGGTTCGCTCCGCCGTCCCCCTCCGGGACCGGCTGGTCCGGGAGGGGGACGGCCTCCGCGTTCCGCCCGTCCGCTCGTCCGCCCGTCCGCCCGTCCGCCCGTCCGCCCGTCCGCCCGCGTGGCCCGTGTTGATCATCGGCCAGTCGGGCTTATGCCTCCTCGATGGGCCCGATTCGACGATGATCAACTGTAGTGGGCGGCGGCCGGGGGCCCCCGTGTTGATCATCGGCCGGGCGGGCTTCTGCGTCCCGGATGGGCCCTATTCGACGATGATCAACGGCGAATGGGGGGGACCCGGGCTGATGGCGGCGGGCGGCGGTCCCCGGCGTGTGACGCGCGGTTCTGGTGAGGCTGATGGGTAGCCTTCCGGCTATGGCCAGCCGGACCTCCGCTGGTCCGAGTCGTCCGCCTGCCTCGGCAGGCCGCGGCCGGACGGCGGCGTCACCCTCCCGAACCCGGGCGCCCGCGAACACCCGCGCCGGGACGACACCGGGGCGAACCCCGGGGCGGACGGCGGCCTCCGGACGTCCCACCGGACGTCCCACCCGACGTCCCCCCGGGCGGTCCGGGCCGGGCTGGGGCAACCGGACCGCGCGCGCCCTGGGCCGGCTCGTCCGCGCGGGGTGGCTCGGCCTGGCTCACCTCCTCGGCGGCGCCGCGCGCCGGGTCGGGGACCGCGCCCGTACCAGCGCCCGCGAGCTGGACCCCGCCCACCGGCGGGACGGCCTCGGCCTGCTGCTGATCGCGGCGGCGCTGCTCTCCTCCGCCGCCGTCTGGTGGCGGCTGCCCGGGCCGGTCGGCGGGCTGCTGCGGGCCGTGGTGGTCGGCGCGACCGGGTCGCTGG